>QMCD01000288.1_pt1 | contig 38949 bp, 24 predicted proteins | sample 1821841 | NCBI WGS metagenome assembly QMCD01 (sample SAMN01991225, study PRJNA193472) | Termite gut metagenome, whole genome shotgun sequencing project. | isolation source: worker | host: Macrotermes natalensis
TGCGCTCTAGGGATGCATCAAAGCCAATGTATGTAACACCAAAGCCACCGGCTCCAAGTACTTTACCTACAATGTATTTGCCTTCAAGTATGGTGCCGAGTCTTAGCTGGTATGATTCAACAGGAGGTGTTGTTTGATCGTATCCACAATATGGACACACAACACGTTGTATAGCAGGCATACTGCGGTCATCGTATTCGTTCATACATCCAAGACAGCGAAACATTTCTTTCTCCCCAAATAAATACCCCGATAGAACATGTTTTTAGATCAGTTTTACTACTCCGGTGTCTCCGCCTGAGTAAAGCTTGCAACAAATTTTGTTACATCCTCGTACTCAACTTTGGGTAAAACTATCTCATTGTAGAAATCGTCAGTGAATCTCTTTAGCTCCGGGCGATCCAGGGTTGGAAAAGACACCGATTCTTGCTTGCTGTCCAGATCTGCTAAAAATGCCAGATCCGGTTTTGACACCCAAAAATCTGTAAAGGCCTTAAGGTTGATCGGCATGGCGTTCTTGTTTTGAACATGTAAAGTATTTTGAGCGTAGTTTCTCATCATGTATATCAAAAACAACATTGCAGCATTTTGTTGATTTTCACTTGCGGTCGTTGAAACACCGCAGCACTGACGAAACATACCGGCAAAGGTTGACTCGTTTGTCATTTGGATTATGCGATACTTTCCGGCAATTGCGCTCGCAATTTCCGGTTGTGCCGACACAAAATCAATCAAGTATAGAGGCTTATTCTCAGCCATTATCTGCCGTGACGTTTTCTCAGCAGTCTGTTGATCACGCAATTCCGCACGACGCAGGTCTTTTGCCAAGCTTTCTTGATCTGTGACCTCAACGCCACCCTCTCCGGCAAGCTCCGGATGATAAAGAGCCAGAAACAGGGAGTAGGCATCTTTATATACAGTGATTGGCTGTTCGTGGACAAACAGAAGTTCGAGTGTTGGTAGTGCGGGAGCCAGTATCTGCTCACCGGCAGCTTCAGCTGCCTCAGGATCGATTTCTACGGTGGCGCCTGTCGAAGCTTGCTCTTCATCACCCTCTTGTGTCTGCTCGCTTCCTGCCGCTTGCTTTTTGAGCACTTCAGCCGCTTTGATCTCGTTGCCATATGCAGTGAGCATGTCAAATCCTAAAGGTACACGGTTTGGCGTTGGAAATATGCTTTCATAGCGATCTAGGAACAAATACTCCTCTTTTTGTAGAGTCTTAAGCAGTATATCTAACGGCGCTGCGTGATCCAAAATACCGGCATCACTGTGATCTGTAACAAAAATAGTTGGCAAAGTCTCGTTTGCAGCAGCATCGTTTAGTGCCGCAGCATATTCTGCTACCGGTTTTGCTTGAATGTCGATAGTTATTGTCGGCTTACCATTATTTTCGTTTTCTTTGGTCTCAGCAATGAACTCGTCGCATAATCCACGCCACAAATCCAGCTGAGCTTGCTGCTCGGTCGCATCCCCTGTTGCCGGCAGCCAAATAGAGATGCTATCGTTTTCAACTTTAGTGTTCTCCAGGGTCTTGTTCTTCTCGTAATTATCCCAAAGTAGCCATCCGATACCGGAAGCTGCGCCTACTAACAATACGCTTCCACCAATGATAAACCCACGTCTGGTCATACGCTTTCTGAGCACGGTCTTTGGATCATCAGCTTTTTTGCCCTCCAGCAACGCGGCTTTAAAATCTAGTACCTTTTGAAATCTTAGCTCCGGGTTTACCGCAAGTGCCCTCATGATTGCATTATTAGCATTTTTACTGATAAGCACACCCATATCAAGAGGGCTAACCAGCGTGTCGTTAACTTGGCGGTCAGGTGATTCATCCGGCAACACTCCGGTGAGCATTTTATATAAAGTTGCAGAAAGTCCGTAGACATCTGTAAATGGTCCCTGCTTGCTTTTATTGCGGTACTGCTCCGGGGCGGTATATCCTTGAGTTGCGATGACCGTGAGCGTAGCCTCTTCATCACCTGTTGATAGGCGTGCAGCACCAAAGTCGATAATTTTGATGTGGTTTTCTGTGGTTATAAAGATGTTTCCCGGGTGGATATCTCGGTGCACAATGCCCGCGGCGTGAATTGACGCAAGCCCATCGATTACAGGACGTATAAACTCAAAAGCCTCATCAGGGTCAAGACGGCCGTTTGGCACATGGGCCAAATAATCGGAAAGCGAGATTCCATCTAAATACTCCATAACAAAATAAGCTGTGTAGTTTGCCTCAAAGTAGTTAAACACATTAACAATGTAAGGACTGTCATGGAATACGGCGATTGTTCGCGCCTCAGCAAGAAAACGTGAGAGAGCGTTGCCGTATTCTCCGCTTAGATGAGCTTTCTCAAAAACCGTAACAGCTGTTCCGTTTGCACTACGAGTTACAAGACCTGCGGGAAAGAACTCCTTAATGGCCATGACTTTTGAAAGATGAGTATCCCAAGCTCTGTAGATTACGCCAAACCCGCCAAAATCTATCACTGTACCCAAAAGATAGCGATTAGCCAACATGATGCCGGGGCTTAGATGATAAGCTTGCTCCGGTGGTGTGCCTTCGACAAATCCACAATGCGGACAAACCTCAAACTCTCCCTTGTTTTTAAAGCAGTTCAAACAAATATCCACGGTTCTCTCTTTCCTTAAATACTTATCCCCTTTTGATAGTTGCAGTTTACTTAGTTATTCATTTGTCAGACAAAATCTGTCACTTTTGCACAGTTTCATGTAATTTTTGGTCAGATTTGAATCATGACTCACGCACGAAAACAACAATTGCCGAGAAATTATCTCGTTTCTTACCTTTGCTGTTCTTTTCTGCCTCATCACACATTTTGCTTAGCCACTCCTCGGCAGTTTTGGAGGTTCGCAATAGTTTTTGCATAACCTTTTCTGTGATGTACTCCCAAAACCCATCGCTACAAAGCAGAAACCTATCATTGCCGCCAAGAGTAATCTCCTCGGCAACCTCGTACTTAGGACTTTGCCACTCCACGCCCATTACCCGAAACAAGCGATTGCGATCCTCGTGTCCACGCACGTCTTTTTGGCGAATCTCTCCGGTACTTACAAGCATCTGAGGAATGCTATGGTCTAATGTATGCGTCTTAACCTTGTGATCGATAAACCAGTAAAGGCGTGAGTCGCCAACGTGAGCCCACTGGGCTTTATCGTCCACGATCTTCAAAGCAACCATCGTTGTCTTCATGCCGCTTTGATCGTTTCGCGTTAGCTGCTCGTTCATCAAAGCGTCTTGTGCCTGTATGAAGCAAGCGTCAAGGTCTGCATCACCGCTTGCATACGACTCAAGTGCTTGAGTTACTACAGTAGCCGAAGCAACCTCGCCCGAGCCATGACCCCCAAGGCCGTCTGCGAGCACGAAAAAAGCATTGTTTTCATCAACCAGTTTACCGATGCTGTCCTCGTTAATCTCCCTACCGCCAACGTCTGATACACTTGCGTGTTCAATTTGCAGTTTAGTCACATAATCTCCTTGTTCTTATTCATGCAAAGACGCTCCTGTCGGATATCTCATATATCGCCTGCACAAACTCTGCCGCGTATTTTTTGCTTATCGGAATTACTGCCCCTGAACAAAGAGTCAAGCTCGTTTTTCGGATCTCTGCCGTTTTGCGTAAGTTGACCATGTAGCTTTGGTGCGTTCTAAACAGATTTGGGCTTACTTGCTGCTCTAGGTCATCAAGTTTTGCGTAGAACTCGTACCCGCCTCTGTCGGTCATCACGTTCACTTTGCGTTTTATGCTCTCAATATATTCGATGCGTCGCACATCAAATAACTGCGTAATGCCATTACCACTAAGCAGCAAAAAACTCTTGCTGTCAGATTTTCGCTCGTTGATAAAACGTTTGAGCTCTCTTGACACTTTCTCTACTGTTACCGGCTTAACAAGATAAGAAAACGCCCTGAAGCTATAACCTTCAAAGACATACTCCTCATGCTCGGTGATAAAAATAATCTCTGTTGGCAGATGACTTTCTCTTATCGCTCTAGCAACTTCAAAACCGTTGACCATAGGCATCATTATGTCTAAAAGTAGTAAGTCGTAATCGAATAAGTTACTGTCTATAAGTTCGAGGAGCTGTGATCCATCTGCAAAAAGATCGACAAATATCTCTAGTTCTTCTATGTCAAAAAGAACCGTAGACACAACATCTGAGATCTCGCGTCTATGAGCTTTGTTGTCGTCACATATTGCAATACGGAACATAGCTTACCTTTAACCTATCTGATGCTTCCATCTAGGTTTACAGCTTTTTTAAATAGTCTTGTTTTCATGCCTAATCCCATTTTTGAACTTGCATTCATGTTGCCATTACCCCAACTAACGCATAAACCGTTTTATTCATACGCTTAACAAACCATTGTGCAATCGGGGTCACCAAGACACGATACACCTCACATTAAGGTTGGTCTGCGCAACGCATAATATTCATCTGTACTTTGAAAACCCCCCGCCAATGTCAAAATGAAACAGTATAAAACTGCATAATTTCGCTTTTGCAATAATAGTATCGCATACTAATTTTTTCAAGTTTGATTAGGTGAACAACCGATATTAGGTAAATTGAGCCAAGTATTTGTAAGCTTTTGGGTTGCAATTCTAAGGAAGCACCGATTTAATGCTTGTATGTCAGATTCTATTCAGTTTGTTCCAGATTTGTTTGAGCAGGCGACGGCACTACCTGGCGTAATGTCGTTGTCTGCTCAGACATAGCTGGGGCAAACTGAATAGAAGATGACGTGCAATGATTAAATCGGTGCTTCCTTAAGGAATTAAGTTGGTTAGTGTGGCTGGGAGAACGTAAAAGCGCTGCCCTAACCCACGATATTCACCCTTTTAGGATTACTGATTTTGCCGGTTAAAATTATATACTCATAACAAATACTCTGTGAACGTGCTGATTAATTGCTTACGCGCCAAATTTGAGGAGTAACACTTCTGCCAATACTTTGTTGATCAGAGTTTGAAGGGAATGATTGTTGTGTCTTTAGCTTCCGATAAAAACAGTAAACAAGCCCAAGAATACTCAAAAGCACTTTTGGAATATGGGGTCACCTTTAAGCAAACAAACGTCTGCTTTCAAACGTTGCTGGATGAGGCAGGCAAAGTACTACCGCAGATCAAAAAACAGATTGCCGCGCTGGATGCTAATCGCGATATAGCCGATGCCCTGGTGCAAGAGCTTGAAGCTTTATACAACAGCCAAAAAGAAGACGAGCAGAGCTGGCAGACCATCGCCCCACTTTACGCGCTACATGAAGAGCTTTTTGCTCGCCATATGGATCTTTGGAAGTCAATGATCCAAGCTACAAAAAATGGTCGTGAGTTTACCGATGTGGAGCTATCTTGTCACGAAGCACGACTCAAGTCTGCTGTCGCTGCGTTAAAAGAAGCCGAAACAAGCGTCTTGGAACCACTACGTCTGCGCGCCCAAGCAGCACACGACAAAAAGCTTAAGGATACTTACCAGCTGCAGTTTGACGAAGACCTACTAACAGACTGCGACCGACTGGTTGGAAACATCTTAAACACCAGACCAACCCTGATAGTTGGTGACAAAGGGGTGGCTAAAACTCAGATCGCAAAGTTTGTCATGTCCTTGTACGATACCGACCCCTTGGTCGTATCTGTTAAGGGCGACATGATGAGTGACGAGCTCATCGGCAAAGTAAAACATGATAAAGCTTCGGGCACTTTTGTTTTTTCTGAAGGCGTTTTGCTTACTGCCATGCGCAAAGGAGTGCCACTGCTGTTGGATGAGATAAACTTTGGTGACCAAGCCATCATTGCTCGCCTGCAGGATATCTTGCTTAAAAAGCCCGGTGAAAAAGTATTAGTGCAAGAAGACGGTGAGCAGTTTATCGTTGTGCAGCCGGGGTTTGCCGTTTTTGCAACCGCCAATGAGGCTTCGCTGCGTTATCGCCATCGTGAAGTGCTTGACCCCGCTATTCGCGATCGCTTTGATATTCTCATCCGCTCGTATCCCGATCTTGATAGTGATCCTTTAGTTGAGTCTTCACCTGCTTTGATGCGTTTGGCAATGTCTTCTGCGGTTAACGAGTTTGGCTCGCTTTCTAAATATATTGATGAAGACTTTTTGTCCTCGTTTGTGCATTTGGCACACGTTACTCAATATCTTTATGCTGTGCCGGCAAAAGATGTAACGGTGGAGTTTTCTGACAAATACATGAAAAGCGTGGTCAAAGAGGATTCTCAGCCGCTGATGACGGACTGCATTACACCCAGAACGCTTAGCAATGTTGTTGCCGACAGCGCCAAAGGCAACTTGCCCGGTCAGCATTTTGACATGCGGCTGCTTAAACGATTGGTACGTTCACTCGACCAATCCGGATCGCATAGTAACGCCGAGCTCACGATGCAAATAATGCTGCTCCTTGGTTTTGAAACCAAGGTTTAAGTAGCTTGGGAATAAATGTTTATGCGACCACCGGATAACAATCCCGGTAAAATCGATGAAGCCTTTGCTGCTAATCGAAAAGGCATCCAGTCCTCAAAGCAAAGAGCAGCTAAACACAAGCGTGCCGTGCAAATGAAACGCCTTGTGGAGCGGTTGGCTAAAATCTATGGTCTTAGTGGCTTTAGCACTAATATCTCTACCGAAATCAAAAACGGTTGCAGGCTAACGCGCGAAGGTATCACAATCATGCTAAATCCGGAATTAGGCATACAGGTACATACCAGAAATTGGCATGGGATGCGTGGCGATATAACGCTTGATGAGATTGATACAATATTGGCGTTGCAAGAGGTTCGTCGGGCTCTTGACTATACGGATCCAAGTTATTTCTCAGAGCTTGAAGCAAACCCTCGCCTGCCAAATATGCCTCGCCGGTTTTTTAACTCGTCTGTAGATGATATTGCCGTTGGTTTATGCATTAGCCAAATACCCTTAGTTGCGCGCCGGCATAAAGCCTTCGTCTCAAGATACATGAGCCATGTCATCATCAAAAACCCACTTCATGTGCAGTTTATGAACGCACTCAAGCTCTATATTTTCGAAGACGACCCCGATGTGATTATGGACACCTCACTTATATACACGCTTGGGATTATCGGTAGACATAGCGACCCGGTAATCGAATTTAAACAGCGCCTGCAAGACCGTGCAACCACCTTTGAAAAACGTCACAAAATTGCCGATGAATTGATTTGGCAGTACTTTGAATACTATTTACAGTGCGACCAAAAAAAGCATGAATACTACGACTCGATGGACATCTACGAAGAGATGCCTTCATATGGCGCGTCCAAACAATCGCTAAACGACGATTACTCTGCAATGATAAACGATCAAGTTCCGCAGCGCGTCGAATTGCTCTTGTCGGTAATGGAAGGGCAAGATGTGGAGCAGATGATCAAAGACCGAAACGAAGACGCCGGCGAGGACGATTCGGTTGGACTTCCCATCCTCACTAAAGGCAGCAACGCTAATGCCGGAGACGGTGAGGTACTTGCTGAAACCAAAGCAACCGACTACCAAGATGCCGTCTCTTATTGGGGCAACACTATCGAGCAAATCGCAGAAGTGTTTGTGAACATCTCTTCTCCCAAGAATAAAGTTGCCGTGCCCAGATATCGTGCACGGATTGCGGGCGAGGGTTCCCGCTTGAGTCCGCAAGCAATGCTTGCAGCTTATGTGCAACTAAAGTCCGGACATAATCATGCTATCTGGCAGCCTAAACACATGGTCTCACGTACACAAATATTGCACTTTAATGGCCTGGACGTTTATCTTTTGTTAGATATCAGCGGATCAATGAAAGGTGTCAAAGCTAAGTATGCTGCAGCAATGGGGCTTTGTCTCATAGAGGGCTTACAGCTTGCTGTGCACAAGGCCAGCCTTGATGCCACTCAAGAATCTGTGGATGTGCGTGCGCAGCTGATAGCCTTTGGTGCCGGTTGGGCAGAAGTTACTCCACTGACCAGAGAAGCCAATTTGGACGAGAAGCAAGAGGCGCACTTTTTGTTGCTTCATCCCAACAATAATCAAACCATGATAAGTGGGGCGCTTAAGCACGTTTTGTCCGGCGCACAAGAGTTCTTAGAACGTGATATTTTATGCCTGATTGTAAGCGATGGGCTGTTCGCAGATAATTTAAATGCGTATAGGATTGTGCGCAATATGCCACCTAATGCATATGTCGGTCATATTAATGTTGGGGAGTTCTCCGGTGTGCCCATAACACCAAATTATGAGCTGGTGCAAGACGCTAATGTTTTGCCGGAGAAGTTAAAGAGTCTGTTGGTTTCGCATATGAACAGGAGAGTTTGAGATGGGGCATTCAGGGAAGTTATCAACATCTATTAGTGCTGGGATCGTAGTTAAGATTGTTGATGTTTTATGCACCGGCTGTTTGCACTGTATTGAGGTTTGTCCGTCCAAGGAGGTCTTGAGGTATAGCGCTGAAACTAAGAAAGTTTTTGTGCATGATGTTGATAAGTGCTCCGGTTGCTTTGCTTGCGAACCGGTATGCCGCACGAATGCGATCCGCCCGATATTTAAGAAGTATTTGAATATGTAGTAAGCATGGGGCTGTATCAAAAGTCTTATGGCGAAAAGATTCCTTTAGTTTTTCACATGACCCTAAGTGTCTACTATGGATTCCCGCCTGCGCGGGAATGACATAGGGGCGCGGGAATGACATAGGGCTACGAGAATGACAATTCGGGTTATGCCTATACTTTTGATACAGCTCCTTTCATGTTTAACTATGCTCCCGGAGGTTTTGGAGCTCCCGGGGCTGCCGGTGCGCCTGGGGCTCCCGGAGGTTTTGGTGCGCCTGGTGCGCCTGGGGCTGCCGGTGCACCCGGGGCGCCCGGGGCTGCTGGTGCGGCATTTAGCTTTGCGCCACACTTGGGGCATTCTGTTTTGGTTATGTCGGCGACTTCCTCGCCACAAGAACCACATTTTCTTGGTGCTGCCTCAATTGCTGCTGGTCTAAAACACATTTCTTTCTCCTTTTGGTCTTACAACAAATCTAAGCCATGTTTCCCACTCAATTGTTGCCGATGGCTCAGACTCATTGTTATGTTCAACAGCCACATCACTGTTGAATCCACTCTAATTGCCGGACGCTTTCATCTCTACAAAGTTGATCGCCTTTGCGGGACATCGCGATACACAATTCAGACACCCGGCACATTTATATGGATCGGTAATAGTCGCTTTTCGAGTGCCATCTACCATTTTGATCGCCTCGTGCAGAGGACAAATCTTTACACATAATGTACACCCGATACATAACTCGCTATCTATTACCGCATATCTTCGATGTATAAACATATCCCTTTGGGGGCCGTGCATATATCCATCACCCTTGTTCTATTATTCCGACACTGCTTTTCGTTACATTTTAACACTATGCATAATACCCTTTAATCATCTGTATTACGCGCAAATTCTGTTTGTCGATCCCTATTTCTATTAATAAAAAAGAGACCAATATCCACGCTGACCATGCAGAGATTGATGATATAAAAGACCAAAACATAAGTGACGTTGCTGTCAATCAATTTTGCTGCGATACCAAATGCATAACCAGCCCACACTACCGACATAAAAAGCAGGCTCTTGCCTTTTGCGGTCTTTGACTTGATAGATTTAACTATCGAGGTTGGCCACGCGATACCAAAGCTAATGATCATAAGCATTTCAAAAAAGTCACCGGTAAAAAAATCCATACCATCAACCTGTCTCTGCAAAACTGTCTCAAGTTTTGTCATTCACATGTACGTTTGTCATTCCCGCATCCGGCTTGTCATTCCCGCGCAGGCGGGAATCCACAACTCAATATGCACTCAGCAATGGATTCCTGCCTTCGCAGGAATGACAGAATGTGGCCTCCATATTCTGTCATGCACCCTTAACATCGGAAGAGGGGTCTCCCCCCTCTTCCTTTGTAGCAAATCAAGCTTAGTCTTTTATGTTTGAAGCGGCTTTAGCCGTTCTTCGAAGGGGTAACTATCTACTAAAAGATCCTCTTGATCTCGCGAGCACCCAGCTTGTCATACTGATCGTTGAAGTAGGTGTTACCCTCGAGATACTGCTCGCCGGTAAACCATTCGTCGGTGCGATCCACAGGATCGATACACGGATATACACGGCACAGCAGTCCGCGAAGCGTCCATGTAGCGGTTCCCGGGTCGGAGCCTTCTACAGAACCATCAACGAGAACGTTGGCATTGGACTCTAATACTCCCTGATACCACGGCTCTTCGGCGGGAAGCTCCGGATACCACCATGACGGCATAACTTGAACCGTACCTTTGATGATACCTTGGTCAACATGAGCTTTCTGGCGAATACGTCCGCGCTCATTTTCAATCCAAACCCAATCTCCATCGCGAATGCCATATTTACGCGCATCTTCGCGATGCATAAATGTCATCGGATACGGGAACATCGAACGTGTGCCTTGTCCGGGAACGCGATTCTCGGAGTGATATAGAACAGATACGCGACCACCGGTGGTAAGACGCAAAGGATACTTCTCGGCGAGTTCCGGATCAGAGAGCGGAGTCTCGGGAAGCTCTTTGTAGTACGGCAGTGCGTCATATCCAAGATCTTGCATATAGGAGGAGAAAATCTCGGCCTTACGGGATGGTGTTGCAAATCCGCGAGTCTGACCGTTGGGCAGAGTCTCGGCATATTTTTGGAAGCGGGTCGGAGATGGGAAGTAGGTTCCCTGCTCGCAAAGCTCGGTGTAGTCAAGATCGGTACCACGAGAGATACGATGCTTGATAACATCTTCGTAGGTCTCCCACGGCCATACATCTTCTTGACCCATGCGAATACCAAGGTCACGGAAGAAGTCATAGTCCATAACGCGATCGCCCACCGGCTTGCTTCCGCGATCACCACAAACGGAGAAGTCATTGGAGTCTTCAGCGGTTGTGTAGCAAGGACGCTCAAGCGAGTCGCAGCCGGGGATGATGTAGTCGGCCAGCGCGGCTGTTGGGGTCTTCCAATACTCAACAACTACCAAAAGCTCGAGGTCTTCTTTGAGGATCTTGTGCAGGCGCTTTGGATCCGGTGCCCACGCCAGTGGGTTGGAGCTCCAGCAAATCATCGCCTTTACCGGATACGGATTGTTGTTTTCCATTGCATCATACATTAGTACCGGTGAGCAGAGCATTTGATGAAGCATCGGGCGAGGTACGCCAAACATCTTTTGGTAGCAATCATAAATCGGCTCAAAGCCCTTCCAACTCATGATCCTGAACTGGTCATAACCAATATATTTCTTACGGGTCTCAGCGTCTACAACCTCGCTCATCTCCATCTCGGAGTCGCGGATCGGGAAGTGCTTTTGACCGTCAAGTCCCGGAACCGGACCGGGCTCGCCGATGAACTCGCCGCCGGGTTGGTCAACGTAGTTGAGGATGATACGCATGATTGTCTTAGTGATGCACAGACGTGAAGCGTTTGGACCGTGTTGGTCGCCGCCGCCCAGACCCCAGGTGATAAAGCCGATGCCGTTTGTGGCATATGTCTTGGCAGTATCAGCGATCTTGTTCTCCGGAATACCGGTGATTGGAGAGGCCCACTGTGGTGTGCAAGGCTTGGCCATCTCGATGATAGCGTCCCAAGCGGTAACAGCTTTTACGGTCTTGCCGTCAGCAAGTGTTACGTCCCACTCGCCGTTAAGGGCTGCATCCACCGTGCCGTCGTAGTAGCGGTTCTCGTCCGAGCACCATACGCCCACGCCACCTTTGGCGTTATCCCAGATAAGGAAGTCTTCCTTCTTGCCATCTTTGTCAATGTCGCAGCCGCGAAGCAGTACGCCGTCGTCTTTGGTTACGAGGAATACGCCGTTTGACCAGTCTTTGATAAACTGTTCGTCGTACCATTTATTCTCGATGATCTCATGCAGCCAAGCCAAAGCCAGAGCGTGGTCCGTGCCGGGATAAATCGGCAGCCAGTGATCGGCCAACAAAGACTGGGTGGTGCAATAAGGATCCACAACGATCATCTTTGGCTTTTTGCCCGGACGCTCCATGGCGGCCAGATATTGACGCCACATTGGTGACTGCGGACCATACTTCTCAGAGGCAGAAAGTCCCCAGATAACAAATGTCTGGGCGTGCTCGATGCCTACCGGAGCAATAGACTCTACCGGCCAACCGCACATTGCCATATTGATCGTGTAATTCCAGCACCAACAAATCGTTCCCGGGTCAATTACGTTGCCGGGATTGCCAAGGTTGTTGGTAAAACGAGTACGAGCCCAGAGGTGATCTGAGCGATAGGTTCCCTCAGAAGATACGAGGGTTTCGGGTCCATATTTGTCAATGAGTGCTTGCAGTTTCTCGGCAATTTCATCCATGGCCTGGGCGTAAGGAATCTCTTCCCATTTATCCTCGCCTTTTTTGCCGGCACGTTTTAATACATGATTGATGCGCTTTGGATGATAGTGCATCTGAATAGCTTTCTTGCCCTTTTCGCCGATACGATCACAAAGCACTGTTCCCTCTTTCCAGTTACCTTGGATCTCTACAACTCGGTCGGTCTCGGTATCAACGCCAATTACGATACCGCAGTTCATGTGACAATAAAAACATCTCGAGTAAGTCCACTGTACGCCGTTCTCGTCGATATACTTGTTAGGCATATCCAGCGGAAGATCAGTGTTGGTCGTTGCTCCAGTATTCCACGCCATAACTATCTCCTTTCTCCATAATGGAGTTTCGCGTGCAGCCGCCAGTGATGCAGCTGCTTCATATCCAAATGTTAGATTGAGATGCGGCGCAAATCTTGAACCAAAAGAGGTGAACTTTAAGGGTGATAATAAGGGTGAAAGGGCGATACCGGGGCGATTAGCTCCGGCTTTACAACTCCGCGACATCGCGTTTGCAAGTTTTTTACGATTTCTTGATGAGTTCTTTTGGTTTATTCCTCAGATCCCATCATATACCCTACGTTGCGCACAGTTTTTAGCAGTACCGGGTGAGATGGATCGGTCTCAATCTTTTCGCGGATCCGGCGCATGAAGACAGAGACACTTGATGTCTCGCCTACAAACTCGTCGCCCCAGACCTTGCGTATGAGCTGTTCACGAGTAACGATCTCGCCTTTGCATTGCGCCAAGAACTCCAAAATCTCGTATTCTTTTGGTGTAAGCATTATCTCGTTGCCATCGTTTGTAACTTGACGCCTGCGTGTATTGATTTGGAGCGTGCCCACCTGCATTACTTGTTGCTCGCGCTGTGTAAATCTATCGTGTTGGCGCAGGTGCGCTTTAATGCGCATCAATAGCTCTTCCGGGCTAAACGGTTTTACCAGGTAATCATCACCACCGGAAGTAAACCCTACGCCCTTATCTACAAGGTCGCCTTTGGCACTTAAAAACAGTATCGGTGTCATGCAGCCTTTATCGCGCAGAGCCTTACATACCTGAAAACCATCTAGTCTGGGCATCATGACATCCAAGATGATCAAGTCCGGCTTGTCTCGTTCCCAAACCGATATAGCCTCCACGCCATCATATGCAACACACAACTCGTAGCCGGCATCATCAAGTATGCGCTTAACTACGCTATGTATTGATGGCTCGTCATCAGCCAACATTATTAACATGCTGCGCCTCCTCGTCAGATAATGAGTTATCACCAGTTGGAATATACACTGTAAATGTTGATCCCTGTTTATGCTCGCTTATTACCGTGACCCTCCCCTTGTGCGCTTCTGCAAACTCTTTAACTACCGCAAGACCAAGACCTGTGCCGCTATAGCGTTTTCGAGCCGATTTATCCAACTGTACATAACGCTCAAATATCCGCTCTAACTGATCGTTTGGTATGCCAATACCGGTGTCACGAACCGATATCAACACTTCACTCGCTTCGCAGTCATACGATACAGCAATTTCCACAGCCCCACTATGGTGAGTAAATTTTACCGCGTTGTTGGTCAAATTCTCAACGATACGACGTATCTTTTCCCAATCAGCATATATTAGGGGAACGTCTGAATCCACCCTTGTCAGCAATGCTATTTCGCGTTTTTGTGCAAGTGGTCTGATCGATCCTTCAACAGTGCCGATCAGATCGACCATATCTATATACTCGCGCACCAGCTCCACGCGTCCGGCATCGATCCTTGCTACTTCAAGAATATCGTTGACCATTGACAGCAGTAAGTATCCGCTATCTTTGATTTCTCTTAAGGCATCGCGATTGCTGGGTTGCTTGATGTCTTCGGAGCGTTCGCATATCTCGGCAAAAGCCAATATTGAGGTGAGAGGGGTTCTGAGTTCGTGGCTCATGGTCGCAAAGAATTCTGACTTGTACTCATACTCTGTCTTTAGTGTCTGATTGGCACTTTGAAGCGCCTTGCCCTGCTCCTCAAGCAAGTGATTAGCCTTTACCAGGCGATTTACAAGTATTGATACAGCTAGAAAGACAATGATGATAGCTGCACCAATTATCAAAAAGAACATTGTTGATTGACTTATGATGTTGGCCTGAATGCCTTTCATGTACATATCAATCGGCATTATGATACTCACGGCTCCGGCCATGTCGCCGACACTTAATCCCTCTTTGGCAAATCCGGTAATATCGATCTCACCTGCCGGGCTGCCGTGACATTCCAAGCAAGACTGCTTGATGTAGAGTGGAGATACGTATCTAAACACCTGTGCGCCGTCTATCTGCGTGGTACCGTAGTACTCGGCACCGCTGCCATCCATAGCACCTATAGACCTGAAGTTGGCATAAGCTTCAAGTTCAAAGTCATCAGGCCAGCCGGATCTGGCTCGCGGTTGCTCAGATATATAACGTATCTCGTAATCGTTTTTAGCCATAAACAAAGCTGCAACGCTTTTACCGGCAATCGCACAGTAAATATTTTTAAAGTTGTATTCTCCGTTGGCATCCGTATCAATTCGCTTCTGATTGATCTCTATGAACTGCCAAACCGCTTGCATTTCTTGGTTGAGAATCCGCACTTTTTCTAACATCTCTGCTTCTGCTTGTGTCTCTTGCGAGTGTCTGCTCCAAAGCGCATTAACACTTACTCCCACAATGAGTAAGACCAATAAAAGCACCGCAATTTTGACTTGCAAAGAGATCCTACTGAACAATACTTTCTCCCTTGATTGTTCTTGCGCTAGATGCACTCTTTTTAAAGCGAATTAATCTGAGTACAGTATATAACCCAAAAACAACAGTGTAGGCGCCACAAGTCAAAAATGCATGCATAGATAATTGTAATAGTGAGGGAAATAAGAAAGCGATTATATGCGCGTAAGTAAGCGCCAAGAATGGATAGGTTAATTTTTGCAGACGTTTCCATGTAGCCAAACGCATCCGTTTTCTTACCGCATTGATTGATGTAATTGCGAGCGGTACAAATATGATCGTTAGCACGACCGACAGTATCAGTGCAACCTCGACAGCCGATTTCAATGCAGCCGCTCTGAGCAATTGAGCAATGTATAAGGCTGAGTAAGAGATAACATGGCTGATGATGAGAATGCTGCCGATAATAGAAAGCTCTGCTCTTATCGGCACAAGTTTTTTGCGATACTTTGACCCCTCCGGCAATACACCAATAAATATTACAACTGTGAGAAATGCCGTAGCTAGTATGCCCTTGTGATCTATTGGTAATAAGAATCTGGCAACGACGTTTTGCACCGGGAAAAAGTAAAAATACAGACCTACACTGCAGGTGATAGTTGCAATTAAGTAAAACACCCATGAATAGCGTTTGATCTGCTTATGCGCCACAAGTGCCAAAACAGTTACCAAAACACAACATACAATAAAACTCATAGGTAAGCCTCACCGGATATGTTAAGTAAGCTTGCGTATTCGTAGATCACTCCCATCATGATGTGAGTGAGTCCCTTGTAAAAATCACTGTTGGTGTTTTCAAGCATTGCAGCTTGCCACTGTGGTATCCATGGCAATACATTAGCTGCCATGAACTCTCGCTGCTCGTTGTATAGGCTACTTGCTACATCTTTATCGCCATCTCGCAGCGCATCTGCTTGCATGGCAGCCAAATAGCCCAAAAACTGCGTCATTAAACCTAAGTGATCATCCGGCTCGTGATACTTGCGCTCAGCCATGATGCCATACTTTTCGTAAGCGCGACGCACGTCAAGTGTCTTTCTACCGTATAACACCGGTGTCTTTTCAAAGTAATAAGCCGCCCATGACGGTGCAAGCGGCTCGCCAAGACCTATAAGCAATCTTAACCATTCGCGGTTGAGAAGCTTGGTCGTCTCTTCGATGTCCTTATCGGTGCTTCCTTCTCGCCACGTCTGCATGCAAGAGACTCCCAACTGCACCTCACTTCGCGCGCTCGCAAACGGTATCTCATCAAAAAAGGTCTCATCCAAAAGCTGCGATATTTGCTCTTGATTAGGTTCGCTATACAAAACGGTACCCAGCACTCTAAGGGCCAATGCCGCACCATCAAACAGATCGACCTGAGAATTGTCATCCATGTTGGTTTCCTTTAAACGACCATACTCCCCAGCTTATTGACCGGGGAGTATGAGGTGCTCTGATTATTTTTACTAGTTACCGTATTCTTCTTCGAGGTTAGTCTTTCTTCCGGTTCCCTCACCCGACTTAACAGCGTTTCGATGTGGATTCATTACTACGGACGGGTCTGTGGAGTTTACCGGCAGAGGCTCTATCTCCATGTCGCCATTGCCGTACTTAGCTTGCAATTCGCTCAGCTCGCCAAAATCAAACGCTCTCATCAGACACCCGGCCACGCAGATGGGTTTTTCGCCTTTCTCGATCAAACCTTTGCACATGTCGCACTTGGTCATGACATTTTTAACTTCATTTAGACTTGGCGAGTCATACGGGCAGTTGTTTTTGCATGTGCCGCAAGCGATGCAAATCTCCGGATTTATGGTAGTTATACCGGTCTCGGCATCCTTGGTGTGTGCGCCTGTGGGGCAAACCGCAACACATGCCGGATTTGCACAGTGGTTACAGGCGATAGATATGTGATAACCAAGCATATCTTTGGCCTCATAAACACCGGTAGCCTCGTCCAAAGTCCAAGAACCACTCTGATAAGTGTGAACCTTACGCCAAAGAGTATTTGAAGGTAGCATATATGTTTCCTTGCAGGCTACTTGGCATGTCTTGCAGGCAGTACATTTGTTGGAATCGAAATAGAAACCGTATTGAGCCATGTTATCCTCCTTCTACTCAATCCCCATGGGCTGGACAATTACGCGGTTTTTATCGGCTTGCAAAGTAAGTGGACCGTTGTATTTTTCAACTTGCACGAGTGTTCCTGTCCAAGACTGAGAGCCTTGACCGGATGCATCAGGTGCTTGCAAAATGTTTGGACAACCTCCGATATCGATTCCGGTATCATGATCAATATTGATCCAAGCACCATCTTCCAGCGCAACAGCACCGGGAATCTGAGCGGTCAAAACTCTGGCTGTACGCAGAACTTTGCCGTGCGGGCTGGTCATGAGCACAGTGTCGCCATGCTCAATGCCGCGAGCTTCTGCGTCCACAATACTCATGTAACAAGCTTGTGGATGTGCCTCAGCCAGAGACTCTACCGGGTCAAATACTGTATGAGCACGATGGAGAGTGTGCGGTGTCCACATAAGCAATGGATACTCATCGGTCTGTGCGCCTTGACCATGCGTGGGATTTACCTGCCATTTGCCAATGGGAGAAATTGTTGAGAAGCCATAAGCGTTAACAGCAGCGGCAAGACCGGGTGAGCAGATCTCAAACTTGCCGGATGCTGTAGCGAGTGGACTAGCAACCGGATCATCGTAGTAAGCTTTAAACGGAAGGTGTGAAAGCTTGTCGCCTTTTGACCTTTGTGTCTTGTAGATACCAACGTCCATGAACTCTTGCACCGACATCTTGCCTTGTTGCGGCACTGCGTCTGCTCCCCAGTTGTAGTTGGCGATATCTTCTTCGGTAATCGTGACCAGATTATCGTAAGCTACCGTAGCCTCGTCAGTCATATACTTGCAACCGGCAATTGACAGATACGTGCGCTCGGCTTTGGTGACCGGATCTATTAGCGCCGGGTCAAAGCCCATGGCTGTGGCAATATCGCGAGCGATATCTATCTCGTTGCGAGACTCATAAAGCGGCTCCATAACATGACCGGCCCAGTTGATGGTGTCGTTAGCGCTCTTAAATACCATTTCACCTTTTTCCCACCACGTTGGTGCAGGTAATACTAGGTCTGCGTATTGTGCCGATGGGCAGAAATACGGATTGGTGCAAGCCACAAAGTCCATCTTTCTAAAGGCTTCGATACCGTTGCTGGCACCCGGATTTTGGTTTAAAACGTCGCGATAACCGGCAGCATAGATCATGTGCACGTCTACATCTTGCTTGCCTTGCGGCCAAACATCTCTACCTTGCGCGCCCTCCAAAATGGACTTCCATGACTCAGTCTGCTCAAGCACTTGCCAAGCATCAAAGTCTGTAATTTTGGAGAAGTCCGGCGAAGCAAAAATTACCGGTCCGGCAAATGGATCCGGGATATTTTTATCCGTGGCACGAGCGTCACCAATTTGGATATAGGTCTTGGCAACACCAACGCCTTCGTGAAGACCACTGTACGACATGGTATGTCCAGGCGATCCAATACCACCATGCATAAGTGCCATGGTAAAGAAGGTCTGCGCCCACATCTCACCTGCGGGTATCTTGGATGAGGACTGTGCGGCAAAGAATGCTACCTTATCCACACTGGCAATCTTTTTAGCCAACTCTACGATCGAAGCTGCCGGCATACCGCAGATTGATGCCGCCCACTCCGGGGTTTTTGGAGTGCTATCGTATGCACCAAGCACATAGTCTTTAAAGTTTTCGCCCTCATAACCTTCCGGCATATGATCGGCATCAAAACCTATGCAATATTTATCCAGGTACTCTTGATCATAGGTGTTGTCTTGTATCCACTGATAACAAATTGCCAAGCAAAGCGCAGTGTCGGTTCCGGGACGTACCGGGTACCATTTGTCTGCCAGACCTTGGGTTGTTTGGTTAAACCACGGGTCTACAACGATAAGCTCTGCACCATTTTTTTGGCAGTTATTTACTTGGAACGGCAAGTTGCCGGACTTATTGATAGCCCAGTTAAAGCCAAAGTGAACCTGAAGTTCGCTTTCTTGGATTGTTAGTGCATCGGGAACATCCCAAACGCCACCGGTCATCAACATCTCGGGGAAAGGCCAAGAGCCGTATGATACGGTTCCCCAAGTTGGATATATGCCGGCTCCTAATAGACGAAATACCAGGTCGATTGGATCCCAGTAAACTACCGTGAGAGATTCCGGTGTATATGAGCCAATTAGGACGCTCTTTGGACCGTATGTCTCTACGATTCTTTTGGTTTCAGTGGCAAAGATATCAATTGCCTCATCCCAGCTGATGCGTTCCCACTCGTCTTTACCGCGCAGGTCGCCGTTGATGTTGGTGCCACCGGGTTGCCAGTTAACGCGCTTCATTGGATATTTAACGCGAGCCGGCGAAAGTGTGTGGCTGATCTGTGCATAACCACGAAGACAGGCACGCTTTTGCGGGATCTCCTCGCTGTCCTCGCTATCGGTATCGGTGCCTATGCGTACCGGCACGCCATCCTCAACATAAACCTTAAGCAAACAGCGTGAGCTTTCGCATGAACAGTTGTGGATACAACCGCCACTGATCCAATCTCCCGATGCCAGCTCCCCAACTTGTTTTGCAGGCTCGCCGGTTGTACCAGTGCTGCCGGTAGTTGTTGGCGATGTACAACCTATGAGACCGGCACCTATAGCCGCCGTGCCTCCGAGCAGCGCACTCCACTTAACAAATTTTCTACGTGATACGTCTTTAAGCACCCCACTTTGCTTAGATTCCATATTGCCTCCTTTTAATATCGCAACATTATCCTTGCAAATTATTGTAACAATCAGGCAATATGCAGCTTATTGAGGTAGCATTAAAGTTAGATTAACAAAAATTAACCTATTTCACTCTTCGTTGGCTAGTGCTTTGTAGGCATCCATTCTGTTACTTACGCCTAGCTTGGAGTAGATATTGTTTAGGTGCGTTTTTACTGTGTTAAGTGACACGCTGAGGTTTTCGGCTATCTCCTGTCTGGACATGCCCATATTTAGCAGCGAGTAGACTTCGGCTTCTCTCTTTGTCAGATCGACCTCTGCGATTGGCGATAACGCGTTCGTGACACCTCCACCAACGTGTTCATTCTCTTTAAATGCTTGCAGTACTTTTTTGGCAAAGAGCGCTATTGTGTTTTCTACTCTTCGATAATGCACTATTTCGTGGAGTAAGGCTTTGAGTGGGTCGCCAATGTACAAAAACGGTCTGATCATTCGCTGTGAACTTGCGATTGATAAAGCCTTGTTGAGGTTTTCCAGAGATGCGGCTTTTTGTCTGGCCTCATCGAGCCAAACAGCGTATCTGGCGTACGCGGCTACGAGTATCTGATTCAATCCTTTTTTCTCAGCACGCTTTATCACCTGCTGAACGGTTGCCATAGCTGATCCCGAATCATTTTGGGAATGTTGAATATAAGCCTTAATAAGTTCAGCCCACAAGACATAAAACTCATCCAGAGAGTCCAATTTTCTCAGCAGTTTTTTATGAATTGCGATCGTATCTGAGACTGTTCCACGTAAATAGGACACTTGAGCCTGCACGGCTAGAGCAAAGAGCTGAACCCCACGCGGCAAAAAATTCTCTTCTGTTTCTAGAGATGTCTGCACGCTTAGGCGATAGGCATCTTTGAGCTCACCGCAAGCTGCCAAATACAGTGTATTTACCACTTTAGCCTCAATGAGCATATCCGGATTCCTGTTTACCGAAAGCCGCTTAAGCGAACGTTTGATGCTTTTTGAAGCCTCAGAAAGCTCGTTTCGCTCAACCTGGATAAGAGTCAGTATCGAGTATAACCCTCCATATAAAGTAAAATCCGGCGGACACTCCCTGATGGCTTTATAGCAAACCTCTCTGGCTTCGTTGTAGTTTCCCAAAGCTATCATTGTCCAGCAATATCCTATACGACAAAATGTTGTAAAGAAGAGCGACTTGGCAAGTTCAGCAATAGCTTCACCTTGAAAGTAGGATTCTTGTGCCAAACTATACTCGCCGACACGTTCGTAAGACTCTGCCAAGGCATGAATGAGTATGCATCTCAAAGACAGACCCATGTCATCGCCTTGTGTCTCCAACATTTCCAGGTAGGTCTCTATCGCTTCGTGATAATGACCATCAAACTCCCGACATTTTGTCTTTACGTGCTGGATAATGATAGACGGTGATATAGCTCTCTCCTCGACAATAATATCCGGTAAACGCATTGAAGTGTCTTTGATGTTTTCCTCATATTTTGCAAGCCATCTCAGTGCGTCTTTTGGTCTGCCCCAGCAGATGTATGACCATGTGACCATCAGGCTAAGCGCGGGATCAATACTGAATTTTGCAGCAGGAATATCTATTGCCCATGAGACGAAACTCTGTGACTTATCTCTGCGCTCAAAACCGGCCGAGCTAACAATACTTTCAACAATGTCCGAGTCGCCGGACATCAGCATAGACTTTGCAGCGTCCTCAAAATGCCGATGCCGTTCTTGCCACTCACCTGCCCTCTGACATAGCTTTCTTATCTGATCAGGTCTTAGCTGCATCAATTGTTCACGCAACCAATGCAAGAACAAGGGGTGATATCTATACCAATCGGTATTTCCGCTTACCGGCTCGATGAAGTAGTCCAGCTCGATAAGCTTCTTTATTGTCTCTTTGCTGTTTTGCTGCTCCATCAAGTAATCACACACGTCAGCGTGAAATGTGTCGAGTATCGAGGTCTCCACTAAAAACGTGGCCACCTCTTCTGTCGCCACCCTAAAAATGCAATCGGTAAAAAAGCGTCCGGTCAATGAGTACAGCTCTGTATAATCTAGCGACTTTCGATCCCGTGCAATCGTGCCACTTTTTATGGCATCAATGTATAGGCATATGCCCATTATCCACCCACGTGTTGCAACGTGAAGGTCATGGGCAATTTCTGCGCAATTATCGGTTTTAAGTACCGATCTCAAAAGCGCTTTTGTCTCATCTTCGCTCATAGCCAGATCGTCAACCGTAAATAAACGAACAGCATTTCTAAAGCGATAGTCGGTGTAGCGAGAAGATACAAAAGCTCCGGCAGCTACTGTTGTGATAGAGCTTGGTAGAGACTCGGCCAAAAATTCCATTTTATGTTTGGCATCCACGTAAGGAATGGCATCAAAACTATCAAAGAACAATACGTAGTGTTTATCGCTGCCTTTTGTTTGTTTGTATAAAAAATTGCTTAATGCTGTTGAAAAGGTCTCTTCATCGCCAAACTTGAGTACCGACAACTCTGTATCTTGGATCTGTGGCCATATGTTTTCAAGCATGGCCAAGAAATGTGATCTGGCTCTTACTATGTCGCTATCGGCCTCATCTAAAGTTAGCCATGCAACTTCGTATCCATCCATTTTGCTCAAAGTGTGATACCAATCGCACAGTATCGCTGTCTTGCCATAACCTACCGGAGTGGATACTAATACAACCTGCCAGTCCAGACTATTTTGCAGCTTATCAAACAAGGCCGGTCTGGGAATATAACGCGACGAAGAGGCTGGCGCTGCCAGTTTTGCGTACACCATATTGCGGTCATGCAATTGTTCCAAAATATGCATAAGCTGTACAACCCCTTTTCACCAAAAGACAAAGCAATTTGGCCTTACCAATTCCTTGCAGATGAAACATGCCGGTAGTGCAGATCAGTGTTATTCAGTTCGCGTCAAGAATTGCAGTTTATTGCATTTTACATCTATATAATGCTTTTTAATACAATAATTGGCAGGTCATATGAAAATTACCTGCCAATTATTCAAAGAACTGTTGTGCTATAGCCTACGACTCTACATACTCGATTTCTGCGGTCTCTACCAACCATTTATTGGCTTTGTTTCTTAGAGCCCCTTCGTAGATTAAATACAAACGTCCGGTCTTTTCAAACTCCTGGCGAGCCATGTCTTCTTTTCCGGGTGCCATTTGTGAATATGTGGCTTCGATGTCTTCCGGCTCAACCTTGAGATTGAGATGACGAGCCAAAGCGTCAAGACTAAAGCCTTGTATAAGCATTTCGCGAACTTGCAGCATCATCTGCATGCTAAAACCTTGTTGCCCGCCGCCCTCAGTCTCGATGAACTCCTGCAGCGTGCGGCCTTGCTGGCGCAAGCTGGCTTCCATTTGAGCCATGAGCTCGCCACGTGTAAACTCGTAAAACTCATCGGCAATCTTGCCTTCAAAGCGCTTTGCCAATTCAGAAGCTGCAAAGTAAGCTGTCATATTCTGCGTTTCGTTTTCGCGAGCGCCAAGCATTTGTTGACGAATCTGATCTTCAAGCTCAGCGATGTTATTGCATCCGGGAACACTCTTTTTAACCCAAGCATCAGTTAGAGCCGGTATAACGCGCTTTTGACGCTCGAGTATTTGCACGGTTATTGTAACCTTATCGGCATCGGTGGGGTTTTCCGGATCAGCACTCTTAATGCCCGGAAGTAGCATCTCAAAGGTTTTTTCCTCGCCGATATTCATGCCTACAAGATTCTCATCAAACCCATCCGGCATGAAATTTTGGCCAAGTGTATATAAGCGACGATCGGCAGTTAAGTTTTTGATCTCCTCACCATCTGAGTCTATAGCCGATATCTTAAACATTAAGTCATCGCCCTCTGACAAAGGTTTATCCTCGTCTTTTTCCCACGCAGCAAAATTCTCGGTTATACCTGCCATCTGGGCTTTTACTTCTGCATCGCTAACTTTTGCTTTTTGGATTTTTATCGACACAGGATCATATGATTTAAGCTCGTATTGCGGTTTGCGAGTTACTGTTGCCTTAAAGGAGAACTCACGACCGGGAGCAACCTCTTGGTTTCCTACTGCTACCTGGGGTCGCATGATTATAGAAAGCTTTTCTTGGGTAACCGCAAAAGGTGCTATGAACTCTGAAACTGCAAAACTGAGTGCTGACTTATAATAAGCCTCACCAACTTTGTCGATAACAGCAGTCATCAGATTCTCAGAAGCAGGATTAATGCCATTTTGATACGCCATCTGCATAGTGGCAAACCCTATAGCTTCATCAACACTTGCGGCAGGTGCAGTGATCTGCAGCTCTATCTTGTCTTCCCCAACATCCTTGCGCTTGATCTTCAAAGTCATAGTAGCTCCTTGTCCGAATACAAACAGCAAAAAGTAACTCCGCTTGCATCGCTTGCTTTTCTTGTTGTTGAAAGTGTAGCTTTTCGAACACTTCTAAACAATGGCAAGATGGTTTTTATAGGAATATTATGCAATTTCTTTACGACAGGCTGTCTGAAATCCATATATCTAATCCAAGTTGTCATTCCCGCGAAGGCGGGAATGACAGAGTGAGACTTTAGGGCAGCCTGACGATGAAAAGGCTCCTAGTTTTCTATGCGAATCAGTACCGGGTCGCCTGCGAGCACGTCTTCCAGGTCTTTTAGACCTGCAATTGTAGCTTGAATTGCAGACTCTTTGGCTTTGTGGGTTACATAGATAAGCTCGGCCTTGCCGTCTTGGGCACCGTGTTGAACCATCGAGTAGATGGAGACTTGGTGCTCGGCAAAGACCTGTGCGGTCGCTGCCAGTACTCCGGGGCGATCAGTTACCGGTAAGCGCAGGTAGTAGCTGGTCTCCAGCACATCGATTGGTCTGATCGGTAGCTTTTCTGTATCCCAGACCGGTTGAGTGATCTGCTCACGAAATGCCATATGACGTGCGACCTCGATCAAATCGCCAACAACCGATGATGCGGCGGCGCCTGACCCTGCTCCCTCACCAAAGAACATGGTCTCGCCTACATAGTCACCGGTCACGTAAATCGCATTATAAACGCCGGTCACGTTAGATAGCTGGTGTTTTACAGGCAGCATCGTTGGATGAACGCGGATATCTATGCCGTCCGGTGTGCGATTAGCAATAGCCAAAAGCTTAATGGTATATCCCATCTCGCGGGCAATATCTAAATCAATCGGAGTGATCTTGGTGATGCCTTCTACCGGAACTTGTTCGATGCGGATATCGGTGTTAAAGGCGATGGTGGCCAGTATAGCAATCTTAGCGGCAGCATCGTGACCCTCAACATCGGCAGAGGGGTTAAACTCAGCAAAACCGTTGTCTTGTGCTTCTTTAAGTGCCGCAGAATACTCCATTGAATCTTCACTCATGCGGGTAAGCATGTAGTTGGTGGTTCCGTTAACTATACCCACTACAGATTGGATCTGGTTTCCGGCGAGACTGTGACGAAGCGGACCGATAATGGGGATACCGCCGCCAACAGAGGTCTCGAAGGCAATCTCAACGCCTTTTTCGCCGGCCAGCTTCATCAATTCATTACCACATGCCGATATCAGTGCCTTGTTGGCAGTAATCACGTGTTTGCCTTTATTGATAGCATCAAAGACAAAATCTTTGGCAAAGGTGACTCCTCCTACCAGCTCTATGACTATATCAACGTCGGGGTGGTTGATAACATCGTTACCGTCCATTGTAAATATGTCAGTCACGCCCAGCTCTTTGGCCTCTTCAGGCTCGCGCGAGGCAACAGCCACAAGATTCAGATCGATATCTTGGTCGCGCATATATGCATCATGATGCTGTTTGAGCATCCGAACTACTCCCCCACCTACAGTTCCCAGTCCGATAATTCCAACATTTATGCGTTTCATATATGTCCTTTCAATTATTACACGTCGCAGCGCATTAAGTCTTCGTATGTTTCGCGCCTTACTACCAACCTTGCCTCACCATTGTTTACAAACACCACACCCGGACGTACTTGCTTGTTGTAGTTACTGGCCATGCTCTGACAATAAGCTCCCGTGGCAAACACACATAAGATGTCGCCCGGTTCAGCGCTTTGCAGTGGTGTGTCAACTACAATTACATCCCCGCTCTCACAATGCTTTCCGGCGATGGTCACCACTGTATCGCGCGGCTTGTCAGACTTGTTGGCAATGACCGGCTCATAGTGAGCATCATACAACGCCGTGCGGATATTGTCGGTCATGCCTCCGTCAACGGCTACATATGTACGTACATTCGGAATGTGTTTGACGGTTCCCACCGTATAAAGCGTCACGCCGGCGTTTGCCACGATCGAACGACCCGGCTCTACAAGTATGCGCGGCACCGGCAAAGAGTGAGCCTCGCAGTGTTCTTTGATGTCGTCAACTATGACCTTGCCATAGTCCTTGATTGTGGAGGGTTCGTCCGGCACGCCATAAGCAATACCCAGTCCGCCGCCGGTATCTAACTCCGAGATCACAAAACCGGTCTTCTCACGAATCTCATCCATAAAATGAACTATGACCTCTATGGCTTTTGCGTACGAATTAAGCACAAATATCTGCGAGCCAATATGCATATGCAGACCTTTTAGCTCAATTCCGGGAAGATCTAAGGCTGTCTCTACAGCCTTAAACGCCAGACCGTCTCGAAGTCCAAAGCCAAACTTAGAGTCTTCGCTACCGGTTGTGATATATGCGTGAGTGTCGGCTACAACTCCGGGAGTAATACGTATGAGGATAGGCTGTACCTTGCCTAAATCACGAGCAATGCTGTCGATGCGCGAAAGCTCATCAAAGGAGTCTACGACTATACGTCCAACTCCGGCTGTGATTGCCTCGGTGAGTTCTTGCATGGTCTTGTTGTTGCCATGTGCCACTACGCGCTCGGCCGGAAAGTCCGCTGCCAGTGCGATTGCCAGCTCTCCTCCACTCGAAACATCTAAATGGCAGCCTTCCTCGGCAACAAGTTTGCACATAGCTTTGCAGATAAAGGCTTTACCGGCGTACACTACATCCACATCTTTCCAGTGATAGCGAGTCCATTTTAAATAGTTACGTAGCTGATCGCGAATCTGCTGCTCGTCCATTACGTATAATGCAGTGCCATATTCACGAGCTAAATCTATTGTATTAACGCCACCAATATAAAGCTCACCGTCTTTTACTTCTGCCGATTGCGGCAAAACAGCACCTAGCTCCATGGTGGTCTTAAAATCCGGTCGCGCATTCGGATCGCAGGCAATATTGGCCATCGATCTACTTCCTTTCCTTGAGTTACTATTCCCCTTGCAAATTGAGTGCTCCATTTTACCAGAGTTAAGACAATACAAATGATTGAGGACAGCAGCATCCGCAGCGAAACAATCATACCAACCAGTAGACAACATTTGCCACACGAAAGCGAGAAAAAAAGAGTGCTAAATTAGTGCTTAACGCAGAGATATGTCATGCAACATGTTACATGGAGTATCTCAGCGCTAAACACTAATTTATCCCAATCGCCATATATGCCAGGTGCGCCCCGCTAGCTTGGCCACTGACCGCTGGCTATTTCTTCGAAATCCATGTCTTCTACTCGCTCATTTAGCCACTTGACCAACTCATTGCCGTTTTTGTAGCTGAACCTATCTAGTTCGCGCACTGCAGCGTTTACTCTGCGTATGTCAAATGCCTTGCAGGCATTGCGAAGCTCTTCGAGTACTTTGTTGTCTGGGGTAGAAAGCGTCGGTTTGCGCATCGCTGCATCAATCCTTGATAGCACCGCATTGATGTTGTCTAGCAGCGTATTAACTAACATCTCAAAGCTATCGTGGTTACTCTTGACATACGCTCCATCACCGTCTTTTGCTGCCGTCTCTAAATGCTCCGCTGCCTCGCCAACCTTAAAAGCAAACAGTGTGTTGCTTGAACCTTTAATACCGTGTGCTGCAATGGCATAGTTTTCATACTGCTCATGCTCCAATTGTTCCCTTAGGTTGGCAAGGATCGCCGGGGTGTTTTTGGCATACGAGTGCATCACATCCAAGAGCAACATCTCGTCGCCGTCAAAGAGTTTTAAGGCCTTTTCTACGTCAAGACCTGCGATGGCAGTACCTGCAAGCATCGCCATCGTAGCTTCGTCACCATGCGCTAAAGGCAACTCCTGTTTGCTATCTTCAGCACCCAAAAAGATGTCGCTTGCAATATCCGCTCCGTATAGCTCAAGCTCCTTGTCTCTGTCTCTGACCCATCTGCGTAAAACTGCGTCCAACCTAGAAACGTCGATGGGTTTGGAGATAAAGGCCTGAAATCCACTGCTCAAAAACATCTCTTCATTGCCAACAATAGCGTTGGCAGTTAGTGCGATGACCGGAATCTTTTGCGCATACTCACATTCCATATCCTCGCGGATAATGCGCGTGGCTTCAAGGCCGTCCATACCTGGCATCATGTGATCCATGAATACCGCATCATATTTTGGATTTTGTGCGCGCACCATCTCGACAGCCTGTTTGCCGCTGCTGGCACAGTCAACACGCAGCTTGTACGGCTTGAGCATGCCCTTCACTACATCGAGGTTAGTCGCAATATCGTCAACGACCAAAACGCTGGCATACGAAAGATCTATGCGTGGCAACTTTGTAGAGCCGGCGCGCTTTGCCAACATATATTTAAGCCCCATCAGCGACGAAGCCACCGAGCGACCAATAACTACATCACCAACGCGTTCTTGACGCAGGCGCACAAAAACCTCAGTGCCCTTGCCGTACTCACTTTTTAGCTCGATGCTGCCATCCATCATATCAACCAAACGCTTGGTTATAGCAAGTCCCAGCCCGGTTCCTTCTATCTTGCGATTGGGCGCTCGTCCCACCTGAGCGTAATCGGAAAACAACTTGCTTAGATCATCGGTCTTTATGCCCACACCGGTATCGGTAATGCTGGATTCGATCCAAGTATCTTTTCCATCGCTTACAGAAGAAATTTTCCACTTCACACTGCCTGCATCGGTGTATTTAAAGGCATTGGATAACAAGTTGTTAAAGATCTGCTTAACGCGTAAGTCATCGCCATACAGCAAAGACGGAAAACTCTCGTCTATCTCAAGTTTAAATTCAATGGGTTTTTCGCCGATGCGAACAATATTTAAGGTGATAATATCGTTGATTAAACTAGGTGTATCGTAGCGCTGCTCAGACAATTCGTATCTGCCGGATTCGATCTTAGATATGTCGAGGATGTCGTTGATTATGCTGAGTATAGTTATCCCGGATCCGTGGATCTTTTCGAGTTTATCTGCGATATCTGCGTTTACTCCCTCGTCAGAAAGCGCCAGCTCCGAAAGCCCTACAACAGCGTTGAGTGGCGTGCGGATCTCATGGCTCATTTGCGCCAAGAAGTTGCTTTTGGCATCGTTGGCCTCTCTGGCATCATCAAGTGCGATTTCCAGCTGTGACGATTTCTCCTGAATATCCAGCAGCATCTTCTTATGCTCACGAAGATCGCGCGAATAAGAAGCAACGACAAAGTCATCACCGTATGGAACCCGAACCAATGTATTCTCGGCTGGGATAGGTGCCCCATCGGTGGCTCGATAATCCATCTCGTACCTACAGTATCCATGGTCAAAGGCGTATGTAAGCGAACCCATGATCAGACCTAACGTTGGCTCGCCTGATGGCTGGCGCTCTGGTATGAGCTCAAAATACCTGTCGATGTATTCTTGCTTACTGCCCAGTTTAAATAGCTTGGCTGCCGCTTCATTGCACTCGATCAGGACATGATCCTTGTTCCATAAACGACACGCCAACGGAGTTGCATCAAGCAGCAGCCTTGTATGCTCTTGCCTGCGCACTCTTTCGGTTATGTCTTCCATCGCGCCGGCCACTCTTAGCGGCGCGCCTGATTCGTCGCGCATAGTCACACCAATTGCACGAAAATGACGATAGTGACCTTGCTTAGTTAGTAATCGATACTCCAAGTTATAAGGTGTTTCACCGGTAGTGTCGGTAATGTGGGCGGAAAATGAAGCAAGCACACGGCTTTTATCATCGGGATGCAAGCGGTCTGACCAACTGGACAAAATATTGGGGAAATCATCTACACTCTCAAACCCAATCAAGTGGCGAAACTCATTCGACCACAAAAACTCGTTGCCGAAATCAATGGGATTTGCAGAGCGCACCTTCATGTCCCAATGCGCGATGCCTAATACATCATTTGTCAGCCTATACTTGAGCAGCTCGTATTCGGTCACAGTTTTGCAATTCTTTATAACCCGCTCAAGCAACTCAGCGATTTCGCGCTGATCATCAGGTAGGTCTTGTGTGTTGATGGAAACTTGAAACCCACCGCGCCTAGTGCTATTTGCCAAACGCTCCAGTTCGCTTATTAGTTTTTCGTTTCCCCTGATATCTGGTCTCATCTCACCTATCCCTTACCTTAGCGCTACGACATTGCTCTACCTGCAATGCCACAGCGAAACCCACACGCCTCTCCTCTCAAGGAAGCACCGATTTAGCACTTCCCCGCATTAATCTAAAGGCCACTCGCCATCGGATATCGCCAGAAACTCCATGTCGCTTACTTTTTCACGCAACCACTCAACTATATTGCCACCGCTTTTATATCTAATCGACTCAAGCTGCTGCATCGCCGCATTTACCCTACCGATATCAAAAGCCTTGCACGCATCGCGCATTTCTTGCAAGAGAGCGGAGTCGGGATACTCAGCCATGGGTTTGAATGCTTTACTCTCGATGCTATCGAGCGCTGCACCAATTCCTTGTAGTAGTACCTTGGTGGCGTGCTCAAAACTATTGTGTCCGGATCGCACCACGCCGATATCTTCGGCTTTTGCGGCGCGCTCTAAAGATTCTGCCAGGCGACCAACCTCGTCGGCGCATATTCCATAACTTGACCCCTTTATTCCATGTACCGCTATGGCATAGTTTTGTAGATCGCCATCGTCTAAGTAGCGTTCAAGATCTGATAAAAGCTGTGGAGTATTTTCTGCATAAGAACGTAATACATCAATAAGTACCAACGAATCCCAGCTAAATCGTCTGAGCGCTTTTTCTTTATCGATGCCGTTTATCTCTATATCATTTAGCTGATCACGATCATCCTCGCCATTAAGTGAGTCAATCTCAGCTTGGGTCGCATTTATAGATGCATCAGGAAGTTCGGCCTCTAGCTGGGGATCGCGCACCCATTCACGCAGAACTGCGTCAAGCTTAACGATATCTATCGGCTTTGATATGAACGCCTGAAAACCATTGCGCAAAAACATCTCTTCATTGCCGAGAATGGCATTTGCGGTAAGTGCTATCACGGGAATATTCTTTGCGTAATCAGTGCCGATTTCCTCGCGAATAAAACGTGTTGCTTCTATACCGTCTATACCCGGCATCATGTGATCCATAAATATGGCACTGTAGCGAGGACTTCCTTTTCTAATCACGTCTATTGCCTCATAACCACTAATCACACAATCTATCTTCATTTTGTAAGGCTTTAACATCCCGCATACCACATCAAGATTGGTTGCTATGTCATCTACGACCAAAACGCTTGCATATGACATGTTAAGGCGCACTAAACTCGTAGAGCTTACGCGTTTGGAAAGTGCGTAATTCATGCCCATAAGTGACTCGGATACACTAATGCCAATAGGAACATCAGAAACAAACTTTTGCTTTATGCGCAACTTGACTGTGGTTCCTTTTTCATATTCGCTTTGTACGTCAATTGTGCCACCCATCATGTCGACTAGCTGTTTGGTGATCGAAAGCCCAAGCCCTGTTCCTTCGACTTTGCGATTAGTGCTTCGCTCTACTTGATAGTAATCTGTAAATAGGTTGTCTATATGCTCGGATTTCATGCCGATCCCAGTATCTTTTATGCATGAAACCAACCAAACATCGCTGCCATCGCGCTCGTGTGACAACTCCCACTCCACACTACCTGCACCGGTGTATTTAAATGCATTGGACAATACATTGTTAAATATTTGTTTTACACGCAGGTCATCACCGTAGATAACACTAGGCAACGACTCATCTACATGCAATTTGAAGTCTATTGGTTTTTCACCTACACGCACAATGTTTAGCGTGACCACATCGTTGATCATGCTCGGTGTATCGTATTTAGTTGGCAAAAGCTCAAACTTGCCCGACTCGATCTTTGAGATATCCAAGATATCGTTGATGATGCTTAAAAGTGTAGTGCCGGAGGAGTGAATCTTTTCCAGTTTATCTTCTGTTTCATCGTTAACATTTTCATCGGTTAAGGCTAGTTCCGAAAGCCCCATGACAGCATTTAGCGGGGTACGCATCTCATGGCTCATGTGCGCAAGGAAGTTGCTTTTGGCCTTATTTGCATTCTTGGCAACTTCCAATGCAACCTCCAGCTTATCTGAAGCGTCTTGTATATCTAGTATCGATTCATTTCTGAGTAAGGCATTTACGATAATGAGACTGCCGGAATGCATGATTGACTCTTCGTCTTCAGTAAAAAGCTGCTCGCTTTGGGATTTATAAAAGCCTACAAATCCCCAGAATTTCTCATTAATGAACACCGGAACCAACATGAAGGCAAGTATCTCTTGTTCGTCCAGCCATTTTCTGTCGATAGTGGGCATATCCTTGGATAAAGTGTTTATGGTTTGCCCACGCATCAATATCCCTTTGATCTCGGGGAGTCGTTCATCGTAAGACACGTTGTCTGCTACGGCCACATGATTTGTCTTTGCAGCGCTATCACACCATTCAAAAAGCTGCGATCTAAAGATTGTGTTTCCGTCGTAATAGTTTTTAATAACACGCATCCTGTCAGCGCCTACAATTACAGCCATATTGCCCATGCACTCAAGCAGGGTCTTCTCGAAGTCTTTTGTCTCAGTAGCCAGTAGCTGATCAGCAACATCATTTACTGCTTGGAGCAGCCTGTCCTTATTATTGATATTGTCGATCATTTGCTCTTGCTTTCGATTTTGTGCCTCAAGCTCGCTAAACGGACGCATGGCCAGTCTTACCAAGAAAAACGCAGCAATAATGCCAACAGCCAAGAAGATCATGGCGGCATAAACTTGCCCTTGCATGATGCTTGCTTGCGGACTCTCGTCAAGCGAAACACTCACAGCGACTCGCCAGCCCAACACAGAATTGGAGATAATGCTGTGTGCGCACATCCGCGTGACACCTTCATGCGTATAAGTTTCAACACCACTATCTTCCAACAGTATGTTCTGTACTAACTCTCGAAGCTGATCCTCATCATGCGTTAGATCGTGCTCATCCCTATCGGTGTAATTGTCCATCGCCGATACGATGTCTTCACTTGCAAGTCCGATGAAAGCACCATCCTCGTTGAGCATAAAGATGTTGCCCGTCTGCCAAAGCTGGTGTCCCGCGAGCAGGTCAGAAAATGCCATGCCCGAGATTGTCACAGCCAAAATGCTATTTGAGCCATAAGGCGTATAAACATTCATCACATATTCTTCTAGCACTTCACAATAAAATGGACTTGAAATAATCGTGTCTCCTTTATAGACCATCTCGATGTATTGATTGTGCATGCTTAGATCGTGACTATGGTCAGGCTCACTATAACTGGCGATGGTGCCGTTGCGATCAAAGACCGTATATGCAGATACGTCCGGATACTCGTTAAAAAGCTCCTCCATCAACTGCTCTAGTTCCTCATTGCTCAATTCTGCGCCGGGCTTAGCCTGCGAAAATCGCATGGATATGCTTATCGCCTCTGTTTTTAACAAATCCATATGGGAGCCAACAAGTGCATCTGCAATGCCAATCGCAAAGGTCAAGTCTTGCTCGACAGTTTTCTCTAAGCTGCTGTTTGTAAAATACAGACCTGAGAAAAAAGTTGATGCTGTTGTGGCAAACACGACCACGATAGTCAGCAAGGTATTTCTTACACGCATCGACAATGTACCCACCACTCTCTATCTTGTTGCCACTTGCATTGTTATTGCGCCCTGCAAGCTTTAAGCAGAGCTACCTAGCGCAAGGACATCCCCACAAAACTGTTAACTTATTTCCCCTGTTTTGCTGACGATGGAGATCTCAGAAAAATCCATTGCAAGGATCTCTTCAAAATCCATGTCTCTTACTCGTTCGCGCAGCCATCTGATCAATTTGTTGCCATCTTCGTAACTAAAAGCCTCCAGCCTAGACATCGCTGCATTAACCCTGTTTATGTCATATGCTTTGCAGGCTGCACGCAGCTCTTGCAAAAGCTCCGGATCCGGGGTGGGCGCAAGCGGTTTAATGATTGATTCGTCTACCAAAACTAAGGTTGAATCTATATCTTTTAACAAAGCAAGCACTGATTCCTCAAAAGTATTAAAACGAGCGCTGATCGTGTCTAAGTCCTTAGCCTTGGAGGCCTTCTCCAATTCTTCGGCTGCAACACCCACGCCATCAGCGCAAATACCATAACTAGAACCTTTAATGCCATGCGCAACGATACTAAAGTCTGTCAGATCATTTTTGGCAAGGTAGTTTTTCATGTCCGCTAAAAGTTCAGGGGTGTTTTCTGCGTAAGAGCGCAAAACATCTACTAAAACCGCTTCATCGCCATCAAAGCGCTTAAGTGCCTTCTCGATATTTATGCCACTGATATCCAAGTCAACAGTAGTAAATGTGGATGATCCCGAAGCACTACTGCATACATTTGTATCACCTTTGCCGGTTCCCACCTTACTAAAAACAACCGGTGCAGCCAGGCTCTCACCATCTTCCTCATCGACAAAAGCAATTGGCTTCATTGCTTCGAAAACCGACATGCCCAGCTCTTGCTCTAAATCCTTGTTGCGCACCCACTGCCTGAGTATCACATCCAACCGAGTGATGTCTATCGGCTTGGCGACAAAAGCTTGAAACCCATTCTCTAAAAACATCTTCTCGTTTCCGGCAATGGCATTTGCGGTGAGCGCAATGATCGGAACACTTTTAGCATAATCTGTGCCAATTTCTTCGCGAATGATCCTAACTGCCTCGATCCCATCCATGCCGGGCATCATGTGATCCATAAACACCGCGTTATACTTAGGTGATGCAGATCTAATCATCTCTATAGCTTGAGGACCGGACGTAGCACTGTCTATCATCATCTTGTATGGCTTCATCATGCCTTTTGCCACATCGATATTTGTGGTTATATCATCCACTATAAGTACTCGCGCATAAGAGAAATCATCGCGAATCAGTCTGGTCTGGCTCTTGTACTTAAGTCTTGCATATTGTATGCTACTCAAACTATTTGTTATTGCTTTTCCGATAGGCATAGATGGAATATAACCTTGGCGCAGGCGCAAACTAAATGTCGATCCCCGGCCAAATTCGCTTTCTACAGAGATGGTGCCGTGCATGGCATCTACCAGACGTTTAGCAATAGCAAGTCCAAGACCGGTACCTTGAAGCTTGCGGTCGCTGCTTTTTTCCACTTGATAATAATCGGTAAATAGCTGCGCCATATCCGCTGGCTTTATGCCAATACCTGTGTCCTTAACGCTTGAGATTAGCCACACATAGTCGCCATCTACTTCAAAAGTTGTGTGCCACTCAACTACTCCTGAGTCTGTGTACTTAAAAGCATTCGACAAGAGATTGTTGAATATCTGCTTTACGCGCAATTCATCTCCAAAAAGCATACCGGGTATGTTCTCGTCTACGATTAGCTTAAACTCAATAGGTTTTTCATCAATGCGCACAATGTTTAAAATGACGATGTCATTTATTAAGCTGGGAGTGTCATATTTGCTTTCGACTATCTCAAACTTACCGGACTCGATTTTAGATATGTCCAAAATGTCGTTTATGATACTGAGTATAGTAAGACCGGAGTCATGGATTTTTTCAAGCTTATCAGCAGTGCCTGTTTGCAGTTTGTCTTCAGACAGCACCAGATCAGACAAGCCAACAACTGCATTAAGCGGGGTGCGTATTTCATGGCTCATGTGAGCAAGGAAACTGCTCTTGGCCCTGGAGCTTTCTTCGGCCTGTTCTTGCAAAGCAGCCACGCGCTCAAAAGGTCTCTTGATGAAATTGGAGGCAATGATGGCAGCAAGAATATTTAGAACTACGGCTATGAGAGCCATAATATAAAGACCTCTGTCAAAGTCGCTTATAGGGCTTTCCGATAGCGGCGCCACAATACGCCCAGCCTTCAGCTGATCCGGCAATAGGAGTAAACGCACAAACTCGCTCATCATTATTTATAGAGTAGTAGGCTATACCCCTTTCTTTGTTGATGACCTTATTAATCACCACAGCTATTGGTTCGCTGCTTGGATCATCTTTGGCTTGCTCAATAAAGTTTTGACGATTCTGAACCCATTCATGTCTTACGTTGGCAATAACATTGCCCTGATTATCGTCTATAAAAATGTGACCGGTTTTCCAAATTGTGTATTCAGATGTCAGGTCAGAGAAATACAGGCCGTCTAGAGTTGCCACCAAAATATGGTTTGCCGAGTTGGGTACCGGTGTCGCCAGATAGAACTTTACACCATCATTTGTTGGCACGGTAGAACTAAGAGATGTTTCGCCAATAAAAGCTTTTTGGATATACTCATTGTTCAACAAGGCTTTGGAGGCAGGAGCTTTGCCGGTGTCAGCAATTACGCTACCGTTATTATCCATAATAGACAAACCAATAAACTCTGAATGTTTTTTGGAGGCTTGAGTAAGTTGATCATGTAAGGTGGCAGTATTAGACAGCGTCAACACATTTGCCGCATCTTCAATTTGATATTTAAGATTTCTGATTTCCAGACTGACAAATCTATCGGCAATGTCCGCCACCACCAGCATATCTGCTTCGGTATAGCTCTTAATATTATCTCTTGCGTAGCTGGTTCCCACAAAAACGCTAAGCAAAATGATCACGAGGTTCGTGAGCACAATGACTAGGATCGTCCTAAGCCGTACCCTCATTATCTTCCCATAATCCGCATGTTATCTCCCGGCACATGCCCCCCACATTTCTACATTTGTATACCACCCAACACCTTTGCCCATTATACCGATAATAATGAGAGTTTTTTCGTTTTTATGCATTTTGCAGTTGCTAAAATGCCAAAATGAGTAAGGTGAGCAAAACGTCAAATGCAATCCGATCTACATCAACCTTAGGGAATAACAGGGTGAATAACAACGCGGCGCAATAGTCTCCCATTGCGCCGCATCCCTTAGCCTTTATGTGCCTAGCAATCTATCACTTAACAACTATTTTGCACTTGGCTGTTTTTCCGTTCCAGGTGGTAACAGTTATAGTTGCTGTGCCTTTGCCTATTGCCTTTACCACACCTTTAGAAGTTACTGTGGCGACCTTTTTGTTGCTTGTTGCGTATGTAACAGTCTTTGGATCTACGTTTGTAGGTGACCATTTGATTTTTAGTGTAGCGTTCTTTCCTTTCTGCAGAGTTATAGATTTCTTGGATAAGGTGATCTTTTTGGGTAATACCTTACCTACAGTTAGAGTGAACTTTTGAGTCTTGCCGGACACTTTAACAGTAATGACAGTTTTACCGGTCTTTAGAGCTGTGATAACTCCGGCTTTATCAATTGTAGCTACTTTGGGTTTACTTGATTTATAGGTTGCTACAGCTCCTGTAGCCTTTGCAGGTGTTACTTTTGGCTTTACCTGAAGTGTCTTTCCAACAAGTAATCCTGCCGGTTTTAGCTTTGTTATAGACTTTATCTTGGTAGCTTTTGTAACCACTGTAACTTTGCACTTAGCAGTCTTTTTGCCGTCATTAGTAGTAACAGTAATTGTAGCTGTTCCTTTTTTGAGTGCTTTTAGTTTTCCTTTAGCATCTACTTTAACTACCTTTGAATTAGAGCTTTTGTATTTAACGGTTTTATCGCTTGCGTTATAGGGTTGTACACCTATTGGAAGAGTTACAGTTTTTGCCTTTACAAGATATAGGGTTGATATTGTCTTTACGCTTTTTACCTTTACCTTGCTGTCAGTATTTCCGCTACCGGGATTAGTAGTGTCTGTGCCGGGGGTTGTTCCCGTGCCGGTGCCGGGTGTTGTGCCCGTGCCGGTGCCGGGTGTTGTGCCCGTACCTGTGCCGGGTGTTGTTCCTGTGCCGGGTGTTGTAGTGCTACCACCGGTTCCGGTTCCGGGTGTTGTACCCGTACCTGTGCCGGGTGTTGTACCCGTACCTGTGCCGGGTGTTGTAGTGCTACCACCACCAGTTCCGGTGCCGGGTGTAGTACCTGTACCTGTGCCGGGTGTTGTAGTGCTACCACCGGTTCCGGGTGTTGTACCTGTACCTGTCCCGGGGGTTGTACCTGTGCCGGTTCCGGGAGTTGTACCGGGATCAGTGCCGGGGTCGGTTGTCTTTGTTTCTTCGATGACTGTAGTGCTTGGAGCGCCACTATCTTCTAGCCATGTTTCATCGTATCCGGTAGCTCCTGTCGGGTAGTTAATCTCTAAATTAGCATCAACATTATCCAGTGCACCATTTCCTATTTGTGGAGGAGTACTGCCCAAAAACTCTAACTCATCAAGCGCTGTACATCCACTTAACGCACCGCTATCAACTTCAGTTACGCTTGCAGCAACGGTAACACTTGTGATGTTTTCAAGTCCTTTGAATGCATCTTCACCAATACTTGTTACACCTTCATTTACTACTATTTTTGTTACGCCCTCCAGTTGGTCTTTCCAAGGAGCAGTGACGTCTCCACTAAAGTCTGCCATGTCTCCTTCACCTGAAATGTATAAGGTGTCTCCTTCAACTTTCCAAGTTAGGTTATCTGCTATCCATTTCCACTGAGCAGTGTAGGTAACACTTGAACTGACAATTGTTGCTACCTCTGTGCTCCAACCTGTAAATGTATAACCCGGATTACCCAGCGCACTAGCTTCTCCGTTTGCATTGTTAAATACAGGAGTAGCTGCTCCGTAAGTAAGCTCATTTGTTGTTTGTTCGCTTGCCTGCCATGTTCCTTGAGTGCCCGGATCGTATGTAACACTGTATTTGTTTTGAGTCCACTGGGCAGTATATGTTGCATTTC
>QMCD01000244.1_pt1 | contig 38926 bp, 26 predicted proteins | sample 1821841 | NCBI WGS metagenome assembly QMCD01 (sample SAMN01991225, study PRJNA193472) | Termite gut metagenome, whole genome shotgun sequencing project. | isolation source: worker | host: Macrotermes natalensis
ATATCAGCAATATACGAAAACATATATGTAAATAAATTCATTCGCGTAATGTTAATTATGCGTTAAGCTTTTAACGGACAGTATGCGGATAATCATTTAATATTATTATATATATTAACGGACAATTATAAGAAATCCTTAGATTAACAGAGCAACCACCTTACAATGAATATATAAAACGTACAAGAATTAAGCTATAGATACTCCTATTTAATTATTAGAATACTCCTGTTTATTATTTGCAGCTTCTAAGAAGCTGTTTTGAATTTATTCATTCTACAACTTTACATTCTGTTCCTTCCCGTCATACTTCACTATCGTGCCTTTCGCCTTTACGTCAAAAGGTTGCGGTTTATCCTTACCCACCTTCACAATATTGAATGTACGTTCCTTCAGCATACCGGGGAATTCGCCCGTACGGGCGCCAATAGTCAGAGTACCTTCCGCTTCGTTGTAGGCGAACGGAATTGTGGCATATTGTCCTTTTTCGTAGTTGTAATTCACACCTTCGTCTTCGTACAACATAAACTTGCCGTCTTTGCCCGTATAGACATACAGCGTAATCTCTTCAGCCGGTTTTTCATCACTATACTGCATATCCTGACCGTAAGGAACAATAGCGCCTTCGCGTACATAAAGCGGCATACGTTCGTAAGGAGCAGCCTCCACCAACTGTTGCCCGCCTGCCACATACTTACCGGTATAGAAATCATACCAACCGCAGGTCGCAGGGAAGTACACTTCACGACTGCGTGCACCATATTCATAAACCGGAGCCGCCATAAATGCAGAACCGAACATAAACTGGTCAGCTATATTATTCACTTTCACATCCTCCGTAAAGTCCATTACCAACGGGCGCATGATTGTATAATCATCAAAATAAGTCATACCCGCCAGCGAATAGATATAAGGCATCATGTTATAGCGCAACTTCGTATAATACACAATTGAATTATAAGCCGGATGTCCTTCGGGAGCAATATTCCACACTTCACGGAAAGGATACTGTCCATGCGCACGGAACAATGGACAGAATGCGCCAAACTGATACCAGCGCGTATTCAATTCACGCCATTCCTTGTAGTCCGCATTCTCTTTTCCCGTTGCGTCGAATTCCCTTTGTCCATTCTCGTAACGTCTCTCCACGCAGAAACCTCCAATGTCCATTGTCCAGTAAGGAATACCGCTGACGGCAAAGTTAAGTCCCGCAGAAATCTGCGCTTTCATATCTTCCCAACGGGTACCGATGTCACCGCTCCACGTAGCGGTAGAGTAGCGTTGCAAACCGGAGAAACCGGAACGGGTAAGCAGGAAAACACGCTTGTCATTATCTACACTACGCTGTCCGTCATAGATAGCCTCAGCATTCATCAAAGCATAGGCATTGAAATACTGGTCGGAAGGACCGAGGGCGGTAGGGCCACAAAGCGCTTTGCGATAAGGGAAGTCCGTACAGTCACGTATATTCGGTTCGCTGGCATCCATCCACCAGGCATCTATTCCCAACGGATAGAGGTGGTCGTACATCTGTTTCCAGAACAGTTTGCGCGCACCTTCGGCATACGCATCATAGAAAGCGTAATGATATCCGCGCCCAATCCAGTCTCTCAAACTATCTTTGACAGATTGCTGATATATCCATCCGTTTTCGTCAAACTCCTTATAATGTTCTGTAGTAATATAGAACTTCGGCCATACGGAAATCATCATTTTGGCATTCAGCGCATGTATAGAGTCTACCATACCTTTAGGATCAGGGAAACGGGCGGCATCAAACTCATGGCTGCCCCATGCTTCTTCGGGCCAATAGCTCCAGTCGAGTACAATATTGTCGATAGGTATCCGGCGTTTACGGAACTCTTTCAACGCATCGATTATCTCATCCTGTGTTTTGTAGCGTTCACGACTCTGCCAGTAGCCCATCGCCCATTTCGGCATAATCTGAGATTTCCCGGTCAATGTACGATAACCGCTAATCACGTCGTCCATATCATCGCCATAAACGAAGTAGTAATCAATCTCATTATTCATTTCGCTCCACCAAGCCTGTTTATTTTGCTCTTCAGCAATCATCGGCGTCAAAGCACGAAGTCCGCAATAAGACTCGCCTCCATCCGGTTTCCATTCAATTCTCAAAGGTATGCGCTTGCCTGCTTCCAGGTTTAAGGCAAACTTATAGCTGTTAGGATTCCATGCCGTGCGCCAGCGTTCGGGAACCACTAACTCATTATTGATATATACCTTAACATACCCTGCATAATACAAGATAAAACGGAACAATCCGCTTTCGGATGGTTCTATCTCGCCTTCATACGCTACGTTCGAACCATAAAGTGAAAAGCCTTCCGGCAGATTTTTGATTGTCTTAAGGTCTTCAAAGTAGATAGATTCTTCAGCGCGCACAATCGTATTGTGTTCCTTATTCAGCGGAATATAAGTTCCCGTCAGGCTACCTTCCTTGCCGCTCTTGTCGTACAACTTAAATACATGTTGCAACTGCGAATAATCACGTTTATCACCAAAACGTGCCAACGAATAACTATCCCACAAAATACCGTAGTTTTTATTGGAAACGATGAAAGGCACAGACACCTTTGTATTATACTGAAAAAGTTCCTCATTCTTTCCTTTGTAGTTGAACTCGTCAGCCTGATGTTGTCCCAATCCGTAGAATGCCTCATCTTCGGGCGACCGGAATACCTGGCTCACCGTGTATGCCTTGGTTCCTTCCACTTCAATCGGTTCGAAACTCTTTCCATTCTCGTCTTCCGCCAGTATCAGATTGCCGGCAGCATCCGTAAACCGTACTTCACCCGTAGCTTTGGACACCGAAGCGCATATTTGCGCTGTTTTTACCGAAACAGCATCTTCGCTTTCTTCCACGCTGAAGTCTGTCTTGTCTGTCTGCGGAACGATAATCAAACTCTCTGTCTGCGAGAAGTTCTTTTCCGGAGTTGCCGAAACCCTGATTAATTTCTCTCCCATGACTTCAAGCCGCACCTTACGTACATCCGTCGGTTGCTGTTGCGCGACGTTTACAATAACACCACTACCCGTCTTCTCATACCCGTGTCCGGAACATGCCGCCAGTATCCATCCGGCGAACAAATAAACTGAAACGTTTTTCAATCTCATTATGATATTCTTTAAAGTTATTTTCTCCGATGTAAAAGTATGAAATCATACGCAAAGACAAGCCATCCTTATGTTGAATGAAGAGGGCTTATTTGATTTATAAAACTATAAAATGTTTCAACAATGGGTACTTTTTGTTATCTGCCTTCTTTTTCCTGGTATATGGAGGGTAAAACACCGAATTCATCTTTAAAATACTTACTGAAATATTTGGGATTATTGAAGCCGACTTGATAAGCAACTTCCGAGACATTTTGCTGACTTTCGCGCAGAAGTTGTGCGGCACGTTTCAGACGGATAATACGGATAAATTCGATTGGGGTCTTACCGGTAATCTGCAATAACTTCTTGTACAGGTGCACCCGGCTCATGCTTAATTCATGGCTCAACTCCTCAACAGACAGTTCGGGACGGGCAATGTTCTTTTCCACATATCTGATAGCGTTTTCAATCAGCTTTTCATCCATCGAAGTGATAACAATCTCGCTCGGTTCAGGATCTATGTGGGTACGAAGCCTGTTCTTACTGCTCAGGTCTATCAGCTTGCGCATCCGTAAAATCAGTACTTCCATATTGAATGGTTTCGTCACATAGTCGTCCGCACCAATCGTGAGTCCTTCAACCTTGTTTTCAACAGATTGCCTTGCCGTTAGCAAGATAAAAGGAATATTGCCGGTACGTTTATCGGTTTTCACCCAACGGCAGAGTTCGTTGCCGTCTATCTCGGGCATCATTACATCGCTGACGATGATATCCGGCATCAGTTCCGGTATCACCAGCCAGGCATCCCTTCCATTTGCGGCGGACTCTACCCTGAAATACAGGCTCAACGAATAACGCATGAAGGACACAAAGTCTTCATTATCATCCACAATCAGCGCCAACGGCTTCTTCTTTTCTTCTTTATTCACTACTGCCGGTTTCTTTTTCTCTCCCTCCGGTAGCAATTCTCTCTCACCGGTCATTTGCGTATCATTGGCAACCGAGGCAAGCACCGCTTCATCTTCTTTCGCCGCTTCTTCCGAAAGCGGAGTAACAACGTTGACTACGGAGTGCTTCGCCGGAATATCCACTACAAACACACTGCCCGCACCTATATTGTCGAACACCCGCACTACTCCTCCATGCAAAGTAACATAATCACGTACCAGACTCAAACCGATGCCACTGCCTATGGTGAGATGGCCGTTACTTTTCTGTTTCGACTGATAGAACCTTTCGAATATACGCTCCTTATCAATATCACTGATACCGACACCTGTGTCCGATACTTTAATCTCCAATATATCGGTATCGCCTTTCACCAATTCCAATGAAACGTCCACACGCCCGCCTTCGGGAGTAAACTTAAAAGCATTGGACAGAAGATTCATCACTATTTTGCCTATCTTGTCTTCATCAAACGACATATTCAGTGATTCCACCGCTGAAAAGAAAGTGAGATGCACATTCTTCTTTTCCGAAAGTATCAGGAACGAATTGCAGATATTATGGATATACGACACAACTTCCCCTTCGGAAAGGTTCAGATGCAGACCGGCTACTTCATTCTTACGGAAATCAAGCAACTGGTTCAGCAGATTGAGCAGTCGCAACGCATTTCGATGCATTAACTTTAGTTGAGTCAGTTTCTTTTCATCCGCCGTCTCTTTTATCATGCCTTCCAAAGGTGAGATAATCAGCGTCAGCGGCGTACGCAATTCATGGCTCACGTTGGTAAAGAACCGGAATTTCATCTGATTGACTTCTTCGTTCTTCTCCGCTTCCTGTTTCATCTGCTGTATCCTGAACTTGTTACGCTCGCGGCGCAGCACGGCATTACGGGCAAACACCAAGCCTCCCGCCAACAATAAGACATAGATGATGAATGCATAGGGAGTCATCCAGAAAGGCGGACGGATGATAATCTTCAGACTGGCTTCTTCCGTTCCGGCGTATCCGTCGCTGTTTATAGCTTTCACTTTCAACGTATACGTACCGGGAGCAAGATTGGTATAAGTCACCCGGTGCATATCGGCTGTTACTAATAACCAGTCCTCATTAAATCCCTCCAGTTTGTATGAATAGTGGGTCTTGTCGGGTAAGATGTAATTGTCTGACGCAAACAATACGGTAAAGACGTTCTGCACATAGTCGAGTTTTATTTCCCTGACCTTATTCAACGATTCACGCAACAGGATACGTCCCCTGTATTCTTTGCCTATTTCAACTTCGTTGTTGAACAGCTCGAATCCGGTGAACATTACTTTGGGCAATATACGGTTGTATTTGATTTCATCCGGTCTGAAAGTATTAAGCCCGTACATTCCTCCCATCGCTATTTCACCGGAAGAAAGACGCCTAATGGAACGTTGGTTAAATTCAGAACCTTGCAAACCATCTTTATCATCGTACATATAATAGTGGAAAGTATAATCTCCTGTTTTCGCGTCAATGGAAGGAACAATATTCACGACTCCATTCGCCGTAGTCACCCACATATTCTTATTATCATCTTCCGTAATGCCGGTAATTAGCTGCTTGGTTTCATCCTGCCCTACGACAACCTGTTGCAAATGGTCATTCTTCGGATCATAAAGATTCAAACCGTCGCGCGTACCTATCCATATCAATCCTCTGCTATCTTCATAAACCTGATTGATGCTTTGGTTGGAAAAACGTACGGTTCCCGCCAGGTTGCCGGTCATATTCGTTATCTTCCGGGTATTCAAGTCCATAATGGCGACTCCACTGGTAGCTGTTCCGATAATGAGCCGATTGTCACGTGTAATACAAATGGTGGCGATATGATTGGATATGATACCGGAATTCTCCATATCATAAGTAGTGAACTTGCCGGTCTTCGGGTTCAGGCATTGCAGTCCGCCTCCTAAGGTGGCAATCCATATATTCCCGTCTTTATCTTCCGCTAATGCCCATACATTGTTATTAGCCAATGAATTGGCATCGCCCGGACGGTTGCGGTAGTTCACGAAACGTTGACCGTCGAAGCAGTCCATGCCTTCCCAAAACGTACCAATCCACAACCTGCCGTCTCTGGCTTGCAACAAAGAGACGATTACATTCGATGCCACAGAATTGCCTGCCGGAGAGTATGTGTACAATTCGCGCTCGTCCGTCCGCGAATTCCAGCGTATCAGTCCCGCATCATTACTGCCCAACCACAAAGAACCGTTGCCGCACTCTTCCAGACAGTTAATATCACCCAGATGGTTGATGCTGAATTTAAAGATACTTTCATTGTAATAAGCTACACCTTTCTTATATGTACCTAACCACATCACTCCGCCTTCGTCTTCATAAAGCACATTGATGGTATTGTTCGGCAAACCCCGTTCGTCGTCGACATTGTAAGTTAACGAAATGTTCTCACCGGTCGCCTTATTCCAGATATCAATGCCATCCTGATCTTTCCCAAACCAGATGCGCCCCTGCTTGTCCTGCGCAATGGCAACCACATGTGCCTGTCCTCTATCTCCCAAGTTCCACTGCGACTGCCATTTCTTTGCAGGCATATTATACGCCCATACGCCGGGAGCGCCATATATCCACAAATCATCATCGTTATCCACATACAGGAAAAAGATTTCGGTATGCTTTCCCATCGTTTCGGCGATATCGGTAAGCGTCCATTTCATCTCCATCTTTTCACGGTCTATGCAGATAACGTGTCCGTTGTCATATACTAATACGATGCCGTCCTTGCACTCGGTCATATCCATAACAGTGCCTCCGGGTATCCCCTTATCACCGAAAGGCAGAAGTTCCGCTTTCTCTTCTCCGGAGCGGTAACGATAGCAACCTTTCCCGTCAACGGCAAACCATATACTTTTCCGGCTGTCGACAAATACGTAGCGGGGCATCTCGTCTATCCCGATGTTCTTCAAATAAGGACGTACGTCGCGCACAAAACTCTCCGTATCCCAGTTGTAAATTACGTATCCGGTTTCTCCGGTGCGTATCCACAAGCGGCCTTCACCGTCTTCCACGATTTTCTCTATATAGCTATCCGGCAATGAATTCAAATCATTATCAGAGCCGTGGAATACCTTGAAGCGGTATCCATCGTAGCGCGCCAGCCCGGAAGCTGTTCCGAACCACATAAAGCCTCTTGAATCTCTGTGAATTGCATTGATTTGATTACTGGGTAATCCGTCTTTGACTTCCAAGCGTTTGAACATAAAATGCTGTGCCGCAGTAGAAAAACATAATAAAACGACTGATATGATAAGTAAAATCAATCTCTTCATTGTATTAGAATGTAATTGGTATTTAACATCCTGCAAATGAAGTAAAAAGGATACGTAATAGCAAGGATTTCCCGTTTATTTTTTATCATTTGATACCCTATCGTTTGTTTCATAGCTATAAAATATAAGGAAGTAACTTCTCTCACAGGAGCTACTTCCTCGAACCAATCAAAAAAAAAACTGTATTATAACAATCCTTTAATAGGAAAGTCTTATTTATGAGAAACCTATTGAAACCTTTCGTTTTAAAAGATAATGCCGGCTCGACTCTGATAAATGCCGGCTCCATACGTCACACATTCTTTGAGGTTAGCGCATGATTCAAAATGCGCTTCCAACCCAAAGCAAAGATAACACAAAATATGCACACAGTATTTTCTGTATGTTATGAGAAACGGTACAATTTGTTATGAGAGAGGGCTTAAAAGTCTTCAATAGGGGTGGCATATCACTCCAAAGATGCCGCCTTATTTGGCCAGCACAATCTCCGAATAAGCGAAGCCGCTGGAAAGGTGTCTCCATTCATCTTTCAAGCAATCATACACCTCAATCAGTCTGCCGTTGCCGCCGTCGCGCCCCATATCAAACAGCACATAGAGTTCCTGCCGCTTCAGGTCATCAGACATGAGCGTGGCTACCGAGCAGGCTGCATTGGGGAATGTCGTAAAGGGTGCGTCCAGAGTCATTGTGTCCGTATTCCACAGGCATAGTTTGGTTCCGCCGGCTCCATTAGTTGTACCATTTGTTTCCGATACGATATAACCTCCCACACGCGTGCCGGTCTTTCCATCGGCATTCGGTTTCACCATCCAGAAGGGAATGAGCGACACTGCCTGTATCGGTTCGCCCACATAGACCGAGTGATGACCGGCGCGCAAATTAAGCAGTACCGGCGAGAACGTGCCATCTCCATTATCTGCCGAAAGCAGCAGGTAGCCGCCGTCGACCAGCACACAGGGATAGTTTGACAGGGCTTCTGGACGTATCGCTTCGGGCAACTGATAAGTGGGTTGCTGCAACGGCGGCATCGCCATCCGGCTATAAGGCATCACACTGGCAATGCTCAGCAACAAGCCGTCGCCACTCTGATATACATATACGACATCCCTATCGGGAAGCGATCCGGCTGTAACCATCTGCCCCGTTCTCAGTTCGTCCCAATACCTCATCGACAGGTCATAACGGCCCACCGTACTACTCCCATCCCGGGTGCGGACGCCACAAAGACTCCAGCTCCCAGGCGCATTGACTGCACAAAAGAAATCCTCACCGGCAACCAGCCGTCCTACTTCAGTAATTCTGTGAGATTCTATATCGATGTGCTCAATGACATGAGCATACTGCGCAAATGCATCCGAACGGGAATTGACGATGCCGTAAAGCTGATACTCCTTAGGCGCTTGCCCGTCGGCTACTGCAATCTTTCCCAAAGACATCATTTCGCCCGAACGATTCAGCAGCACCTCCGTAGTGGAAGCGGGATGGTGACCGGGAGCCAGGAAAGTAATGCTTGTAGCACTCCGCTGCGTGATAACGGCGTATACGCCCTTAGCGAATCCTTCCTTGATCAGTTCGTCCGGAAGCGGCCAGCGTATATCAAACATAATCCCGTCATCGGGTTGAAACCCTTCTGCCGTTACCGTTACCTGGTCGCCGGGATTGAATACTCGGCCCGAAGCAGGCATTACAACATTAGTCACAAAACCGGGTTGTACCTCGTCGTCAGAGGTACACGCCGCCAGTAGCAGACCGAAAAGTAAAAACAGGTAATTCTTCATCATCGCATTCTAATAAATTACTCCGGGCGAAGATAGTTAATTCTTTCGAAGCTCCTTGTTGTACTTCCGCGTTTTAACAATTAATAAGCAGCAAGTCGATTGCAGTTGATTCTCAGGGGCTGACTAAAAAGCCTCAATTGAGATAGTTCAGTAAGATGCGAAACTTGAATTAAAAGAAAAATAAAACACAGTACCTCTGTGTTTTATCATATCAGAAAAACAACTATCTTTACCCGCCCTAACCAACATAAAGCTAAATTCAATCTTATGGAACATCCCCTTTCTTTATTCAAACATTGCCCCGAGTGTGGGTCAGTACACTTTGAAATCCACAACGAGAAATCCAAACGCTGCGCAGACTGCGGATTCGTATATTACTTTAATTCGTCGGCAGCAACCGTGGCGCTGATTATGAATGAACGAAACGAACTGTTGGTTTGCCGCCGCGCCAAAGCCCCCGCCAAGGGAACATTGGATTTACCCGGAGGCTTCATCGACATGTTCGAAACCGGAGAAGAAGGAATTACCCGTGAAGTAAAAGAAGAAACCGGAATGGAAGTAGAGAAAGCAGAATATCTATTCTCGTTACCTAATATATATGTGTACTCAGGTTTCACTGTCCATACATTAGACCTGTTTTTCCGCTGTACAGTATCTGATACACTGCATTATAAAGCTATGGATGACGCGGCGGATGTATTCTTTCTGCCGTTAAAAGATATATGTACGGAAGATTTTGGATTAAGTTCCATCCGGAAAGGGCTAAAGATATTCCTGGGAAAAGCGGACGAGTACTGACTTGGTTTTCATGCTTTAGGAATTAGAGAGGTTAAAGAAGCTGTGTCACAGCCCCTTTAGCTACAGTATGAATAATGCAAACTAAGCGGTATATCCTAAAAAAGCCAAACAAGTGTAACGAATCCAACTAAAAACCCGTACTTTTGTAAAAACGAGTATTGTATGATGAAGAATAAACTCTCCCGGATACTATGTATAGCACTGTGCTGCGCACCTTTATTTGCCACAGCACAAACTAATGAGAAAACCACTTCCCCTCAACGACTCTACCGGGAAGGACAATCGTTATTCCAACAGAAAGCATACGCCGCCGCCATCCCGCCATTGCAAGCATTCGTGCAACAAACAGGCGACGAAGACAAAACCCTGTCCCACACAGGCGAACGAATGGAAGCAGAATACATGCTGGTGTGCGCAGCCTATGAACTGAAAGATGCCAAAAGCATAAACAAGCTACAGGCCTATCTGGACGAGTATCCCGATACTCCTCATACCAACCGGCTCTATGCGCTAATGGCCTCCGTCTATTTCTTTGAAGGCAAATACGATGAAGCATTGGCAATGTTTAACCCCGTCCGGCTTCACCTCTTGAGTGATGAAGAACGGGACGACATGACGTACCGTCTTGCCACCTGCTATCTCAAAATCGGGAACGTAAAAGAGGCCGCCATCTGGTTTGAAACCCTCCGCAGCACCGGAAAGAAGTACACGGACGATTGTACATACTACATTTCTTATATTCGCTATACCCAGCAACGCTATGACGAAGCGCTGGAAGGTTTTCTGTCTCTTCAAGGCAACAAGAAGTACGGCGCTCTTACACCTTATTATATAGGTGAAATTCACCTCATCAACAAGAACTACGACAAAGCGGAAGTCGTAGCCCGGAATTATCTGTCGACCTACCCCAACGACGAATATGCAGCCGAAATGTATCGCATACTTGGCAGTGCCGGATACCACTCCGGGAAATATCAAGAAGCAATAGCAGCTTTCGAGAAGTATGTGGGAAACGACGAAGCACCAACCCTCCGCCGGGATGCCCTCTACATGCTTGGACTCTCGTACTATCACAACGGAGTATATACCAAGGCAACCGAAATGCTGGGCGCAGTTACCACCGAGAACGACGCACTCTCCCAGAATGCCTATCTACACATTGGGCTGTCATACCTGCAATTGTCAGACAAGAACAAAGCACGCATGGCTTTTGAGCAAGCCGCTGCTTCCAACGCAGACGTGCAAATCAAGGAGCAGGCCGCCTACAACTATGCCCTTTGCATACACGATACTTCCTATTCCGCTTTCGGTGAGTCTGTTACTGTTTTTGAGAGATTCCTTAATGAGTTCCCCAATTCCCAATATGCGGATAAAGTCAGCAGCTATCTGGTGGAAGTGTATATGAACACACGCAGTTATGAAGCTGCATTAAAATCCATTGAACGTATCGCCCGCCCCAGCGCAGCAATCCTGGAAGCCAAACAAAAGATATTGTTCCACCTCGGCACGCAAGCCTTCGCAAACGTACAGTTTCAGCAAGCTATCAGCTATTTCGATTCGTCCGTAGCTTTGGGACAGTATAATGCTGGGACAAAAGCAGATGCCATCTACTGGCGGGGAGAAGCATACTACCGCCTGAACCGTACGCAGGAAGCCGCCCGGAACTTTACCGAATACCGGAATCTTGCCACAAACCGGAACTCGGAAACTTACGCATTGGTACACTATAATCTTGCCTACATCGCTTTTAATGAGAAAGATTACACGCTTGCCCGGGAACGCTTCCTTGAGTTCGCCCGGTTGGAGAAAGGAGAAAACCCTGCCGCACTTGCCGACGCCTATAACCGCATAGGCGACTGTTACCTGCATGTGCGCCGTTTTGACGAGGCAAAACAATACTATACGCAGTCTGAAAATATGGGAATGCCCTCGGGCGATTACTCTTTCTACCAGCTGGCTCTGGTTGCCGGCCTGCAGAAAGACTACAACGGCAAGGTAGCTTTACTGAACCGGTTATCCGATAAATACCCTGCTTCGCCTTATGCGGTGAACGCACTCTATGAAAAGGGACGTTCATACGTGCAAACCAACAACAGTCGCCAGGCGATTGCCGCCTTCAAAGAGTTATTGGAGAAATATCCGGAAAGCCCGGTCAGCCGCAAAGCAGCAGCCGAAATAGGCTTGCTTTATTACCAGAATGATGATTACGACCAGGCAATAGATGCTTATAAACAAGTCATAACCCGGTATCCGGGCAGTGAAGAAGCACGCCTTGCCATGCGCGACCTGAAATCCATATATGTAGACGCCAATCGTGTAGACGAGTTTGCCGCATTAGTCGAAAAGATGCCCGGAGCCATCCGTTTCGATGTTAGCGAACAGGACTCACTGACATACATTGCCGCCGAAAAGATCTATATGAAAGGGGATATCGCTTCGGCGCAAGCCAGCCTCAACCGTTACCTGCAAAGTTTCCCCAACGGAGCATTCAGCCTCAACGCGCACTATTATCTCTGCGTAATCGGGAAAGCGCAAAACGATGAACAGGCGGTACTTACTCACGCCGACAAGTTATTGGAATATCCGGATAACCCCTACTCGGAAGAAGCGCTTGTGGCACGGGCTGAAATATTCTCCAACAACAAAGAGTACGGCCAGGCATTAGCCGACTACAAACTGCTGAAAGCCAAAGCTACCACTGCCGAGCGTCGCCGGTTGGCAACTACCGGTATCTTGCGCAGCGCCGCCCTGATACAGAATGATGCAGAAGTAATCTCTGCCGCTACCGATTTGCTTGCCGAAACCAAGTTAACGCCCGAACTCCGCAACGAGGCTTTATACTACCGGGGCAAGGCTTACTTGAACCAGCGTGCGGATAATAAAGCTGCGGATGACCTCCGGATTGTAGCCAAAGATACCCGTACGCTTTACGGCGCCGAGGCCAAATACCAGGTTGCCCAACTACTGTATAACACCGGTGATTATACCACTGCCGAAAAGGAAATCATTGATTTCATCGACCAAAGCACCCCACATGCCTATTGGTTGGCACGCAGTTTTATACTTCTATCGGATGTTTACGTAGCAATGAACAAAAAGCCGGATGCACGCCAATATCTGTTGAGCCTCCAACAAAATTATCATGCCGATGATGATATCAAGGAAATGATTCTCGATAGATTGGAAAAACTTAAACAATAAATAGTGGGTAAATTACCTATAAGTAGTTGGTCAACTACCCATAAGTAGTTAGCCATTTACCTATAGGTAGTTGAGCATTTACCTATAAGTAGTTGAACACTTACCTACAGGTAGTTGAATATCAAGAAATAAACCGTTTAGCAGAAAATAAAATAATTGTATGAGGAAGATTATATATACATGCGGAGCAGTGGTCTTAACAGTCCTCTATCCTATTGGCACACAGGCCCAAAGACAAGTTAATGATAGCGTCTTGAACCGTACGGTTGTGGTAGAACAAGAATACAACCCAAATATCATGGATGCTTCGAAGATTAATGTATTGCCTAAGGTAGAGCCACCGACGGTCAGTAAAAAAACTGTAGAATACGACACTACTCTTATGCCTGCGGGAGATATGCCTGCAAGCACCATGCAGGCTTACACCGGCATCGAGAATCAACCCGAAGCCCGGCACGGCTATGCGCGTCTGGGATATGGCATAGGAAATCTGGACCTGCGCGCCAACTACCTCTTCAATCTTTCCAAGAACGATAAGTTGAGCCTCAATTTCCTTATGGACGGTATGAATGCAAAGGTGAAAAGCCCTCAGTTTGATTTTAAAATGCCGGAAGAAGCAGATAGTCCCGAAATAAAGATTGATATGCCCGAAAAATGGAAGTCCTATCAATATCATACCCGTGCCGGACTGGACTATGTACATGCTTTCAAAAACACAGACCTGAACGTAGCCGGGAATTTCGATTTGAGAAACTTCAACATGGCTCCTTCTTCTATAAACAGTAGACAGAAATTTACCTCCGGAGACATGCGTATCGGCATAAAATCTACCACCGATGCCCTACCGCTTCAGTTCCATGCCGAAGCAAACTTTTCACTCTTTCAACGCCGCTTCTATTACAATCATTATGATGCCACAGAATATACCATAGGTATCAAAGCCGGCGCTATCGGCAAGATTTCGGAAGAGCAGTACGTTGGATTAGAATTAGCCATGGATAATCTGTCCTACAGTAAACCGTCTCTTAAATCGAACACGTTCGTGGAATTAAACCCTTATTATCTTTTTGAAAACGAAGAATGGAAAATTCGTCTCGGCGCTCATATAGACCTTGCTTCAGGTTTGGATAACAAACTACATGTGGCTCCTGACATAACTTTACAATACACTTTTTCGGATAGCTATATACTATATGCGCAAGCTACCGGTAAACGCCACATCAATGACTTCCGCCGGATGGCTACAATCAATCCGCATTCAGATTGCGACCACTACAATGAACGTCCTAATGCAACGTATGAACGGATTAACGCAGCTTTAGGATTCAAAATGAGTCCGGTAGACGGATTGTGGTTTAACATGTATGGTGGCTATCAAGAGTTAAAGAATGACTTGGCACCAATCTTGCTATTATACCAGCATTACGTACTCGAGGGCAATGAAAATCCCCAAGTTATAGACCCCAACAATTATAGGCATTTCTACAGAATATGTATGGAAAATATAAACACCAGCAATATGTATGCCGGTGCTGAGATTCGCTATGACTATAAAAATACTATCGCATTTACAGCCAAAGGGATCTATCGTAATTGGAAAGCATCCGAAAAAGAAAAAAATTCCGTACTATGGTTCAAACCTGCCTTCGAAGCAGATTTCAATATAGATATCCGCCCTGTATCTTCTGTAACAATTAACTTGGGTTATCAGCATCTACGCCGGGAAAAAACGGAAGGGATAAATGTAAATACTATCAGCAACCTGAACATAGGAGGTAGTTACGAACTCTTTGACAACATATCCATTTATGCCCGCATCAATAATTTGTTGAACAAAAACAATCAATATTATCCGTACTACTCCGCGCAAGGCATTAACTTCCTGGGTGGCATGAGCTTCCGTTTCTAACAGGATACGGAGGGGAAAAAACATCATTTTTACTAAAAAAGAATATATTCTCTATTTATTAAGGTGGGGACAATTGTTTTTTTTCTACTTTTGCGGGCAAATTAAGTGGCATGAGTCACTATAAAACAGAAAATTATGTCCAAAAACCTGGTCATTGTCGAATCGCCGGCAAAAGCAAAAACAATTGAGAAGTTTCTGGGAAAGGAGTTTAAAGTTCTTTCCAGTTATGGTCATATACGCGATCTGAAGAAGAAAGAATTCAGTATCAATGTTGAAAAGAACTTTGAACCGAGCTACGAAATCCCGGAAGATAAGAAAGCATTGGTAAAGACACTGAAATCCGAAGCCAAAGGAGCTGATACCGTATGGCTGGCTTCCGATGAGGACCGCGAAGGAGAAGCTATCGCATGGCACTTGTATGAAGTCCTGAAACTACAACCGGAACACACCAAACGTATCGTATTCCACGAAATTACCAAAACCGCCATTCTGAAAGCTATCGAACAGCCACGCAGTATTGACATTAACCTTGTCAATGCCCAGCAGGCGCGCCGCATCCTCGACCGTATCGTGGGTTTTGAATTATCACCCGTACTGTGGAAGAAAGTAAAACCCGCTCTTTCAGCCGGACGTGTTCAGTCAGTAGCCGTACGCCTCATTGTGGAGCGTGAACGCGAAATAAACGCTTTCCAAAGCGAAGCGTCCTATCGTGTTACGGCCGTATTCCTCGTTCCCGACGCAGAAGGCAAATTCGTAGAAATGAAAGCGGAACTGGCGAGCCGCCTGAAGACGAAAGCAGAAGCTCAGAAGTTACTGGAAAGCTGTCAATCGGCCACTTTCACCATCGAAGATATCACGACACGGCCGGTAAAGAAATCGCCCGCCGCGCCATTCACCACATCTACCTTGCAGCAGGAAGCCGCACGCAAACTCGGCTTTACCGTTGCGCAAACCATGAGAGTAGCCCAACAGCTGTATGAGTCCGGAGCCATCACCTATATGCGTACCGACTCAGTCAACTTATCCGAATATGCCATCAACGGCAGCAAAGTGGCTATTGCCAACATCATGGGCGACAAGTACGTGCATCCGCGCCATTTCAGCACCAAAACCAAAGGAGCGCAGGAAGCGCACGAAGCTATCCGCCCAACCTACATGGAGAATGCGCAAATAGAAGGCTCTTCCCAGGAAAAGAAACTGTACGACTTGATTTGGAAGCGTACTCTTGCTTCTCAAATGGCGGACGCCGAACTGGAAAAAACAACCGCAACCATCAGCATAAGCAATGCAGCCGCTACCTTCACAGCTACCGGAGAAGTAGTGAAATTTGACGGTTTCCTGCGGGTCTACAAAGAGTCTTACGACGATGATGTAGAACAGGAAGACGAAAGCAACCTGCTCCCGCCGTTAAAGAAAGGCCAGCAATTGCAATACCAGGATATCACTGCAACCGAGCGCTTTACGCAACATCCGCCCCGTTATACGGAAGCAAGTTTAGTGCGTAAGCTGGAAGAACTGGGCATCGGCCGCCCGTCTACTTATGCACCCACCATCTCTACCATCCAGCAACGCGAATATGTAGAGAAAGGGGACAAAGAAGGCAAAGAACGTTCTTATAACGTAATCGCCCTGAAGAAAGACAAGATTAAAGATACTACTCGCACGGAAATGACGGGAGTGGAAAAATCCAAGTTATTCCCCACGGATACAGGTACGGTAGTTACCGACTTCCTGATACAATACTTCCCCAGTATCATGGATTACAACTTCACCGCCAGCGTAGAAAAACAGTTCGACGAAATAGCCGAGGGCGACACGAAGTGGACAACTATCATGAAGACGTTCTACGAAACATTCCACCCGTCCGTAGAAACCACGCTTGCCACCAAGACCGCCCAAAAGACAGGCGAACGGACACTGGGTAATGACCCTGTCAGCGGAAAGCCTGTCAGTGTGAAGATTGGACGTTTCGGCCCCGTTGTACAAATAGGAAATGCCGAAGATGAAGAAAAGCCTCGCTTCTCCCCTTTAAAGAAAGGTATGTCTATCGAAACAATTACTTTAGAAGAGGCTTTGGACTTGTTTAAATTACCACGCACTCTTGGCGAAAATGAAGGGAAAACGGTCACTGTCAACATTGGACGTTTTGGTCCGTACATCTATCATAACGGCGCCTATACCTCACTCCCCAAGGATGTAGACCCGATGGAGATAGAGTTGGACAAAGCGCTGGAACTGATAAAGGCCAAAGCGGAAGCAGATGCCAAGAAGCACCTCAAGAAGTTTGACGAAGATCCGGAACTGGAAATTATGAACGGAAGATTCGGCCCTTACATCAGCTATAAAGGTAGTAACTATAAAATTTCGAAAGGCATTGTTCCGCAAGACTTAAGTCTGGAGGCTTGTATGGAAATCATCAAGTCGCAGAGTGACAAGGCTGCTACTGCTAAGCCCAAAAAGGGTAAATACGCCAAGAAGAAAGCATAAGATATAGGATAAATAATTGCGCCTCTGTCATTTGAGTAAACTCAATGATAGAGGCGCATTATTGTATTGGTATACTCAAAAAAGCATCATTCACATATTTGTTATAGTGCAGCTATATCTTCCAAGGACAATCCTGTGCACTGAGAGATTACTTCAAAAGCTATACCCTGCTTTTTAAAATTTGCGGCAATAAGGCGTTGTTCTTCTGCTTTGCCTTCTGCTTTGCCCTCTACTTTACCTTTTTCAAATCCTTCCGTCAGTCCTTCTGCTTTGCCAGTCGCCCGTCCTGTCCGTATTCCACTATAATACAGCGTCTTTTCAACACTGATAATATCCCAGAACTTTTCATAGCCCAACAACTCCGCATCGCTAAAAGCCGACTCTTCCAATGCCGTCACAGCTTTCTTCACTTCCGGATTAGCCAGCAGTTCCTCGGGCACCTGGCGTGTATTCTCATCTATCTCCGTCAGGTAACGAAGCCACAGCACCTGCATTTTCTTTTCGGTGTAATTACGGGCATTGAACTTGGGAAGCTCCACAAATATCAACTGAAGCCCGTCGATTATCTTGTCCGAATTCTCCTCGTGCACCATGCGGTAGTAGTGGTAGTAGCCTTCCAGTTCAGGCTCGAAGATTTCGTTTACCAGGTTCAGAGAATACACCGGTTGCAACAGTTCGTACTGCTCGCCCACTTCAATCTGGCGCACGTACGCCTTGGAGGCATTGAACAACACCCGTTGCCTGAATTCGGGAGACCATACCATCTGCATCTCCACAATGAACTGACGCCCGTTCTTGTCCTTGCAACGTACGTCAACGATACTGTTCTTGCGTATGGGATTATCAGGAACCATTTCCGAAGGAAGGTATTCTATTTCCGTTATCTCCTGCTCGGCAGTAAGGGGGAGCAGGGCATTGAGCAAGCTCATCACCAGGTCGGGGTGTTCGCCGAACACACGTTTGAAAGTCAGGTCTGCTTTAGGATTTAAGTATTTCATAAGCAATCGCACGTTTATCTATGCAAAATTACATAAAAATCGGCTATTTGTATGCAGGTTGATATAAAAAACAAATCTTTTGCAACTCCATTTTGTCCATCATCATAGCAAATGAATAACAAGAATGTTCTTCCCTTAAGAAGCATTCCAAATATGGGATTGTATTATCAATTAAAAATTGTTCATTCATTTGCCTCTTTCATTATGGAGATTATTCCATTTCACCATTCAAATTCCTTTTTCTAACCTGCATAATTCATAGCAGCTTCTGATCTCCAGTATCACTTGTCCAGTTCAAGAGTTTGTATCGTCGGTTCGTCCCCTTTGATCTTTCTCTGTATTATCTTTCAGTTTCAATAGTTTCTTTTGTCAAATAGGCTCTCTTTTCGTCATCCTTTGCTCCTACTTCTTTGTTGTTACCCATGGATATCAGCCCGTTTGATTTGGTTTAAACAAGTATGATATGAAAATACGCTGTGTACAAGTGGGTGGTATATTACGCTGCTATCCGACGTAAGGTTTGCAGCATTTCTGCTCGATGTCGGTGTCCCTTGACAAAGTTAATTCGGATGATACTCTTACCTTCTTTAATCAGCACGGCACTCAACATGATGCGCTGAATAAAGCTTTCCATGGTAAAACCTTCCATGGAGGTATCTTTAAATGCAGTGTACTTTATCTGGTGGATCAGCACGTAAGCCGCGGCATAAAGAAACAGCCTGAACTGGTTGACTTTGAACTTGCCGCAGGACATGCGATCCGCCCGCAAGCATTTCAGGTCTTTTAAAAACTTATAAGAAGCTTCTCATAACGCTTTTCGAGCCATGAAGACCAGTGGGTTCAATATAGAAGACACTCATCTGACGCATTTGGACAGAATGGAGAGACTGTTTGCAATCATGGGCATAGCATTTACATGGGCATATCTGGTAGGAATATACAAGCATACCATGATTAAACCCATAAGAGAACTCGCACATGGAAGAAAGGCGAAGACACTATTCAAGTATGGACTCGAGGAGATTGCCAACACACTGATGAATCCATATTATAGACCAAAATTCGATATATTTAAAATTTTGTCATGTACTTAAATAGATTTCATTCAAACCATTTATAATCATTATCACCATGAAAGGTAAGTTCTCGCTGTCTACCGATGATTCTTTTGATACTTTTATACGAAAATTATAGAGAAGAAAGACAATGTATTGTCCAGTTGAAGCTCTTGCTTTTGTCTTATTTTCATTTGTAATTATCTGATTTATAGCGTTGTAGCTAACTTGTTTTTTGTCCGGTTCATTTTCTTGTTAAAGTGTGGTATTCTGTCTAACTTTGCCACATTCCAAGTTGGATGTTAGCTACATTTCAACTTGGATGCTGATACCGTATAGCATGAATCGTAACGGAGTAGCTATCTGTTGGGATGGATAAGGCGGAAGATTTCATTATTAATTTTAAATTTCTCATTATTATGAAGAAGATTTTGAATATTTCCGAAATGAAACAGGTATGTGGAGGAGCATTCCTTCAAGTCATTGTGGACCAGGTGAATTGTTATATACTTGTTCATGAAATGAAATGAAAATTCATACTTTGCAACGAACAAAACAAATTAAGTATTATGAAGTATGGAGAAACCTTCTGAAAAGGAGATGTTGCAAATTAAAGACAAAATACAGACCAATGGGTATGGACGAATGAGCGTGGATGATCCCCGTAGCCTTAGAGATTCCCCTCTACCGCCATCGCCAAACATATAAGCAAGAGTATACAAATCTATTCAAATAGTACAGTTCCATCCTGTATAAACTTGGGAGCAAATATAAAAAGGAGCAGAATGATAAAGGTTTTAATCTTGCCGGATTGAGTCTATGCATCATCTGCTCCCTAACCCCATAAAAAGGAGGTATGGCAAAGATACACATTTAGTTTTAAAAGACAATACGTTTGTCTATTCGTTGAAAGGATACATACAAAGATTTTTTTATATATAATATCTTTATCTAACGTATTAAACACATAAATATGAAGACTAATAAGATTATTTTAAGTTTAATATTCTTATCTCTATTCTCTTGTAGTCAAGAAGACTATGATTTAGGAATTGCAAATGTAGATCAACAAACTGATGTAGCCATAGAGAATGGGATATCTGTAACCGAAGATGGTTATTTGAATTTTTCGTCTGTCAATGTTCTTAACAATCTGATTTCAGACATTGAGCAGAATGAACAAATAGGAATAGCAAGTCATGCCACCTTAACCAGAGCGCTTAAATCAACAAGAGCAATATCAACGGAATTTCTTTCTGTTGCATCCTTGAGGAGGGAAATTGACGGATTGCCTCTAACTATCATAGATGAAGAACTTGATGATTTGGAAGAAATGACTATCAATGAATATAACCTAATGAAGGCCGAAGAACTTCTGATTGACCCTATACTGAGAGAGGTACTAGATACTACATTACGTGTTAGAATTGATGATAGATTTTATAAGATTACGGAACATGGGACATTTTCGTCTCCTGTAGGTAAAGAAACTTTATTAGAAAGAGAGATTAAACTGTTTGATCCTTCAATTAAAGATTTGAATGCTTCTGGGGCAGTAGTTGACTTAAGGAATGATATTTCTTTTATAAATACATTAAGAAGAGATGTAGATAATACCCAACTCCAAATAAATACGAATCCTTCGCCTTCATCAAGCACAACATATAATGGCGATTTTCATAATGGATACAATTGCACAACTTATAGTTGGAAAAACAATTCCATTTGGCAGAAGTTCTGGGATGAGATATTTGGGAAAGATGTATCAAAAGAGATCAACTTCGACAAAAAAAACAGAGTGCAAGTGGAAGTCTTTAATGTAAACTATGGATTTTATGCTTCATCCGGAATTAAAGTGAAGATGCAGAAGAGGAAGAAATTCTTATTTGTACCTTATTGGGTAGAGCAAAAAGCATCTAAAATAGCAGTAGGATTTAATAAATTGCATGGAGAAATGAAATATACAGACCCGGCTTCTTTCTCTGGAATACTTCCAGCAACAAATGCTCAATGGTCGGCATTTACTAGTACCATAGACGGTTTTGCACACAAATTTTTATTGGGATACGCTAAACTTGGCGTAATAAAAGATTGGACAGAAGACCTTTATGTATTTACGCAGCAAAGAGTTAATATTCCAGATTTGCCTATAGTTGGTACAGCCCCAACCCGTGATCATATAAACAAAGCATTTGAAATACCGGGCGATTATGTCTATAGTGAGTTAAAAAAGCTGACTGGCAAGTATGTATACACCCCACTAAGGAAACAAGTTCAACCTAAAGATCCAAGAGTGGCTTATTTAACATGGGGCTCTGCAACGAGTGTCTTCGATGAAAAAAGCAGGTCATACATTATAGGAGTAAAGGAATACGACAATATAGGTAGCAAAACAATTCGTTTTGACAGATCCGGTGGCTTTATTTTCTCTAACGGCATCATAACTGGATACACCCCAACCGAATTTGAAATAAAAGATTTGGATATGTTTGGAGCTTGTTATTTTAATGGCACTTGGAAAGGTATAAGATTCACCAAATAAAATTTATATTATTATGAAGAAGAAGCTTGTGTTATTTGCATTGTTGCTTTCTGCCACTTGTGTTTATGCGCAGAAACATAAAATCTGGGTAGGTGCAGAACTTGGTTATGGGGTTACATTATCTGACAAGGGCGACCTCTACGATATGTCGTATGCCGACCATAAAGACATGCGCATAGGGATGTTGAAATTGCTCGTTGGTTATTATGTTACTCCCGACCTTTCGCTGGGGGTTGGAGCAGGTTCCAGCAATTACAACCCGGGGACACTGAATATCTTGCCTGTTTTCTTGGATGTGAGGTACCATCCGTTTAAGAATAAACGGATTCTGCTGAATGGAGACATCGGTTGTGCATTTCTCACGCCGGCCGCTTACAAGAAAGGAAAACTTTTAATGGATTTCTCGGTGGGTTACAAAGTGTTAGACAAGAAAGTAAGTATTATCCCTGCAATCGGGTACAACTACTGTGGCTATGATGCAGGTATATCAGTCTCTGACAACATACCATTGAAGGATAGTCAGAACAAGCATTCTCTTTTTGTCAAAGTGGGTGTTATTTTCTAATTCAAACAACATATAGCATCCAAAAAAAAATAAAAACAGCATTAATCTAAACCACATTACGCGTGGTACGGTTCAACTCCGTATCATGCGTAATACAAATTCTATAAATCTTTACGCTGTTAATAAACGTTGACCATATTCTTTAAAAACGTGCCAAAGATTTATTAAAAATGCTATTGATGGTTATTAGTAAAGAGTTTTAAATTATTTTTTCGTGTTTTCACCATGTACCTTGTATCAGGATACCGGATATCAGGGCTACGCTCCTGAAGGGGGTAACAATCATACAACCCGTTAAGAAAAGCAAGGGAAAGGAACTCTCTGCCTGGCAAAAGGACTTCAACACGGAAGTCTCCTGGATTAGGGTACGTGTGGAGCATGCCATCGGCAGTGCCAAGGTAATGAGAATAGTCAAAGACGAATGTCGTCTCAGAGCCAACACGTTTGTGGAACGTATATTTGCCACATGTGCCGCTTTGCATAATCTGAAAATTAAAATCAAGCCGTGGACATACAAAAACTAATTTACGTAAATTCTAATATTGATTTTTCACGCCATTGTAGGAAACCCCAGAAGAACAATTTACATAAGAAATTAACCGAGAGAGGTATAAACTACAAAAGAAATAATGAAGCTGGTTTTCCCGTAAATCATCTATTTGCTACCACTTCGTGAGACTATAAAATCCGTCCCATGAGACTATAGAATTCATCTCACGGGACGGATTTTTTCATCCCACGGGATGAATTTCTTCGTCTCGTGAGATGAATTCTTTCGTCCCGTGGGATGGATACCGAGGCAAATCACGTGTTTGCACCACATATAGATGGTACTTTCACCGCATATATGTGGTTCGCGAACGGGATATAGATGGTGAAAACACGGGATATAGATGGTGCGCGAACCGCATATATCCCGTGCGAGAACCATATATATCCCGTCTAACAACTGTATTACAGCGAATTACAACCGGAGTAATGAAGCTGACAAACCAAAAGCTGTGTAGGTAAAAAAGCTGCATACACCCTAAAAAAGTTGCTGCCACCACTACTCTAACTCCGATGAATAAGGCGATACAGCGTGTGAGTGTAGGTATGCAAGTAAAAATGTAAAATCATGGGATATGCGCGCACACGCATACGCGCGCGTACATTATAATCTGCAACTGAAAACTCTGCTGAGACGACGAAGCAACCATTGACTCGGCAAAGGAAACAATCAAATAGCCAACAATCAGATTATTATTCAGGACTTACATCCTGTCCGGTACCTCAATCCCCAGCAGCCCCATACCAAGGCGAACTACTTTCGCCACATTCTCCGACAAAGCAAGGCGGAACACTTTTACTGCTTCGTTCTCTTCGCGCAGGATGCTGAAGTCATGGTAGAATTGATTATATTCTTTCACCAGTTCATACGTATAGTTGGCGATAATGGATGGGCTATAGTCTTCGCCCGCCTGCTTCACAATAGCTGCAAAGTCGGCAACTGCCTGAATAAGGCCTTCTTCTTTTTCGCTTAATTCAATGGCTGTGGGAAGCAAGGTAGGAGGCAATACAGAATGCTCGGGGATAACTATGCCTGCCTCAGCTGCTTTACGCAGTACGGATTGGATACGTGCATACGTATATTGAATGAATGGCCCGGTGTTCCCGTTAAAGTCGATTGATTCTTTCGGATTGAACGTCATATTCTTACGAGCATCCACCTTAAGGATGAAGTATTTCAAAGCACCCAAGCCAACGATACGGGCGATATTATCAGCTTCTTCCTGAGTCAAACCGTCTAACTTACCCAACTCATTAGAGGTTTCTTTGGCAGTACTTACCATTTCTGCTACTAAATCGTCGGCATCCACTACCGTACCCTCACGGCTCTTCATCTTTCCTTCGGGCAGTTCTACCATACCGTAAGAGAAGTGTACCAAACTCTTTCCCCACTCGAAACCAAGTTTATCAAGCAAGATGGAGAGTACCTGGAAATGATAATTCTGCTCGTTTCCTACAACATAAATCATCTTATCAATAGGGTAATCTGCAAAGCGAAGTTTGGCAGTACCGATATCTTGCGTCATATAAACGGAAGTGCCGTCGGCACGAAGCAACAGTTTATGATCCAAGCCTTCGGCGGTCAGGTCGGCCCATACAGAACCATCTTCTTTTTGGTAAAAGACACCCTTCGCAAGACCTTCCATTACTTTCTCTTTGCCTTCAAGGTAAGTGTTCGACTCATAATATATCTTATCAAAGCTGACTCCCAGCTTGCGGTAAGTCTCATTGAAGCCTTCATAGACCCAATTGTTCATCTTCTCCCAAAGTGCACGTACTTCCGGCTCACCGGCTTCCCATTTTATCAGCATTTCGCGGGCTTCATTCATCAGGGGAGAAGCGGCTTCGGCTTCCTCTTTCGTCATGCCCTTTTCCATAAGACCGGCAATTTCAGCTTTATAATGCTTGTCAAAAGCTACGTAATAGTCACCTACCAGATGGTCGCCCTTCTTACCGGAAGATTCAGGTGTTTCACCGTTACCATACTTCTGCCATGCCAGCATGGACTTACAGATATGAATACCTCTATCATTTACGATATTGGTTTTAACCACCTTGTTACCATTTGCCACAACAATATTCGCCAAAGCATTGCCCAGAAGATTGTTACGTACATGTCCCAAGTGAAGCGGTTTATTGGTGTTAGGCGAAGAGTATTCAATCATCACCAGCGGAGAATGATCCGTAGAAGCAATAATACCATATTGGGGATTGGAATGAATGCCGTTCAGCAATTCAATCCAGGCGGAAGAAGCGATTGTAAGGTTCAGGAAACCTTTGATAACGTTGAATGCGGCTACTGAAGGCTCGTTGGTTTTCAGATATTCCCCTATCTCCTGTGCGGTTTGTTCCGGTCCCTTCTTCGACATGCGCAGGAAAGGAAAAACTACCAGCGTGAGATGTCCTTCAAATTCTTTTTTGGTCTTTTGCAGTTGCACTTGTGCGACAGGCGCATCCTGTCCGTACAGTGCTTTGAGTCCGTCGATAACAGACTTCACCAGTTTATCTTCTATATTCATGATTAAAAGTATTTTCCGGGTGCAAAGATACTATGTTTTGGCGAATATATAATAATAAAGGAGACACTTGCGTATCTCCTTTATTATTATCTTCATTAACGTCCTTTATTCAACAGATTCAGCTAATTCCATTCCCGGCTTAAACTTTGCAACCTTTTTCGCAGGGATTGTGATTCTTTCTTTCGTTGAGGGGTTAATGCCTGTACGTTCTGCTCTCTCCGATACACAAAATGTACCAAAACCAACCAATGATACTCTATCACCGGCTTTCAGAGCATCTGCAATTGTCATCATCATGGCTTCCAAAGCCTTCTTTGAGTCCGCTTTCGTCAAACCGGACTTCTCTGCCATAGCACTAATAAGTTCTGACTTATTCATAAATACAAAAATTAAATAAATAAATTAATATGTTACATAGAAGATATCTACTTGATACTCACAAAGCTCTACAAAAATAGAGCAATATTTCTGAATAACAAATAAAAACATTGAAAATAAATTGGATTTTAGTAAAAAAGTGCAGAATAGAACGGTTTCTTTCTATTATAGAACAGAATTTATTCGTACTTTTGCCGAACTAAGCCAAAACAGAGTGCGCCTTCATATAATCAAGTGAACTCGTTCTTGTTTTCGGCTTATATTATAGTATCGCATGATGAATTAAAGAATAGATTATGAATACCATACCAACCATTACCAAGAACCTATTAATCATTAATGTACTGGCCTTTCTTGCAACCATTGTCGCTAAAACTTATGGTATTGATTTGACCCGTTATTTAGGGCTTCACTTCTTCCTTGCCGAAAATTTCAATGTGGCACAGCTCATCACATATATGTTTATGCATGGCGGGATTATGCATTTGCTTTTTAATATGTTTGCCCTGTGGATGTTTGGACGTATCTTAGAGCAGGTGTGGGGGCCGAAGCGTTTCCTGTTCTACTACCTGGTATGCGGTATTGGTGCAGGCCTTATTCAGGAAATCGTACAGTACATACATTATGAGATAGTGCTTTCCGCATACGACAATGTCGATATAGGCGGCTCCATCATTTCGATGAAAGAGTATCTTAATATAATGACTACCGTAGGAGCTTCCGGAGCTGTGTATGCCATTTTGTTAGGTTTCGGAATGTTATTCCCCAACCAACCTTTATTTATCTTTCCGCTTCCGTTCCCTATCAAAGCGAAATACTTCGTTATCATATATGCGTTGATTGAATTGTATTCCGGACTCGCAAATAATCCGAATGATAACGTGGCACACTTTGCGCACTTGGGCGGTATGGTATTCGGTTTCATATTGATTATATACTGGAGAAAAAAAGACAAAGGAAATGGCTTCTATTATAACTGACCTGAAAACTGCTTTTCGCAGAGGGAATATTTATATCCAGCTGATTTATATCAACGTGGGCGTTTTTATCGTCACTACGTTGACGGGAGTTATTCTGCAATTATTCAACCGCAGCCTCGACGGAGTATTCGAGTGGTTGGAGTTACCTGCATCGTTTACACGATTCACCGTACAGCCGTGGTCGCTGTTTTCTTATATGTTCATGCACGCAGGACTACTGCATATCCTGTTCAACATGCTATGGTTGTATTGGTTCGGCGCATTATTCCTCACATTCTTCTCAGCAAAGCATTTGCGGGGCGTTTATATTCTGGGAGGTATCTGCGGTGGTCTGCTTTACATGGCAGCGTATCATGTCTTTCCGTATTTCAGCAAAATGATTGATGATTCATTCATGTTGGGCGCATCGGCTTCGGTGCTTGCCATTGTAGCCGCCACAGCTTATCGTGAACCGAATTATCCGATACGGTTATTCCTGCTCGGCATGATACGTCTGAAATATCTGGCGCTTATCGTGATTGGTACAGACCTGTTATTCATTACATCCAGCAATGCGGGCGGACATATAGCCCACCTGGGTGGCGCTTTGGCAGGACTTTGTTTTGCCGCCGGGTTAAGTAAGGGTAAGGATCTGACAGCCTGGATCAATAAAATACTGGATGCTATCATTTCATTATTCAGTTTCAAACCACGTAAGCCGAAAATGAAAGTACATTATGGTAACAGTCGTCAGAAAGACTATGACTACAATGCCCATAAGAAAGCCCAGTCCGAAGAAATAGACCGTATTCTCGATAAATTGAAAAAATCCGGATACGAAAGTCTGACCACAGAAGAAAAGAAAAGTTTGTTTGACGCAAGCAAACGATAACGTTATTTATGGGAATAAAGCACATTGGTAAGTTAGTTGCGTACCTGATTTTAGCGGGCAACATTTTCTTTATAGGTTTGTTGCTTCTTGCCGCATACAGTCCGTATATAAAGCCGACTGCTCATCCCGTAGTATCCTGCCTCGGGCTAACATTTCCCATCTTCCTGATTATAAACGGTTGTTTCCTTATTTTCTGGCTGATTATCCGGCGATATAAATTCGCTTTATGTTCGTTGATCGGTTTCCTTTTGTGCTGTTCGCAAATACATACTTACCTGCCCATTAACTTCCATACAAGCAAGCTACCGGAAAATAGTTTCAAGATACTATCTTACAACGTTATGGGATTTGACGGAACCAGCAAGAAAAATGGGAAAAACCCTATTCTGGATTACCTGAAAAACAGCGGAGCGGATATTCTCTGTTTGCAGGAATATCAAACGAGGGAATCTCCCCGTTACCTAAGCCAGAAAGATGTTGAAAAAGCCTTGAAAGATTATCCTTATCATAGCATTCAGATAGCAGGTACCGGACGAGGACATACCAATCGGATAGCCTGTTATTCCAAATTCCCGATTCTTTCAACCCGCAAGCTGAACTATAAAAGCGACTATAACGGTTCCGTTGCCTATGAATTGAAATTGGGAGAAGATACCGTCCTGCTTATTAACAACCATCTGGAATCCAACAAACTGACCCCAAAAGATAAGGTGGTTTATGAAAGTATGCTCAAATCACCCGAAACGGAGAAAGTAAAAAGCGGCACACATTTGCTTGTTCGCAAGTTGGCGGAGGCTTCTTCCATCCGTGCTCCGCAGGCGGATTGTATTGCACGCGAAATAAAAGAATCACGATATCCTTATATAATCGTTTGCGGAGACTTCAACGATACTCCCATCTCATATTCTCACCGGGTTATCGGACAAAATCTAAACGATGCTTTCACCCAATCGGGACAGGGATTGGGTATTTCATATAATCAGAATAAATTCTATTTCCGGATTGACCATATTCTGGCAAGCAAGAATCTGAAACCATATAACTGTACGGTAGACCGATCGATAAAAGAGGTCGACCACTACCCGATATGGTGTTATCTGGAAAGAATTAAAAATTAAAAGACTGAAACATATCAATCAATACTTAATATCTAATACTTAAAGCTCATGTTTAAGAAGTGTATTTTTATTTTATCAGCAAGTTGTATGATGTACTCCTGCACTACAAAAACGGAATCGAATCCGTTTCTAACCGAATTCCAAACTGAGAATGGCGTACCGCCTTTCGATCAGATTAAACTGGAACATTACGAACCTGCTTTCCTGAAAGGAATAGAAGAGCAGAATGCAAATATTGATGCAATAGTTAATAACTCCGAAGCGCCGACCTTTGAGAATGTAATCGTCGCCCTCGACAACTGCTCCCCGATATTAGACCGGGTAAGCGGTGTTTTCTATAATATAACGGAAGCGGAAACAACAGAAGCGTTGACGGAACTGTCCATCAAACTGGCTCCCGTATTATCAGAACACAGTGATAACATTTCGCTGAACCAGGATCTCTTCAAGAAAGTGAATGACGTATTTCAACAGAAAGAGTCTTTGGGGCTTACTACCGAGCAACAACGTTTACTTGAAGAAACCTATAAAGATTTTGTGCGTTCCGGCGCAAATCTGTCACCCGAGAAACAAACGCGCCTTCGTGAGATCAATAAACAACTGTCTACATTGGGACTTACATTCAGCAATAACATTCTGAATGAGAATAACGCTTTCAAGTTATATATGGATAAGAAAGAAGATCTTGCCGGACTTCCCGAATGGTTCTGTCAAAGCGCCGCCGCCGAAGCAAAGAACGACAAACAAGAAGGCAAATGGCTGTTTACGTTGCACAACGCCAGTCGTATCCCCTTCCTGCAATATTCAGATAACCGTCCCTTGCGTGAAAAGATGTATAAGGCTTATATCAACCGCGGTAACAACAACGATAAAAACGATAACAAGAAAATCATCACGGATATCGTAAACCTCCGCCTCGAAAAGGCACAGTTGCTGGGCTTTGACTGTTACTCCAATTTCGTATTAGACAATACGATGGCTAAAAACTCGGCAACAGTCATGGATTTCCTGAACAACCTGTGGGGTTACTCTCTGCCGAAAGCAAAAGCTGAAGCCGCCGATTTACAAAAGCTAATGGACAAAGAAGGCAAGAACGAAAAACTGGAAGCATGGGACTGGTGGTATTATACCGAAAAACTGCGCAAAGAGAAATACAACCTTGAAGAAGATGAAATCAAACCTTACTTCAAGCTGGAAAATGTACGTGAAGGCGCTTTCGCTGTAGCCAACAAACTTTTTGGTATCACTCTTACAAAGATGGATAGTGTTCCCGTATATCATCCGGATGTGGAAGTTTTTGAAGTGAAAGATGCCGATGGTTCGCAACTGGGTATTTTCTATGTAGACTATTTCCCCCGTCCGGGTAAGAGCGGCGGTGCATGGATGAGCAACTACCGCGAGCAACAGGGAGACATTCGCCCGCTGGTTTGCAATGTATGCAGTTTCACCAAACCCGTAGGCGATACACCTTCCCTGCTTACAATCGATGAAGTGGAAACATTGTTCCATGAATTCGGGCATGGCCTGCACGGATTACTGACTAAATGTAACTACAAAGGCATATCCGGTACAAACGTAGCGCGCGACTTCGTTGAATTACCTTCTCAAATCAACGAACATTGGGCAACCGAACCCGAAGTTCTGAAAATGTACGCCAAACATTACCAGACGGGCGAAACCATCCCCGACAATCTCATTGAAAGGATTTTGAATCAGAAAACCTTTAATCAAGGCTTCATGACTACAGAGTTACTGGCTGCCGCCATTCTCGACATGAACCTGCACAATCTGACAGATACCCAAAACCTGGACGTCCTGGCTTATGAGAAAGAAGCTATGGATCAGTTAGGACTTATCCCCGAGATTGCCCCACGCTATCGTACCACCTACTTCAACCATATTATCGGTGGCTATGCAGCAGGTTATTACAGCTATCTGTGGGCAAACGTACTGGATAACGATGCCTTTGAAGCTTTCAAAGAACACGGCATCTTCGATAAGCAAACTGCCGAGCTATTCCGCTACAACGTACTGGAGAAAGGAAACAGCGAAGACCCTATGGTTCTTTATAAGAACTTCCGTGGAGCAGAGCCTCAACTGGAACCTATGTTGAAGAATCGCGGAATGAAGTAAAATAGAGAAACTGTTTTGAATTTATTCAGTTTTCTTCCAAGAGTTGTTTTTGAGGATATTTTTCTCTTTTTAAGAGGAACATAATAGGCTATTTCTTTGTCGCGTGCAAATATTTGAGTTCCTTTTACTTCTGAATGTGAAAAAAAAACTATATTTGCAGCCTTGTACATAAAAGAAATAATTAAAAAAGTAATCATAATAAATTAAAAGTAACATGCAAAACAAAGGATTTGTAAAGGTTTTTGCGATACTTCTCACACTGGTGTGTGTGTTCTATCTTTCCTTCTCTTTTGTGACCCGCCATTATACCAATAAGGCGAGAGAGCACGCAAAAGGCGATGTGAAAGTAGAGCAAGAATTTCTGGACTCCCTCTCAAATGAGAAAGTCTGGTTAGGTAACTATACGCTGAAACAATGTCGCGAAATGGAGATTAGTTTAGGTTTGGACTTAAAGGGTGGTATGAACGTCATCCTGGAAGTTTCCATACCCGATGTTATCAAAGCATTGGCGGATAACAAACCTGACGAAGCATTCAATCAAGCATTGGCAAATGCTGCCAAACTGTCTATTACGAGCCAGGACGATGTCATTAGCCTGTTCGTGAGAGAGTATCACAAGATTGCTCCGGATGCACGTCTCTCTGAGTTGTTTGCCACTCAGCAATTAAAAGACAAGGTTAACCAAAAGTCTTCTGACGCAGAAGTTGAAAAAGTATTGCGCGAAGAAGTAAAAGCAGCCGTTGATAATTCATACAATGTACTCCGTACACGTATCGACCGCTTTGGTGTAGTTCAACCCAACATCCAGAGCCTGGAAGACAAGATGGGACGTATCATGGTGGAACTTCCGGGTATCAAAGAACCTGAGCGTGTAAGAAAGTTACTTCAAGGTTCCGCTAATCTGGAATTCTGGGAAACATACAATGCAAGGGATGCTGCTCCTTATCTGCAAGCTGCTGATTCTAAATTGCGCAGCATTTTAGTTCATGAAACACCTGCTGACAGCGTTGCTGCCGACAGTACTACTGCCGCTCCTGCCGTAGCGCAAACTACCATCAGCACTGCCGACAGCCTCGCTGCCGCATTGAAAGGTGAAAGCGCCGCTCAGGCTGCCAATCTGGAACAATTCAAGAAAGAACATCCGTTGCTCGCTATCCTTCAGGTTAATGCCGGCGGACAAGGTCCTGTAGTAGGTTATGCCAACTATAAAGATACGGCTACAGTCAACAGATATCTTTCCATGAAAGAAATCCAGTCCGAACTGCCGAAAGACCTTCGCTTGAAATGGGGCGTTTCTGCTTTTGAGGGCGATCTGAAAGCACAGACTTTCGAACTCTATGCAATCCGCGCTACCGAACGTAACGGACGTGCTCCGCTGGAAGGTGACGTAATTGTTAACGCTTCAGATGAATACGACCAATGGGGTAAACCTGCGGTAAGTATGTCGATGAATACAGACGGTTCACGCCGCTGGGCTCAGTTGACTAAACAAAATATTAATAAGAGTATTGCTATTGTATTGGATGGCTATGTGTACTCTGCTCCGAACGTGAACAACGAAATTACCGGTGGTAACTCACAGATTACCGGTAACTTTACTCCCGAACAGGCAAAGGACTTGGCAAACGTGCTGAAATCCGGTAAGATGCCGGCGCCCGCACGTATTGTTCAGGAAGACATCGTAGGTCCGTCTTTGGGACAAGCTTCTATTAACGCAGGTGTATTCTCGTTTATAGTAGCATTGATTGTGTTGATGGCGTATATGTGCATCATGTACGGTTTCATTCCGGGTATGGTTGCCAACGGCGCTTTGGTACTGAACCTGTTCTTTACGCTGGGTATTCTTTCATCCTTCCAGGCAGCCCTGACGATGTCCGGTATTGCCGGTATGGTGTTAGCACTGGGTATGGCTGTGGATGCCAACGTATTGATTTACGAACGTACAAAAGAAGAGTTGCGTGCAGGCAAAGGCGTTAAGAAAGCTCTCGCAGACGGTTATTCCAATGCGTTCTCTGCTATCTTCGACTCCAACCTTACCTCTATCATTACGGGTATTATCCTGTTCAACTTCGGTACAGGTCCTATCCGCGGTTTCGCTACGACTTTGATTATCGGTATCCTTATTTCATTCTTTACCGCTGTGTTCATGACACGTCTGGTTTACGAATACTTTATGAACAAGGATAAATGGTTGAACCTGACTTTCACTTCCAAGGTTTCCAAGAATCTGATGGCAAATGTACATTTCGATTTTATGGGAGGAAACAAGAAGTGGTTTACTATTACAGGGGTTGCCGTTCTTATATGTATCGGTTCACTTACTGTACGCGGTTTAAGTCAGAGTATTGATTTCACCGGTGGACGTAACTTCAAGGTTCTCTTCGAGAATCCTGTAGAACCTGAACAAATACGCGAATTGATTTCCAGTAAGTTTGGTGATGCTAACGTTAGTGTAATTGCCATCGGTACGGATAACAGGACAGTACGTATCAGTACGAACTACCGGATAGAAGAAGAAGGTAGCAACGTTGACTCCGAAATAGAAGCATTCCTCTATGAAAGCCTGAAACCCGTACTGACCCAGAATATCTCTTTGGCAACATTCATTGACCGCGAGAATTATACGGGTGGCAGTATCGTCAGCTCACAGAAAGTAGGTCCCAGTATCGCTGATGATATCAAGACTTCCGCCATGTGGTCTGTTTTACTCGCTCTTATCGCAATCGGCTTGTACATCTTGCTCCGTTTCCGCAACATTGCGTACAGTGTAGGCTCTGTAGTCGCACTGACTTGTGATACATTGATGATCCTGGGTGTTTATTCACTCTGTTGGGGTTGGATGCCGTTCTCTTTGGAAATTGACCAGACATTCATCGGCGCTATCCTGACGGCTATCGGTTACTCCATCAACGACAAAGTGGTAATCTTTGACCGCGTACGCGAGTTCTTCGGCTTATATCCGAAGCGTGACAGAAAGCTGTTGTTCAACGATTCACTGAACACGACTCTGGCCCGTACCATCAATACTTCATTGAGTACATTGATCGTATTGCTGTCCATCTTCATTCTCGGTGGTGATTCTATCCGCAGCTTTGCTTTCGCTATGATTCTCGGTGTTGTAATCGGTACGCTTTCTTCTCTGTTCGTCGCTTCTCCTATCGCATATATAATGATGAAGAATAAGAAGATTGAGCCGGCTGCAGAAGTAGCTACTAAATAAGGAAGATATATTCAAGTTCAATAAAAAAGGGGAAGCCGGATTCGGCTTCCCCTTTTTTATTGAACTTCCTGCTGATTTGTTTTTGTATAAGTACAAAACATTAAATAAGTAGATGTTCATAATTAGTTTATACTATGAAGATAATATAGCGAAACGGAATCTCAATCAAGTTGCTGCGCAATGCAAGCAATTCTTTAGACGCGGATAACGCGGATGACGCGGATTTTTATATGCTGCGCTACGTTAGCCTACCCGGAAAATAAAAAGAGATTCGTGTCATCCGCGTTATCTGCGTCTAAAAAATGATAGTATAAACTAATTATGAACATTTACTTAGTTTATATTATTACAGACTATAAATCGCTTGTTATCAACAGTCATAAGCATCATTGATAATATAAACTAATTTAGTCTGGCACTTATGTGCATGTATGCCGCATACATTGGGAAAGGTAGTCCCGAGGGGAATCGAACCCCTATCTAAAGTTTAGGAAACTTCTATTCTATCCGTTGAACTACAGGACCAAACCATTTGCGGCTGCAAACTTACAAAAATCTTTCGTATTTCGTGCCGGTTAAATTAAAGAAAGTTATTTTTTCTTTTGCGAGCATTCCTGCTTATCCTGTATTATTCTGCAGGAATTAAGGGAGGTATCACTTCATTAGGAGTTAAGGAGTTAAAGCCAACTTATTGGCTGATAACTACTTTAACTCTTACAGTATGAATAATGCGGGCTAAAGTATGAATAATGCAGGTTATTGTTTCCAAAAGATTTTGCCAAGTCGTTTAACTTCACGACATTTGCAGCGTATTTTTAAAGTATGGTATTTTGCGAACACTTAATTGACGCAAAAATACAATAAAGAAAGACCCTATAAATTTAATCAATAAGAATAATACGAAGTTATGGCAAACGACATGATGGTAAAAGAACTGGATCAAGTGGTAGTCCGCTTCTCCGGTGATTCCGGCGATGGTATGCAGCTCGCCGGCAACATCTTTTCAACAGTATCGGCTACGGTGGGAAATGACATCAGTACTTTTCCCGACTATCCCGCAGACATCCGCGCCCCGCAAGGCTCTTTGACCGGCGTATCAGGCTTTCAGGTGCACATCGGCGCCGGCAAAGTCTTCACTCCGGGCGACAAATGTGACGTATTGGTGGCTATGAACGCCGCCGCGCTTAAAACACAGTACAAGTTTGCTAAGTCAACCGCCTGCATCATCATTGACACAGACTGTTTTCAAGCTGCCGACTTACAGAAAGCCGCTTTCAAGACCGACAATCCCATCGAAGAAATGGGTATCAAGCAGGATGTGATTGCTGCTCCTATCTCGCAGATGGTGAAAGATTGCTTGGCTGATACAGGTATGGACAACAAAGCCATGCTGAAAAGCCGCAATATGTTTGCTGTCGGTTTGGTGTGCTGGCTGTTTAATCGCGACTTGAAGATTGCGGAAGACCTGCTGAAAGAGAAGTTCGGCAAGAAACCCGAAGTAGCGGAAGCTAATATCAAGGTTATCCATGCCGGATACAACTACGGACACAACACTCATGCTTCCGTAGCGCATACGTATAAAATAGAAAGTAAAGTTAAAACGCCGGGTGTCTATATGGACATCATGGGCAATAAAGCAACAGCTTACGGCTTCATTGCCGCTGCCGAAAAGGCAGGTCTGAAACTCTTCCTGGGTTCCTACCCCATTACTCCGGCAACCGATGTGTTGCACGAACTCTCCAAACATAAGTCATTAGGCGTTATCACCGTTCAATGCGAAGATGAAATCTCCGGTTGCGCTACAGCCGTCGGCGCTTCCTTTGCGGGTGCGCTTGCTGTGACTTCTACTTCCGGACCGGGTGTCTGCCTGAAATCGGAAGCTATGAACTTGGCTGTGATTACCGAACTTCCGCTGGTGGTACTGAACGTACAGCGCGGCGGCCCTTCTACGGGCTTGCCTACAAAGTCGGAACAGACCGACCTGTTGCAGGCTTTGTTCGGCCGTAACGGTGAAAGTCCGATGCCGGTTATCGCCGCAACTTCGCCGACCAACTGCTTCGAAGCAGCTTATACCGCCTGCAAAATAGCATTGGAGCACATGACTCCGGTAGTTCTTCTGACCGATGCTTTCGTAGCCAACGGTTCCGGCGCATGGAAGTTGCCCGACTTGGACACATATCCCGAAATCAAACCGCAGTATGTTACTCCCGAAATGAAGGATAGCTATACTCCATACAAGCGCAATCCCGAGAATCAGGTACGTTACTGGGCCATTCCGGGACAGGAAGGTTACAGCCACATCCTCGGCGGTCTGGAGAAAGACAGCAACACGGGCGCTATCTCTACCGACCCGGACAACCACGACCTGATGTGCCGCCTGCGCGCCGAGAAGGTTGCCAAAATCTCCGTTCCCGATGTAGAAGTACAAGGCTGTGCGGATGATGCCGACCTGCTGATTGTAGGCTTCGGTGGTACTTACGGACATTTGTATTCTGCTATGGAAGAGATGAACAAGGACGGAAAGAAAGTAGCTTTGGCTCACTTCTCTTACATCAACCCGCTACCGAAGAATACGGCTGAGGTATTGAAGAAATATAAGAAGGTGGTAGTTGCCGAACAAAACCTCGGTCAATTCGCAGGTTACCTCCGCATGAAGGTAGACAACTTCGTACCTTATCAGTTTAATGAAGTCAAAGGACAACCGTTCATCGTGAGTGAACTGGTAGCCGCTTTCACTGAAATTCTAAATCTAAAAAATTAAAGAACTTATGAGCGCATATACAGCTACGGATTTCAAAAAAGGACAACCTCGTTGGTGTCCGGGTTGCGGTGACCACTTCTTCCTGAACTCACTGCACAAAGCATTGGCAGAAATAGGCGTCAAGCCTTGGGAGACTGCCGTAATCTCAGGTATCGGTTGTTCAAGCCGCCTTCCTTATTATATGAATACTTATGCCATGCAGACCATACACGGACGTGCCGCAGCTATTTCTACGGGATGTAAAGTGGCTAATCCGGAACTAAGCGTGTGGCAGGTTTCGGGTGACGGCGACGGTCTGGCTATCGGTGGTAATCACTTTATCCACGCCATCCGCCGTAACGTAAATATCAATATCCTGTTGTTGAACAACCGCATCTATGGTTTGACGAAAGGACAATATTCGCCGACGTCTCCCCGCGGTTTCGTCAGCAAATCCTCTCCTTTCGGCACAGTCGAAGACCCGTTCTGCCCCGCTGAACTTTGCTTCGGCGCGCGCGGCCGCTTCTTTGCACGTTGCGTGGCTACCGACGGCCCTGGTACGGCAGACATTCTGAAAGCCGCCGCCAACCACAAGGGAACTACGGTTTGCGAGATACTGCAACACTGCGTTATTTTCAATGACAATGCATACGACTCAGTGTACAACAAGGACGGACGTACCAAGAATGCCATTTATCTGGAGCACGGGAAGCCTATGTTGTTCGGTGCAAACAAAGAATTCGGGCTGATGCAGGAAGGTTTCGGGCTGAAAGTCGTGAAGCTTGGTGAAAACGGCATCACGGAAAAGGATATTCTTGTTCACGATGCGCATTGCATGGACAATACCGTCCAACTGAAGCTCGCTCTGATGGAAGGTCCTGACTTCCCAATCGCACTTGGTGTAATCCGCGATGTGGAAGCTCCTACTTATGACGACGCTGTTATGGAACAAATTGAAGAAGTATCGGCAAAGAAGAAGTATCATAACTTCAAGGAGTTGCTGATGACAAATGATATCTGGGAAGTGAAGTAAAAGAGCGACCTTTCGCTATTTTACAAGTATCCCGTCATAATCGGTTTGTACTATAAACGATTATAATCAAGTATTTAACGCCCCATTGCCAAGCTATAGAAACAGCACTGGCAATGGGGCGTTGCTTTAAGAATACGTGGAGAGACCATCATGCTAATCTTGTTATCAGTCTTTAAAGTTTCCTACGCTTTATTACAGCAAGACGAAGACACAACGTTTCTTCTATTCATTTTCTTCCTCAAAAACAGGACATCATAACTGATGCCATGAGTTTATGCTATAGGCAGTATGTTTTTATTATTAATATTGAGATCTGTATAAGTATTCACTTCCACTCTTTACAAAGATAGCATATCTTATTCATTATCAGAAAATAAAGTCTCACTTAACAGTCGGTTATGTACATACTTAGGCATAATATTCCTTAGCCTGCATTATTGAGAATTTAGCAGTGCAAATGATCAATAGAAGTATCTCTATTAGCTTCGCTGACAGCTTCTCTGATTTCTTTCACTAAGGTACGTTCTCCTCCTCCTGGGAGGAGGAGTACCCGCAGGGGGAGGTGGTAGGTAAAACAAATACCTATTAATCATAACTCTAAGGAATTCTTTTCGCCTACCACCTCCCCCCTTGCGGGGGACTCCTCCTCCCCGGGGGAGGGGGA
>QMCD01000251.1_pt1 | contig 38876 bp, 36 predicted proteins | sample 1821841 | NCBI WGS metagenome assembly QMCD01 (sample SAMN01991225, study PRJNA193472) | Termite gut metagenome, whole genome shotgun sequencing project. | isolation source: worker | host: Macrotermes natalensis
TCATTAAAAAAGTATACTGGTTCAAACAAAATCATCAGAAACCTCACCCCCGACCGATCAGGATGTTTATTCGTTCTTACAATCAGATGGGCAAGCGTTTGGTTTCTGCCCGGGTAAAAAAAGAAAAAATGCCCGATGATGATAATCGGGTTGAATTCGATTACTATCTTCTCAGCGAGGTGCAAATGCCTGCGAAGAGAAAAGTAATCCTTGATATCGATTTGGATTATTTTTCCTGTTCCGGAGATCCTAACGCCATCGAAGAGATTTATATCGAAATAACCAAAGAAGAGTATGATAGCTATCATGCCAATAAGTATCATCGTCTGAACTACTCCGGGGTAGGCAGAATTGAAACCCAACAAAAAGAAGGGAAATTTTATTATGTCATTAACAACTACCGTGAAATATATCCGACAGCTCTGCGAATGGAGAACGATATCATCGATAGCCGAATAAAAAATTTTGTTCAGGTATTGAAAAATAAGCATATCCGCCCCTTGGTGATTGACATATGTCGTTCCCGCTTTAGTGGCTACACTCCAAAAGATCAATGGGAATACATCGAAGCCCGGTTGCTTGAAGAATTGTCCATGCTCTATACAGATATGGAAACCGTTAATTGGAAGATTTAAATACCATGCAAAAAAAGAGCTATATTTTCCTGCTTGGGGGAATTTTCCTGTTGTTCGGGAGTTTGCCGGCATGCTTTGCCCAATGGAAAGCGGTATACTATGAGTTGCATCCGGCAACATCCCATTATGATATCTCGAAGGATACCGAACTTGGAGCGAATCCGATCAGTGGGCCGCGCTACAGTAATTTATTTGGATACCAACATTCTTATCCGTTAATCGATCATACGAAAGAGCGATCGGTTCGTTCCTATGAAAAAAAATTTACAAACAAGATCGCTATTCGGAAGGATACCACCTATGTGAGGATAGCTGCCTATACGGAAGGTATCGATTCCTATTTATTACGATTTCATGAAACGAACGACGATGTTTGGTATGAAAAGAAAGTCACGTGTACCAACGATAAATTTCAACCTCTTGTATTCTTTCCGCTCTCTGATCTGGCACAGGAGTTTTCGGGAGTAGTGATGCCACAGATCGATCGTTTGATTTTGGTTTGTGATTCATTGGCGGACACGCCTGTCATGTTGGTTCAGGAACTAAGCATTGTAGATTATACTTATGTTGAAAATCAATGTGTTCATCCATTTATACACGCGATATTATCACCTGACGACCCTACAATGCCCAAAGTCGATATACCTTCTTTGGCCATCCTGAACGATAACCCGGAGCATGTCCTGATTGAAAGCGAGGAATCCTTCGAAATGGGGCGAATGGCCAATTACTTCAACTTTGAACGGGATACCCTCATCGGAGCAGTTCCCGAGAGCGAAATAGGATTATTGAAAAAAATCATCGAGCAGACGATCGAATATCATCCGTTCTACGAAGAACGGAATCTGGATAAGAACCAAATCCGGAACAGATGGAATTCGTTTGCCGCAGCATACGGCGATGACGGCGAAGCGCTGGCTTTTGGAAGGGCACTTGCATCTTTTATACGGAACGAATTCAAAGATCCCCACTTTTTAGTTGAGGCACCGGCCGAGGCGGGTTCCCGCCGGAAAGTTTCCGGTCCGGTAAGGCTTTATCCCATTCGGGGGGAAGTGTTGGTCGCTGGAGTCTTTCGAGAGGAACATGAGAACATTCCATTGGGTTCCAGAATATTAATGATCGACGACATGCCTGTGGACAGTTTGATCGAAGCATCCCGGGCGGATCAGTTGGGGATGCCGGAAAGGCAATATATGCGAGCCGTGTCTCAATTGCTTTTCAGATATCCGACAGACTCTGTCATGTTGACTTACCAAAATCGGAATACCGGGAAAACAGAAGACGCTCTTCTGAAATACGATGGCGCGTTGCGTATCCCCGCTTCTTTTCGGCCTTCACACGGGAGATTCGAAATCCGGGATTCAGTGGCCTACATAGGGATAAATCAGATGGATGACCGTATATTCCGTCAGTTTGTCAACCGATTGGATGAAATTATTATGTCCAAAGCCCTGGTCATAGATCTGCGCGGTAATCCGGGAGGGTCTTCGTATTTCGGAGAGAAGGTCTTTTCTTTCTTTATCGATAAGCCCACCGCTTATTCTCATCACATACCGCTTGAAAACGGACACCGAAGACAAAGCCGGGTATTGGCTCCGGATCCGGAGATTCATTTCCCGGAAAATTTTCCGGTCGTTATTATCGGGGACGAAAACACAGCTTGTGCATGCGAGGATTTTATACAGGCAATGAAAAAATTACCTCGCTGCCTGTACATTTCGCACTCCCGGACGAATGGCGCACTCCAAAACCGATACGGTATATCTTTTCCTTCGGGTCTGTTCCTGAGTTTGGATTGCCTGACGGGAAAGATTTATTCGGAAGGCATCGGCATTGTTGAAGTTCGTGGAATTGAGCCGGATATATGGGTTCAACCCTCCTGCATAGAGGATTTGGCCCCATACAACGACCTGCTGAAAGAAACGGCCTTTAAAATAGCTACGGCTAAATATTGGTAACACATTGTTTAACTTTTAAAACTTTTTCTTATGAAGGAACTCATCAAGCCGCTGCCGATCGAGGCAGATTACGAAAAAAGAGATGTTGATTTTTTTACAGAATCAACTTGCCGCGGAGGAAATACAAGGACTTGTAATAAAGTCTGCGGAGAAGGGTCAACAAACAACTCCATCTCGGAAACAGAAAACATTCTTTTTTAAAACTTACTCCTGCCATGAAAGAATTGATTAAACCAAACGCCCACGAGGAACTGAATCGCGAAATAACCAGTTATTGTGAAGTAGATTGTACCGGAGGGGGATCCGGATGCGAGGTCACTACCGCAAATAAAGGGTGTATGGGCGGAGGAGCAAATAATTCGATCTCCGAAGAATCCGATATTTTGCTCTTTTAATAACGAACGATTTTAATAATTAAAACACACAAACCAATGAAAGAATTAATCAAACCTAATTGCGACGAGAAGTGCTATGAGGAAATCGAAGCACATACGGAATCCGCTGATTGTTGTTTCGCCTATGTATGCAACAAATACTGTATGGGCGCCGGCAGAGACACCAATCGATCCACATCAGATGGAGACAATGACATCTTGTTCTAAATTCATTAACTAATTGCTGATCCATTTGCAGTTAAACTAAAAACGATTATTATGAAAGAACTGATTAAACCCAGTGTTCTCGAAGAAACACTGGCACAAGTAGAACAATACTGTGAAATTGTTTGCAGCGGCGGAGACACTGTTAACAAAGGTTGCGAATGCCGAGAGTACGCTAATAATTCCATTAAATTGGAAGATGACGACATTCTGTTTTAAACAATTTAAAAACTTCACATCATGAAAGAATTGATCAAACCTATGCCGCTCGAATCAGATTACGAGCTTGATTTTTTGAACGAATCCTGTAGTTCGGGATGTAATCGAGTATGTTGTGACACGGTGTCCAGCGGAACAGGATGCAGGGAAAATCCCAACAGAAGCAGTACGGAAGAATTTGACATTCTTCTGTAATGCAAGATATTCTTAATTCCTTTTCTATGTGCCGGTTTTAACCGGCACATAGATTTTTATTTCTCAAACTTCTAACATTGTGAGATGAAACCAAAATACAAATTGAGCCATTACAATTTGGCTATTCCTATTCCCGAAGCCAAGGAAACCCTGTTATTCAACGCCTACAACGGTGGACTTGTCGTTTTGGACGAAGAAGAAACCCGCCTTTTGAATGAAATCCATTCTGGCGAATCTTGCCAGGAGAGTGCCTTTTGGAATACCCTAAAAGAGAAAGGATATCTGGTGAGCGAGGAAGTCGACGAGCCTAAGGCCTATGCAGAAAAATACAAAACTCGCACCAACGCGGTTTTCTATAAAGATAAATCCAACCTGATACTGACTTTTGGGCCGTCCAATGCCTGCAACATGGCTTGTCCCTACTGCTTTGAATTTCATAAAGATCATAAAATCATGGATGACTCCCTTATCGAAAAAGTGGAGCCATTTCTGGAAAGTGTAATAAGGAATTCGCCCAATATCAAAAATTGGGAACAGTTTGGAGTCACCTGGTATGGTGGGGAACCTTTGTTGGCGATTAAGCAAATCCAAAAATTGACGCCTATTCTGAAGAATTTTGCCAAACGGCATCATGCCGTTTATAAGTCTGAAATAGTGACGAACGGCATTCTTTTAACTCGGGAAAACTGGGAAATACTCAAGGAATGCGATTGCGATTGGGCACAAATCACGCTGGATGGCCCAAAGTCGACTCATGACCGGAATCGTCCGCTGAAAAACAGTAACGCCCGAAATTACGAGCAGATCCTCGAAAATATTGCGGCCATGCCGGAGGGAATGTCTACCACGATACGGGTAAATGTAGACAAAGATGTGGCCGCCAACTTTCATCAATTATTGAAAGATCTGGAAGCATATGGCATCTGGCCCCAGCGCTACCTGAACGTAAGTATTGCCCCTGCCTGGTTACGTACTTACGAGGAAGCCGGAGAAAAAGATACCTCGAATCGATTCGGAGAAATGGAATGGGCAGAAGCGATAACCGAAATTCGTGAAACGAAATTGGAATATTTCAACAATTGGGCTGCAAAAACAGGAAAAAAGTTAGGAAAACTCTCCTTTCTTACGGAAACCCCCTCTTTTGAGGATTGTTGGTCTGTCATATCTCCATATTCTTTCGTTATCGACGCCAATGGATTTACCTACAAGTGCTGGGAAAGTATCCAGAATCCTCAAAAAAGAGTTCAGCACATATCAGAAGAATACCAGATTGAAAAATACAGGCCCTATCTGAATTACAGCCGTCTGAATTCAGATCCGGAATGCCAAATATGCAAATATTTACCGATATGCCCTCGATTGGGCTGTACGGAGCACCCTACGATGATCTGTTCTAAAGAAGCGGGCGATGTGGAACTAATGCTCAAGAGGCAATACTTAAATTATTACAGAAATCCTGACAAAGTCGGTTTTCGCGAAAGGAAATAATTAAGGAAGAAACATCCTGAAATGAGTAACTTTAAAATAGCCATTATCGATAGTGGCATTGATACTTCGCATCCCCGATTGTCTGCGTGCAAGACATCGGGGGTGTCGTTTGTCAACACGAAAACCGGAATTATCGAGGCACGGGAATATCACGATGAACAAGGACACGGAACGGCCATAGCCGCCATTATTCATAAAAGCTTGCCCGACATGGAACTGGTAGGCGTAAAATTATCATCGCAAATCGGCGTTATCAACGAAAATTTGTTGTGTGAAGGGCTTCGGTGGTGTCTCTCCCGTTTCGATATCCGGGTCATAAACATCAGTCTCGGGGTAGCTGCCGCCAATCCCCATCCGGAACTCTACGATTTGTGTAACGAAGCAAAAGATCGAGGGATCTTTATCTGTGCTTCCTCCCACAATATGCCTGGATACGAATGTTATCCGGCCTATTTTCCCTCGGTACTGGGAGTAACGTCGGGATTTGTCAAAAATAAAAATCAGTTTGGTTTTGTCGAAGGTGATAATGCGATCAACATCATTGCCAAAGGCACGACCCAACGATTGGCCTGGGCCAATAAAGGTTACAAAATATCGTCAGGGAACAGCTTTGCAACGGCCCATTTCTCAGCGATCCTGGCTTCCTTCTTGTTGGAAAATCCGCAGATATCCTATGAGGGCATAATCCGTCTGCTGAAAGAAAATGCGGATAAAAATGTTCGGGAAATGCAGTATATCGGTAAAGCGGAATCCTTTTTCATACCCCGTGAAAAGCCCAAAGAGGAGGATAAAAACAGGTTATTCCATCTTCCATCCACCCTGGATTTTGTCTCTAAGATTGCTCTTTTCCCAGTTTGTGAAAAAGAGATGGGAACGATTCTGGCTTTCCGTGAGCATTGTCCTTTTGAGATAACGAAACTTTTTGATTATCCGCGACGGTTCAGTTTTCGAAATTCGAAACTTTTTGAACAACAAAAAATTACGACGATTATTGATGAAAACGATTTCGAGAGTTTCGACACGCTGATTGTTGGCTATTTCTTCGACCAGATGTTCGATGCCAATATCGTCTTTGGCTATGACATGATCGAAATGGCTATCAAAAAGAACAAAAACATCATCACTTGGGACGTCAATGTATATAAGTATATCAGGAAAAGATGTGCCGCCGAAGTCAACAAGCATTATGCGGGCACCGTTTGGATCCCGGCCATAGAACAGGAAATGTTCGAGCGGGTCATGAATTTTCGCTATTTGCCTTCCGTCGATGCCCCGACCATTCTGGTTACGGGGACAAGCAATAAGCAGGGAAAGATCACGACACAGATGAGACTGAAAAGTATCCTGGAACAAGAGGGATACAAAATAAGCCACCTCAGTACGGAGCCGCAAGGCGTCCTTTTGGGGGCGGATTTTGTCTTTCCCTACGGGCATAACGATACGATATACTTGAATGAAGATTTGTGGGGCGTGTTTTTATCAGCGGTGATGAAAGGGATGGCACAGGTCAATAAACCCCATATTTTGATTACCGGCACTCAGGGAAAACTATTACCGCGGAGTACATCTCCGGTCGAAGTCTCGGCTCAGGGCGCTCTGTCTTCACTCCATTTCGTCTGCGGCATATCGCCAGATGCTGTGATCTGTGCCATCAATCCACAGGACACATTCGAACAAATCCGAAACGTAATCCTTTCTCTGAAGATATTCACCAATAGCAAATTGTTGTTTTTTGTGATAACGCCCCACAAACGGGAATTCATACCGGCAACAGACACCAGGACTGTTTTTTCTCATACAATGCTTGCTTCGGATGAATTGACGGAATACAGGAACAAATTTCAGTCGGAATTCCACCTTCCGGTTATCGATATTATGGACCGAAACAACGACAAATGGATATTGGATACAATAGAAGAAACCTTTTCTAAAAAAAGTGTGGAATGCTGGAACTCGAAGATATAAAAAAAGAGGTGTGGTCGATCGCATGTAAAATGCTTGAAACCGGCGATAATGAACCGATAAATAATTCATTATTGCATGTTATCCTGAGCGAATCGCAACAGGCATTGGAATTTGTATGTTTGCTGGAAGATGAGTTCGACATCGAATTCGACGATGACGACATCGATCTGGATTTTTTTTCCAACTTTGATGACATTGCCAAGAAATTACTCATTCATACAAATGGTTCTGCTTCAAAGACTCAAATATAAGAGAGGCTGCCAAAGTTCAATCGGCAGCCTCTCCAGGGGACATTATTATATAGTTTTTTAAATAGGTTATCGGATATCCGCACGATTGAAGGTCACCTGGCACACTGTAAACAGTAATAAAATTTCACAGAGAAGGATAGTGATCAACACTTCGATATTCCTTTCCGACTCGTTGCCGTAAGAAAAACCGGCGATCGAAAAAACAGGGATATCCTCTCTGTCCACCGGTTTCTGTGACATGTAATTGGGAAGGTACATCAAATGGAAAGATTCGGGATCTTCCAGATCCAGTTTTTCGAAGGTATTCATCAACTCCAGACGATAGGTCCTCGATGAGTTCAGTAGCACCTCCGGTTGGTTGTTGGAGATCCCTTCTGCAATACGACGAAACAAGAAGCATGGCGAGAGGGAGGAATAGTTGTACAACTGTTTCAATTGAGCGATCTCCCGGGAGGCGAGGCTGTATTGAAGTTCTTCCATGATATCGAGGTATTTTAAGTACACCGGGGCGAACGCTCTTTCGGCAGCATGATTATCAGCTTCGTTGGCCCGAAGATTACCCCCTCTCCATCCCCCGTTGTTCTGGGCGACCTCATTCCACATGTCATCTCTGATCCGATCGTAATCTGCATTGACCATTTCGCTCGTCGGCAACTTTTCTCCGATTCTTTCGATCAGCATTTTACCGGAAGACGGGATGATAAATACGAAAGCAAGCCATATGATGAGCAAATAGGTTAACGATACGTTCGATTTGCGACTGGCACAGGAAACACAAACGGTGATGACAACCCAAAGGAGAATGTACAAAACCGATATCCCTGCAAAGAGGGCCAGGTTGGCATAAATGGATGCATCAACGGGAATATACCCAATCAGGTATATGGTTAACAATTGGGTGATCAGCGAGAGCAACAGGGCAATAAACGAGACGAGCGTATAGGCGGCAATCTTACCCAATATAATGGTAGTCCTGGATATGCTGTTGGACAACAGAAGGGCCATTGTTCGGTCTTCCCGTTCTTTGCTGACCGAATTATAGGCCAAAATGATGATCATGAAGGACAGGATGACTTCCACCAGGAAAAGCATGTCATAACGCAGGAAGGGAAGGGAAAACACATTGAAATCCACCGATCGTTTGGGATAATAACTGTTTAAATTCCCGAAATAGATGGTCGGAATCTGAACGTATTTGTGATTTGGATAGACGCTATGCTGATCGCCGGCTAAAAACAGAGAGGGTGAAACCTCTTCCAAAGCCAAATGCTCCATCATGGCCACCCCCTGAAGCGAGCGTTTCGACCGCTGCTCTATCTGTCTTTCGTAATTTTCCCGGAGTACCTGGTTGCTCTCCTGGAGTGACTGAAAATTATAGGAAGATACCCTTCCGTTCACAGCGGAAAGGATAAACATGATCACCAAAAAGATGATAAAACGATTATCTTTCAAAAGACTGATCAGTTCCCGAAAAAATATATGCTTCATGACGCATTTTTTAAAGTTGAAATGTGCTAAGTAATGTCGTATTTATCGATCCGGTAAAAACTGATCGCAATCAACAAACCAATGATGATAATGGCATAGATTACTGCCGGCACACAGGTACCTCCGGTCGCTTTATCGGTTCTCATTTGAAATTTCGGGAAATCACCGACATCTATATTTGCAGCCTGCCAGTTTCGGTAGTGTTCGATTAATGCATCCAACTCGGCATCGGTAGGCTTGTCGGGATCCTGCGGCCGTAACGAATTTCCCGGGGCATACGGATAATCCAACCCTTCCGGCGAAAACCACAAGGAGGAAGACAGCGCATTCTTATCGTTGAAATAGCGAATGATGTTATTTCGGTACTCTCGAAAACCTTCCAAAAAGGAAAAATATTCGTTGTAGGAGGTTCCTGAAAGCATGGTGCTCGCATTTTGGAATACGGTGACCGGAGACAGGTAAGACAATTTATCCGAAAGATCGATTTTTCGTCTGAACGGAAGGATGTATTTATTCTCTGCAATGGCGTATTTGCGATCTGCCAAATCTTCTTTCAACGGGTTGAGGATCCGGTAATAATTGACCGCCGCTTCCATCGTTTTGGGGTTTGGTCCTATAATAGGCTCACTCCCCGGCGAACCTCCGAAAGTCGAGAACTCCAGATTCCGGATCAGGGGATTGATCTGCTCTCCCCAAATCCGATCCATGGAGTCGTAGTACTCTTTCTCGATTTCAGTGTACATGGCATGAATTTCCTGCTTTTCCTCGTTGAAATTCGTGTTACCGACCAAGGTACGGATGGTTGCGGGTATCAATAGGAGAAAGGTAACCCACGCGGCAAGACAAACCACCAGCGAACGGGAAGAACTGCGTTGTGTAATGGAGGAAAGGACACCGATACAAATCCAAATTGCCGAATAAAGAAACGATAGCGCAAAGAACAGCACTATGCTCCCGACTACTGCACCATTCATGTCTACCCAAGGGGTAAAAAACAACCATGCGATCACGATCAGGCAAGTAAGCAGAAGTATGAAAAAAATGGTGACCAACGATGAAAATATTTTAGCTGTCAGAAATTCAAACCGGGAAACATTGCTTGCCAGTAACAATTTCAGCGTCGAATCCTCTTTTTCTTTGGTCACCACATCGTAGGAGATCAAAATGGAAATCAGACTGAGCATCCAGATAAAAATCGTGACCAAATCCAAACTCATAAAGGATGAGGTGTATTCATTGGATTCGTATATTTTATTGGCTTGGAAAGGAATTTCCAACATGGAAAAGGTGAAACTGTTTCCCAGGTCCGATTCCACTCCCTGGGAAATGATCGAAAGAAGTTCGGGAGGACGGATGGCTTTGGGTGTAATGGTAGCGTACACTACATTTTCCTCTAATGCAGCAGCATTAGCTTCTACTTCGTTCTGGTATCGATCTTTCCTCAACTGATATTCGGAGACTCCGAGCAAAGTTGTCAGAACCGTAAGACAGATGACAGCTATACTCAATATTTGAATCCGGGCATTCTGGTAGTTGCAGAACAGATCCTTTCGAATGATTTGTCGAATATTCGTATTCATGGGAGTCTTATCTACATTTTCATATACTTCAAATAGATCTGTTCCAGATCGTCGTTCATAAGCTGCTCACGGTCCAGATAGAGCAACATACGCCCCTGCTTCATGATCCCGACATGATCGGAAACCTCTCTGGCCCTGAATATATCATGGGTACACAACAGGATAGACTTGCCCTTCTGTTTCAGTTCTTTCAGTATTTCGACCAGTTCGTAGGCAGCCTTGGGATCGAGCCCCGAAGAGGGTTCGTCCAACAACAGATTGTCGGCATCTTTGACCAGCATGATGGCCAGACCGACTTTTTGCCTCATTCCTTTGGAAAAATTTTTAACCTTTTTTTCAATAAATATGTCCTGCAAACCCACTTTACGAAGAATTTCATAATAGTCCTCTTTCGTCAGGTCCGTTTTACCGGTCACCTTGGCAAAAAAGTCGAGGTTTTGTCGGGCTGTAAAATTCTCATACAGTCGGACATTCTCCGATAAATAAGCCAAATGGCTCTTGGCACTCAATGGGTTTTGGACGACATCGATGTTGTTTACGAGAACCTGACCGTCGGTCGGTCGAATAAAATTGAGGAACAGATTTATAGTCGTCGTTTTCCCGGCACCGTTCGCTCCGAGCAGCGTGAAGATCTCTCCTGCCGCCACTTTTAAATTCAGCGCATCCAAGGCTAACAGGCCGTCTTCGTACCTTTTTGTCAGTTGTCTGGTCTCCAGCATGATTTTTTGTTTTTTATTTTTTACTCAGTTTAAAGGCAAATATTACGACTGCAGAGATCACCAACACAAGAATGCCAACCAGCAATACCGTGCCGCCGATCGATTTCCTGGCATTGATCTTCACCCGGAGTATTTTGTCTTCGCTGTCCACTCTCAAATTATCGGACAGGGCATGAGCGCCGATCTTTACCTCCTGCGCACCGACAAGTGTTTCGGAGGAGGGGATGATCGTTACGTCAATCTTCTGTTCCTGATCCATGTCCAAGGCCGGTATCAAATCCGGCTCGATCCGCACTTCCCAATTTTGGGGCGTCGTAACATTCAGCCGGATGTTGTGCAGGGTACGGCTGCCCGAATTGCGAATGGTAACGGATGTACTCAAACTTTGATCGGAATAGATTTCGTAATAAAGGCTGTTGACTAACACATCTATTTTCCCCTTCCCTTTGGGGATGATCTCCAACGTTTCAAGACCAGCAGCAAATTCATGGATATTTTCGGTGATCAGCTCTTCGCTCGTCAGGGACGCAAATTTAGCGTAATCATCGTTTTTGATGGCAATCGCGAAAAATGAGATTGGGACATCCGTCTGGATTTGCTCGTCTTCTCGATCCGGCAAATAGATCCGCAAAGAGATCGTCTTTGTATTGACACCTTGTGCAAACCGAATTTGGGAGACTTTGCTGCTGCCGTCCACGAACTCATACGAGATCTGCCTTGGCAAATTGACCACATGCAGCCGATAAACATCATCGGTCGTCGAGAAACGTTCCAGAGAGAGGTCGTAGGTTGCGCTCGAGTTTAAATTCGTTTCCTGAGAGAATTGCATCGAAGTGATGTCGATCAGGTTCATGCTGGCATCTTTTTTCAGGTAGATGTTTTTCTCGTCTTTGCGGTTGTTGTAATTGAGAACGACCGTCAGGTTCTCCACGTCTTTCAATAATTCGAAATGAACCGTTGCGGATTCTCCCAAAGGAATGGCGTCGATTCGATACTCATAGGGAGAGCCGACAATGGTCTTCGACTCGTTATCCACCAGAGAGACATAAATGTTATAGATCTTCCCGGATCGCATTTCGGGAGTAAATATGTCGAAATGTTCTTGAAACTGATTTAAATACTCTTCATTACCTTCCATCGCACTTTTTAAAGTAACCCGAACCATGCGTTTTTCTTCACGATTCTGGTATTTGACCGCGTCTTCGATCGTCAGGTAAGACTGTTGGGCAATGAGTCTTAAAATCAACTTTTGATAATCGACCTCTTTGGCCAGCAATTCGTTACGAGTTGTTGTGAGCTCTGAAAGAGAGAGTGCCTTTTCATCATACAATCTACTGTCGTTATCGAATCTTTGTTTAAGGACCTCGTACTCGGCTCGGGTCTTTTTCAGATCCAGGAGTAAACTGGCTTCGGATTCATCTTGTGCATATACTGTGGTTATCCCACAAAAAATCAGGGTCAAAAGAATGGTAAAGATATTTTTCATAATCGACATGATTGTTAAAGTTGTTCCTTGTTAAATTGCCCGTCCATCTCCAAGCGGTAGCTTCGGTTGTTCTGAAAATCGTACATGGTTTCCCGGTTTAAATCGGCCACACTCAATTTATAGGTGATATAGGAATCGATATAGGACGATTGAATCTCCGCCAGACGATTTTGCTCGATGGAGAGCTCCTGGCTGGTCATATCCCCCCGTTCAAACCTCCGTTGTGTGATCCGGAAACTTTGCTGGGCAGCTTCAAGGTTTCTCTGATTGATCACGAATCGCTGGGTTGCCTCGTGGACGGTACCGACGATCTCCCGAATGCTTTGTTCAATCGCTCTTTCCAAATGTTCCAAATCCAATTCACTCTGTTGCAAACGATAAATCTCCTGATCAACCCGATTTTTAGCCCTCCCCCAGTCCAGGATAGGTATGCTCAGATTCAGCGAAATCCCTCTGTTGTGCGGCCTTGTTTTCATGTTGTCGAACGAAGAGTTGACCAACTCCCCCCACGATCCGGTCGGTTGAGTACTCAATCCGGTCAAATCGTAATATGCTTCGATAGAGCCTTTGATCCGGCCTTCTCGCCTGGCTCTCCTTTCGGCGATCTTTTGAAGTTCTATATCGATGCGATTTTCCTTCAATTCGATCCGATTGTGCAAAGCTTCGCCGATAGCCACGTCAAGGTCGATGAAGAACGGCTCAAAATCCATCTGTTCCTGAAGCTCGATGCTGTCGGTCAGTTCCAATCCGATCAAAAGTTTGAATTTATCTTTGGCAACATCCCGCATATTCCGGCTCTCCATGACCCGGGCTTCATCCTGTGCCACAGTGATCTCTGCAATCAATAAATCTCCTTCCGGTACATTCCCCGCTTCATGTTTCAAATGCTCCACCCGTAGCGCTTCTCTTGAATTTTCCAACCTTTCGAGATTCATCCGGTATTCGTAAGTTTTTTTGTAAACTTCATAAAAATATTCCGTCACATCATAGACGATATCCATCTGCACCCGGCTAAAATAATGGGTACTTTTCTGATAATTCAATTCGGCCACGCGCATATTTTCTTTCAGTGCATTTGCCGTAAAAATGGGTTGTGAGAAAGTAAGGGCGAATCGAGAATAGATTTGATCCTTGCGCAGTACATAGTCGCTGCTCGAAGCTAGTGACGTTTTATAGTTCTCGAAATACATGCGAGAACTCAAAGAAAGAGTTCCGCTGGTAGGAAGCACATAGGTGAAGTCCAAAGCGGCGTCAGCCCTTAACGAACTGATCGAATTGTAGACAGGCAGTGCATCGGCCTGCATGATCTCCTTCATGCTCTCATCCCAGGAAGGAGTGGCTAAGTTCATGCTTAAAATAGGCTTGAATTGCGCCCTCGTGTACAAATAGGACGAGCGGGTTGCCTCGATATCCAAATGATGGTACTTGACTATATAGCTATCACCCAAGGCTATCCGGATGGCGTCTTCACAGGTTAAATGCCTGACTGACTGAGCCGGTGTTGGCCTCCATGAAGATAAAATCAGGATCGCTGTAAAACAAATTCGCCAAAACATTATTTTATTTCGATTGAGTTTAAAATGACAAACAATAAAACAAATCGATTGCCAAAATCATATATATTTGTCTATCAGGCAATAACCAGATATCATTAACGATAACAATTACCCAATCCGAGTAATTCGCTACACAAAATGTGTAGATGCTTTGGAGAGGGGGTATGAAAGGATTCCTGAGTTTGCCGGTCACCTGGAATCTGAAATTGGATTTTTTACTACTTTTGCATCATTATGATACTGAAAATATTCAACATAGAGATTCAAATCCATAAACATCCTTTTCCACAGGATTCCTTTCGGCAAATCCTTTTAGATCTGAATGCGTCTATCAAACTGATCGAGGACTTCGAATCACTCATCGGTTCGATTCTTTCCCGGCTCCACGAAATACTCGACACGGATGACATTTATTTATTTTGGAAAGATCCTGACAGCAAACAATACAAACCGGCAGCAAGCTACGACGGCAAAATACCGGAATGCTCTTTTGACCGGGACAGTAAATTTATCCGATGGCTTTCGATCAATGAGCGTTCGCTGGAAATCGGCAAAGAATCCATTTATGACTCACTGTATACCGTAAACGAGCGCATCATCTTAAAATCCCTGAATGTTTGGTCTATACATCCTCTAATCAATGAAAACAACTTGCGGGGCTTCATCCTGATCGGGGAACTGTCGCAGCGATCACACAGCCGAAAAGATACCATTCGGTTATTTGAGGATTTGTTGGACAATATCACTTTGGCGATAGACAATGCTTTATATCGAGAAGAAAAACAGAAGACGTTGGTAAACATGTTGCGGGCAGATCGTTTGGCCGCGCTTGGCAAATTGGCCGCCGGTGCGGCCCATGAAATCCGTAACCCGTTGGCGGGTATTAAGAGTAGCGTGCAATACATCCGGAAATTCATTCTTCCGGAGGAGAAAAGAAAATATGTCGACCTTGTGGTCGATGAGGTAAACCGGATCGATCAGATCGTCTCCGGATTGATGTTTTTTTCAAAACAAACAGAGCCCAGGAAGAAGGAGATCGACTTGTCGACAATAGTCACGGAAGTTCTAACATTGATACAAAGTGCAAAATACGGCAAAGAGATCATGTTCGAACTGATCAAAAATCCCCAAAAAAAGTATCGCCTGCGTGCCGATCCCTATTTGCTGAAACAGGTATTGGTGAATGTTATTCTGAACAGCATCGATTCGTTGGACAAAAAGGGGAACATTATGATCCGGGTCGATGAATATAGCGGAGATCGCGGCAATGGATATATCGTCAGTGTCGAAGACGACGGGCAGGGAATTGCCCCGGAAGATCTGGACAATATATTCATTCCTTTTTTTACAACCAAAACCAGCGGAACCGGACTCGGTTTGCCGATATCTTACGGGATCATTCAACAACACGGTGGAAAAATCGATATTTCAAGCGTTCCGAACCAAGGAACCAAAGTGATGATAGAACTCCCATTAAAATAGATCGAATATGGAATTGCCCCGGATAATCATTGCGGAAGATCAGGATACAATACGTCGGGTCTTGTCCCATTTTCTTGAGGATGAGGGGTATTTGATCAAGGCGGTCTCCGATGGTGAACAAGCTATTGAAATGGCCGCTTCTTTCAGGCCGCAGGTCGTTCTAATGGATAAGAACATGCCTCGCATGGATGGCATCCGGGCACTGGCGAAAATTAAAGCAGCTTTGCCGGAAGCCGTGGTCATTATCATGACCGCTTACGGAGATGTGGCCTCGGCGGTCGAGGCCATGAAGTTGGGTGCTTATGATTACATCGAGAAGCCTTTCGATAACAACAACCTGCTTTTATTGATCCGACGCGCCTTAGCTTACCACTCCGTCCAGCCTCAAAAAGAGAATCTCCGTGCAACCGATACGGTCAAATCGTTACCTGAAGGGGTCTCGATCATCGGTCGCAGTCCGGTCGTTCAGCGGTTGTTGGCCGAAACAGAAAGGATATCCCAAACCCAAGCGAATGTGTTGATCACTGGCGAAAGCGGAACCGGCAAGGAATTAATTGCCCAAATGATACATACGATCGGAAAGCGAAACGGGAAACCCTTTGTCGCCGTTAACTGCGGGGCGATCCCGACAGCCTTGTTCGAAAGCGAATTTTTTGGTCACGAACAGGGAGCTTTTACCGATGCGAAAAAACAAAAACGGGGAAAATTCGAACAGGCCAATGGAGGGACCTTGTTTTTAGATGAAATCGGCGAATTGACGCCGGAATCCCAGGTCAAACTGTTGCGGGTGTTGGAGGAACGAAAATTGACGCGCCTGGGAGGGGACAAAACGGTCGATCTCGACGTGCGCATCGTTTCGGCAACCAATCAGGACCTTGATCGAATGATCGAAGAGAATCGATTCCGACTGGATCTCTTTTACCGGTTGAATTTATTTACGATCCACGTTCCCTCTCTGCAGGAGAGAAAAGAAGATATCCCCCTTTTAGTCGATTTCTTTATTCGAAAATACAACGATTCGGCAGGTAACCCGATCACCCGCTGCTCGGAAGATGCTCTTCGGCTGCTGATGGCGTATGATTGGCCCGGCAACGTTCGAGATTTGCAGAATGCGGTCCAGAGTTCCATGATCATGGCAGAAAAAGGCGAAATCGAGCCTGGACATTTGCCGATCCGTATCACAAACGCACCTCGTGGCACACGTCTATCTTCGGCAGAGTATGCTTCCGAGTCCACAGGCGCCGAGGAAAACAAAGAAATCGACGCTATTCTGACTACGCTTAAAAATAATAAATACAACCGTCAAATCACCGCAGAGATTTTAGGCATAAGCAGGAAGACACTCTATAACAAAATAAAAAAGTATGGCCTTGAATAGCTTCGTTCCCGTATAACAGAAAAACAAGCGACCATTCTCACAGGGGACTGATCATTCGCGAACAGATTACAATTTATCCTACTTATAACGTAATATACATGAATAGGGCCTATTCTTTGTGTTTATTGTTGTATTTTTATTTGTATTTCCATTTATTTATACTTGCTTGTTAATTTTATTATTGCTATATTTGTTCCGCTGCTGACTTTGGGCCAAAGTCAAGCGAATAAAAATTCGGACAGTTGACGGTCCTTTATACCGTGCTCCGACCGAAGTACATATGGCTCCGAAAACCCAAGCCGAACTCGAACCGAAATTATCATGGAACGGAAGAATTGTTTAGTTTTATCTCCTCGAAAAAGCGACTACATGTCTCTTGAAATGCAATTGGCTTGCGTTAAGAATATTATCTTAAAAAAGGTTTCCAAAAAAGAATTACTTTCCAAACTGAGAAGTTTTGATGTCTCTTGTGTGATCTTATTCCCGACCAACATCGATCTGAACGAAGACTGGGGAACCTATGTGAAGTTCGCTAAAAACAAATTCCCTCTTGTTCCCTGGGTCATTATACTGGATTCTCCGGATATCGAAAACGCCAGGATGTGTGGAACATGGAATGTGGAGAAAGTCTTATGCAAGAATGACCTCTTCGAAATAGATGATCATTTGAATAATTTGGTCCAAAAGAATGGGCTGAAAGTGATCTTGAAAGAAGTCGGTATCGATATCTATAAAAAACAATTTTCTGCCCTTTTAAAAGATGCTTTGAAAGTGATTGAAATGAATTACGTCAATCTGATGACCGTGCGAGATATCGCTGATATCATAAAAATCTCGGAATCCGGTCTGATCCGGGAATTTCAGAATTACAACATTTTTAGTCCGAAGCAACTTCTCTTATTACTAAAAGTAAAACATGCCGTCAAATTAATGAAAAATGAAGGTTTGTCACTGACAGAAATCGCCTACAAGTCCGGCTTTACAAACCCCAAACGGATGATAGAATGTTTCCAAAGAACTTATGACCTTTCTCCAGGGAAGTTTCGGCAGAAGTACTTGGCTGAATAGAGACAAAATCATACCCGGATTAAGAATAGAAACAGCTATGAGAACGCAAAATCAGAGGGTAAACAGATGATAAACAGCATTGGTACGGATCTCGTGGACATTGAAGACATGACTGCCTTGTGTGCGAACGATCGCTTCATCCGGCGCGTATTTTCCGAGGAAGAGATCGTATACTGTGAAACCAGGCGATCGAAATACCAGCATTACGCCGCTCGCTTTGCCGCGAAAGAAGCGACGATGAAAGCTTTGGGGTGTGGTTGGGACAAAGGGGTTCAATGGAAACACATTGAAGTGATCCGGGATAGTGTGGGGCCGCCGGCCATTCGCCTGCACAAGAAAGCCCGGGAAATGGCAGAAGAGAAAAAAATCCGTCGTATCCACCTTTCCCTTTCTCACTCAGAAAGCCGTGCGATTGCTTTTGTAATCCTCGAATTGTAGACTTAACGCCTGTTAGGGAGATGAAATTATCGTCAATAAAATACTTTGCCCGCTTTCTGAAAAAATACATCGGGCAGGAAAGTGTCTTGGTTTTTTTGATGCTGCTATCCAGCTTGGGTGCACTGGTTTCGCCCTACGTCCTGAAAATCATCATCGATGATGTTTTTCCGTCCCGGGATTTTCAATTTCTTCTTCAAGTTCTTCTGATCTATTTATTAATCAGCGTATTCCGCCTGGCGATAACACACATATCCACCTACATGTTCGAGTCGGTCAGCAACCGCATCATGAAAGACATCCGAATGTCTTTATTCTCCCACCTGATTCGGCTGCCCTTGAGTTTTTTCGACAACAGCAAAACCGGAGACATCATTCACCGGGTAAACAGTGAGGTGAACAGCATCCAGTCCATTCTTACAGGTTCTGTCGTTCGGATCATCAACAGCGTCTGTACCTTGTTGGGCTTGACGATCATGCTGTGCCTGTTGAATTATAAATTATTCCTTTTGTCCCTGTGTATATTCCCGTTGATTTATCTGAATACGCGTTATTTCCAGCCGAGAATACAGAAAAACATCAAAAAAGGGAGAGAGAAAGACTCTGAGATCCTGAGTTATCTGATGGAAAGGTTTCGGAACATTAAAATACTGAAAAGTTTTATGAGCTATCGGTACGAAGAGAGTCGGCTGGATCGGAACATCGATGAGCAGATCGGGATCAATATGAAAAATGTAACCCTGTCTTCTTGGGCGAGAAATATTTCCATGCTCATGACCGCGCTTGTTCCAATCCTGATCCTCGGGGTCGGAGGATTGGATGTAATGAAGGGAGCGATGACTGTCGGCACATTGGTGGCCTTCATTCAATACACCAACCGGATGTTCGATCCGATGAGGGATTTGATGGGATTGTATTTCGATCTGGTCAGGGCATCCGTGTCCATGGATCGGATCTATGAAGTGATGACGTTAAACCACGAAGAGAATGCTTTATCCGAATCGACCGAAAGCTCGGATCGAACAGATGTCGAGCTCAAGCACATCTCTTTCAGTTATGATTCGCAGGAGGTATTGTCCGATGTCAGCCTTAAACTGCATCAGGGGAGCAAGTATGCCCTTGTCGGCACGAGTGGCTGTGGTAAAAGTACCCTTGTCAACCTGTTATGTCGATTCTATACGCCTCAGCAAGGAGAAATAACATACGGCAACCGGGATATTCGCCAGATCGACCTTGCCCAATGGCGGCAGGCAATCAATCTGCTCACACAGGATAATTATCTTTTTCACGATACGATTAAGGAGAACATCATTTATGGAGGAGCACAGGCTTCGCAGCAAGAAATCGATTCGGCAGCCCGACAAAGCCGGATTTTCGATCACATCGTTTCAATGCCCGACGGATTCGACTCCATCGTAGGGGATCAGGGAGTGACTCTGTCGGGAGGACAAAAACAGCGTATTGCCATTGCCCGCTCTCTTTTAAGAGAGGCGAAGATCATCATTTTGGATGAGGCGACTTCGGCTTTGGATTCAGAGACGGAAGAGCGGATCATCGAGAACCTGTTGGACATTTATCGAGACAAGACCATGATCTTCATCAGTCATCGCCTGAGTTCGATCCGAAATGTCGACGAAATTATCTGCATGGATCATGGGCGCATCGTCGAGGTCGGTGATCACGATTCGTTAATGAAAAATCAGGGGTACTATTGGAAACTTTATAAAGGACAGGTTATCTGATATGGAAGAGCAATTGTATATTCCGGGCCATCCGCGATTGTTCGGCATGATGTATCGTCCGCAAAACCCGAATGGCGAAGGCGTGTTGATCGTCCATCCTTTTTTGGAGGAGAAAAAAAGCGCCCAAAGATCGTTGGTCGAAACAGCAAAAATTTTATCCGATTCCGGATACTCCGTTTTGCTGTTCGATCTGCAAGGGTGTGGGGATGACGATTTGCCCAACCTGAATGATGTCACTCTGGATGACTGGATCGAAGATATTGAAACGTCGATCCGTCACTTACAGGCGTCGACCGGAGTAACCCGATTTTCGTTGATCGGCCTGCGTTTCGGAGCCTATCTCGCTTCCCGCTTCGTCGAGCATGACAAACTTGACAAATTGGTGCTTTTAGCCCCTGTGGTCGATCCTTTAAGTTACTTGAAAAAAACACTCCGGGGAAAGTTGATGAAAGAGTTATTGACCGGCGGCCAAGCGGTTTCCCGGCGTGTCGATCTTTTACAAACCCTCGAAGAGGATCGATCGATCGACCTAGACGGGCATCTTTTATCCGGGAAATTTTACCGATCCCTTGTCCGTTTTTCAAACGGTCATAAGATGGAACGATTGAATAACCATCCGGAACGGGTCATACTTGTCGATATCACGCACCTGTCAAAAAATACGGCGAAATTATCCATGATCTTTCCCTCTCTTCGGATACACCATTTGGAGATGGAACCTTTTTGGCTCCAGACCGAACACACCGACCACGACCGATTGCTTCAACTTATCAATGAAATTTTCAATGGACACAGAACTGTTTAGCCTCCGGATCAATGACGAATACCTGCACGGGATTATTCATCATCCGATCGACCGGAGTGTCCCCAGGCGTGTTGTCGTCTTCCTGCACGGATACGGTGGTTATCGCATCGGCCCCCATCGAATGTTTGTCGATTTCTCCCGACGATTGGCTGAAGTTGGCTATACCTGTGTCCGATTTGATTTCAGAGGCTGGGGGTATAGCGGGAATATTGATTCTTCGAGAGAAACAAGAGGGATGATCGACGATATCGATTTGGTTATTAACCATATTCATACCTCCTTGAATCCTTGCTGTCTGTCGATTGCCGGAATATGCTTTGGGGCGAAGCTGGCTTTGTATTATGCAAAAAGTCGAACCTCGAAACTAAGCAACCTGATTTTGCTGTCCTGCAGTCCGCTTAACCAGAACGAGAAAAGCCATACCGCCACATTGGCACAAGTTCGGCATACGATACGCCCTTACCTGACCAAAATGTTCCATAAAGAGACTTGGCGGAAATTGGTGACCGGGGAGATACGCTATCGCAGAATCGTTAAAACCGTACTGAAACCACTCCGTGGATTTCGTAGGCAGGAGAAGTATGCGCAGCCTGCTTCATCTGCATCCGGTTTTGAAAATTTTACCGGAGGGGTGCTGTCGATCCACGCCGAACAGGATCCTGAAACCCTGATCGCCAAACCTCAGATCGAAGATCTGTTGACAAAGAATAATATAACCTGCCGATCTTATGTCATAAAAGGCGCCAACCATAGTTTTTACTCTATCGAATGGAAGGAAAAGATTTATGACCTTGTTGAAGAATGGCTCACTTTTTTTAACTCTTAAATTAAAATTCCGATGAAGTATCTCAAAAGAACACTGCTGATTTTAGCTGCTTTTATAGCAGCACTTATCCTGACGGGCGAATTTATTGGCCGGGTATTGATGAAAGAGCGTTTTAAATATTCTCCTCCTTACAAAACGAACATGTACCAACCCGATTCGGTCGTAAATTACACCGGAATCCCAAATTACGATTATGTATACTACCGCGATGGAAAAACATATCACATCAACAATTTGGGATTTTTGGGGCCTGATTTTCCAGAAAAAACAAACGATAAATTCCGAATCGCCATGGTGGGTGATTCCTTTACTGCCGGAGTGATATACTTTAGCCCATTTACTACATTCAGCCATGAAATGCAACTTCTCTTCGATCAACATAATTATAGTGTAGAGGTGCTCAATTGTTCCACCGATGGCGCTAATCGCAGTTATGACATATTCAAATCCGTAGAATATCAAGTCATTAAATCTAAGCCGGATATGATCCTACTGGACGTTGGGATCCCGCTGAGAACCGAGAATATTGTCCGGGAAGCATATAATGGTTACCGAATGTCATACCCTTTGGGAAACGATTCGCTGAGAACAATGCTTATGCATACTGTCGATAAGGCGGTAAGATATAAAGCTGTTCATGATTTTTTTTACAAATTTTACATTGTCAAAATATTTTTCCGGATGTTGCATCGTTATGATAAACATCTCGAATGGAACGTTATTAATCAACTGTTGTTAACAAGGCAGATTACTGTATTTGGAGAGGATAGAAATATAATAAAGTTCTCTGTCGAAGAATCGGTAAAAATGATTCGCGAGTTAAGGGACAGGCTTAAGCAAAATGGCATAGAACTATTTCTGTACACCATTCCGGATTCACCCGGAATGATACAGATTGCGAAATCACACGAGTTGCCATTGATCTCTCTGAAAGTAAATTTAGAGGAAGAAGAGAGATTCCCCAAAGATGCACATCCAAACGTTATTGGTAATCAAAGAATTGCTCGTAGATTTTATGAGATAATAGACAACCATGATTTAGTTCCCGAGCAGTACAGACCCGATCGGTCAGGGTCAAATTAAATCAATTTTTCTACCAATAGAATGGATGGATAATCCCAACGCATCAGATATGGAACGTCATAAAGACCGTTCTGTCGAATCTGCCGCTGGCAATAACAGATGAGCCGCAAGTATGCGGTATAATTCTTCTGCGATCTTCCGATTCCCCTGACGGTTGGGATGTCCATCATTCTTGAAATAATCCTCTTGCTCCCGGTTAAGGCTGGCATTCACTCGTATATAAGGGAGACTGTATCGACGGGCCTCATGGATCACGAATTCGGAAGGATCGACTCCGAATAAGAAAAGTGAAATGTCTCTTTCTCGCAAATGATCCCGTAATTCACGGATCATTTTGGCTGACTCATTCATAGAAAAGGCGACCGGCATAAATGTTTGCGGGTCGGCAGAATATTGTCCTTTTAGATACAAACCGACGAATTTATAATAAGACGTGATTTTATACAAATCATCCAGCCTTAAGCAGGCCCGAAAAAGATAAAAGTTGTAAAACCAATCCATTACCCCGGCGTAGGGGCGAAATTTATCGATCATTTGCTTGTTATGATTCCGGATCGAATCGTTTCCCAGCGGGAAAGAGACCCGGTAGCCACCGTGGGAATCCCGTGAGATATTTCTCGTGGTCAGCGGCATATTCCATTGCATCAGAATCAGATCGGGCTGGTAATGAATAACTTTATAGAGGATCGATTTATAGTCGATATAACCTCCTCGATCTCCCCCGTCGATCCCACAATTCAGCACTTCGATCCCTGAATGGCGCTCTGCCACAAGATTTGACAATTCGTTAGGGACAGATGTATAATAGGGTTTGCGTAGATCGCCGGCAATATAGGAGTCGCCAACAATCGCGATCCTGAATACTCCGGGATCCTTTTTTCGGCTATACTCTCCAATATAGCCATCTCCATTAAAGCGAATAACCTCTCCCGATTCATTCACATAACAAGAATCCGGGGAGTAGGTGAAGACAATCGTCGGATCAGGGACATAGGTGGTTAAAACATTCCACTTAAGGGTTTTTAAGGCATCCTGATAAAAAATTCGTAAGAAAAGCTCCATGAGCAGGAGTATCCCGAAACAGATCAAAAGTATTTTCAAAAATCGTTTCATAATGAATGAGTTAAACGTTCGTAAATTCGTTCGTGTCGGTGAATAAATAAATAGAACTTCCGATCTTCATCGACTGCTGCAAGATCTGGCGAAAAAGCAGGGAGAAGCATGGGCAGACCATAATGATTGGCTTCCAAATAGCTGTACGGCAACCCCTCCCACAAGGAAGTGGAAACAAAGATGTCTATGGCGGAATAGAACAGATCCATGTTTTCCTGATATCCCAACAGCCGGAAGCGGGTTTCCAGATCCAATTTCCGGATCAACGACTGTAATTTTGTTCTGTCTGGGCCTTCCCCGGCAAGAATAAACAGCACATCGTCCCGTTGTTTTAACACCTCACCGGCGGCACGGATCAGCGATTCCCAGTTTTTTTGCGGGCACAACCGTCCTACTCCGCCCACGATGATTTTCTCATCGGGCAATCCGAGTCGGCTGCAGGCAACTTTTTTGTCGTATCGGAGGTACTCATCGGTCAATAGGGCATTATCGATCACTTCCCAATTTTTACTGAATGGCATTACCTCTTGGGCCGGAATTTCTTCACAAGCCGAGATGACAAGAGTCCCGGAATATTTACTCAAATATTTTTCCAGACCGAGAGCCAGCCGGCGTTTCCACCCCTGGCAAGCCAGAAAATAAAAACAGTGCGGAGTGTAGACACAGGGTATATTCTCTTTCCGGGCGGCAATCCGAAAAAGCAAGCCTGCTTTGGTGCTGTGGGCATGCACGACCTGAATTTGTTCCCGGCGAATGTACTTTCGGATGGCTCGAATCATTTTCCCGTCGCTCCAAAGATGCAAGGTGTGTTTGATTGGAAGATCGATGACGATTATCCCTTTCTCCCTAAGTTCATTCCGCGCCTTTACCGCTTCCCGATCCTGCCGGTAAACCGACGTGATCAAATGAACGTCGTAACGATCCGGATTCAGGAAAGTCGCCAGATACCTGATGTGGCGCAACACGCCCCCTCCGAAACTCTCCACTCCGAGCAATATCCGTATTTTTTCTTCTTCAGGCATCGGAATGAGCGTTTAGTTTTTCTGCAAACAACTCCGCCATTCTTCGGAGATGGTCGGAAGCATCGAAAGATTCCACTCTTTTCCGGGCTTTCTCGACCATTCTTTTTCGAAAATCACTATCCTGACATACATGCAACAGGGCAGAGGCGATCTCATCGGGATTCTTTTCCGGGATCAGCAGGGCGGTATTGCCATCGACGATTTCAGGAATTCCGGACAGAGCGGTCGTTACGATCGGGATTCCGCACGCCATAGCTTCCAGAAGCACGTTGGGGATACCGTCCCGATCACCATCATGCCCGATCAGGCAAGGTTGGACGAGTACACCGGACCGGTGGTACAATTCCAACAACTTTTCCGGGGATTTCCAGCCCATAAAATGAACCTGCTCCGCAATCCCGAGGTTTTTTATCAAGACGTTTAATTCGTCGGCAAGAATTCCATCCCCTATGATCCGCCACTCGAAGTGATAGCCCTGTTCTTTCAATAGTGCCAAGGCTTCGGCGAGATAGCGATGACCCTTTTTCTCCACCAGCCGACCAACCGTCAACACCGTCCTGCCTGGATTATCGGAAGGCAGGAAAGTCCAACGGTCAAGGTTGACTCCGTGATAATTCAGATCTATTTTATCGCTGTTTTCCGGAGAGAACTGACAAAGAAAATACTGATTATAAGCCGTACAGGTAGATACGAAAAGGGCTTCTGTCAGATTCGCCCGAAGCGAAGGATTGGCGGTATAAATATCCTGTGCATGGGCCGAGATACTGTAGGTGATCCCATTGATCCGGGAGACCCAACGGGCAATGTCCGAAGGACGGTTGGCAAAATGCGCATGCAGGTGGTCGATATTTCTTTTGGACAGTTTTTGTGCTAACCACACGCCTTTGTAAAAGGCGCGAAATTCTTCCGGATTGGACAGAGTACTCCGCAGATAACGCAGACACGTTTTCGGGTGAAAAACAAAAAAGCACAGGTTGGCGAATAGAACAGCCAGAGAATAATAAGGCGGAACATAATGAACGACCGGATCGGATTTTTTCGAATGAACCTGCCGCTTCCCGTCCAACGAAAAAAGTACAATTCCGAAAACAGCGTTCATGTAGGAGATTTCCCGAGCTACAAATGTCTCGGTTCGGTTGGGGTATTGTCCGACCAAATAAGCGATTCGCTTTGAACATATATCAGGATGTGCGGGCATCTTCGGAAGTAATCAGTTTCCAATGAATGAGGAGCAGAACATACACCCCGAATGCGACGACAGTAACCAGCAACAACTTCCCCCCCAACACGATAAATCCTCCCGATTCGAGAAAACCGAATGTTTCGAACAACAGAAGGGGGATCGAAAACGAGAGTAAGGCCAGCAGGAAGCGGAAAACCCTCCGGGGAGTGACGGTCAACCAAAACCCGCTTCGCGTGAAAAAGAAAAGTAAAACGGCTTTCACCCATTTCGAGATCACCAGAGCGCCGGCGATAGCCTGAAACCCCCATTTGCCAATGAGCATCCAGGTGATCAGGATATCCAGCATAACGGTTGCGATTCCCAACACGACCGGAAGCTTAATCCGTCCCTGGGAAAAAAGAAAAATAACGAGCACTGCTTCCAGGGCGAAAGCCACCATTCCCCAATTGTATGTCGACAATGCACCGGAAGTTAAATTCGTAGAGGAAGCGTCAAAAGCGCCTCTTTCAAAGAAAAGCCGGGTAATTTCCGGAGAAAAAAACGCGATCAGGACGGTCAACGGGACAAAGAACAGGAGAATGTATTTCAGGGAGATATTCAGCAAACGATTCAGTCGGACCTGATTCTTTTCGATCGCAAGTTCCGAGAAGAAAGGAAAAATGACGATACTTAACGTGTAAGGGAAGAGCATCACGGGGAGATCGATGATCTTTTTGGCATAACTCAATCCGGAAACCGCCCCCTCGTCGAGGTACGAAGCGAACGTATTGTCCACGATGTTCCCGATCTGGGAAAACAAATTACCGACAAGCAGAGGCAGACTGATCGTCAGGATCGATCGAACGATTTTGGGATCGGGTTCCAGATCGCGAAAGTAAAGATGTTTTCTCAGGCGGAAAAATTGGATCGCAAATTTACCGATCGCCCCGAATACCAACCCCCAGATCAACGCGTAAATCCCATGCCGATGAAGCATCGGAATAGACAGGAGGATGATCGATTTGAAGCAAAATTCGCTAAAAGCCTGTGCCGTAAAGTATTTATACGATGACAAATAAGTATGGGTAACCGTGGCTATGATCAGAAAAAAGAGTCCGATGCTTCCGATCCGGAAGAACCGATTCGCTATTTCCATTTTTTCACCGGTGAATCCCGACAGGAACAGCTTTGTTGCCTGTTCCGGCCATCCGAAACAGATAGCCGAAAGCAGCAAGGCGACACTTCCCACGAAGCAGAACAGCGAACGGAACGTCGCCCAAGAGCCTTTTTCGCCGGTCGAACTTCTTTGCCGAAGTGTCGTATTCAGAAATCCGGGTTCCAACCATTCCCGGAAGAAGATGGAGATGCCGATCAGGATGGAAAAAACGGCGGTATATACATCCGCTTCCCGGTTCGTTCCCCAATAGTAAGCCACAGTGATCTTTTCGATATAACCGAGCAGTTTGATCAACAGCGTAATGACAGCTACCAGAACGGAAGCCCGAATCACCGTGTTCTCCTTTATGATCTTCCATCCACTCATGACTACACCATCGACAGATAGATTTGTTTGGTCTGCTGCCAGGTTTTTTCCCAAGTAAAAAGAGAGGCATGTTCCCGTCCGGCCCGGCTTTTCGTGAGTCTTGTCGAATGATCGTCCAAAGCAGACAAAATATCCCGGGCCATTTCGTCGGAGCACATCGGGTTCGTATAAAAAGCATGACCACCGGAAATTTCCGGAAGAGATCCTTTGTCCGATGTCATTACCGGCGTTCCGCAAGCCATTGCCTCTAAAACCGGCAGACCAAATCCTTCGTACAGGGAAGGAAAAAGAAAAAGATCGGCTCCGGTATATAATGCAGGCAAATCCGCCTGATCCACGTAATCGAGAAAAACGACCTGATCCCGCAGGTCTAATTTTTGAACAGCCTTCTGTACCGGACGGTATTTCCAGCCCCATCGACCCGCAATGACGAGTTTATGATCAATCTTGTTGCGAATTTGAAAGAGAGCTTCGAACATTCGTTCCAGATTTTTTTTCGGTTCGATGTTGCCGACGAACAAAAGGTAGCGTCCTGGCAGCCGGTATTTTTTTCGAATATGTTCCATTTGTGTTGAATCCGTTACAGACCGAAAGGAAGCATCCACCCCGTGATAAACGACCTGTATTTTATCCGGATCTATCGCACAATGACGCAGAATATCATCTTTTACCTGCCGAGAGACGGCAATGATCCGATCGGCCGAACGAATGCTTTTTTTGAGCAATAAGGAAAAATAAAGCGCATTACTGTTTTTGCAATACGAAGGGAAATCGAGCGCGATCGTATCGTGAACGGTTAAAACCGCAGGGCCCTTGAAATGAACGGGCAGGATATAACTCGGAGCATGCAGCAGCGTTGCCTGTTGCTTCTGAAACAGCCGATGAATTTGCGTGTGTTCGTAAGCGATGCGCCGGGGGCGGGTGGTAGTCTTCACCGTCAAAATACGGTCTGAGAAAGAGAATACAGATGATTTCTCCGGCAAAAGAGGAATAAATCGGAAATCTTCCGATCCGTTTTCCCGTATGGCCTGTTTTATCAATTGACAGGAATATACCTGCACCCCCGAGAAGGGAGGTGTTAAAGTCAGCGCGTTATACAGGACTCGCAAAGGCATCTCAATGGTTTTTCAACAAAGACAAACTTCTTCCGGATCGATCCGAATTTGTTTCGGAAAAAGGTTCGACCATCTCTCTCATAACACGATCGAATCGGGCAACGGTCTTGACGGGATCGTAATGTTTCCGGACAAAGGCCCTTCCCTTTTCTCTGACCGATTCGCACAAAGCTGGATCGGCAATGAATGAACGTAGTATTTCTGCCAGAGCATCCAAATCATGGGGTGGGACCAAACAGCCGTCGTTCTCCGGTTGAAGAATTTCCAACGGGCCTCCCGATGCGTATGCCACCACCGGACGACCTGTTGCCATCACCTCGACAAGGATACGTCCAAATGGCTCTCCAATAGCCGTATGGACGACTATATCCATTTGGGTAATCCACTCTTCCGGATCAGGAACAAAACCGGTAAACGTAACGTAATCAGCCAATCCATTTTTATCCAGTTCATCAGTCAGCATCTTTTTGTATTTTTCGTCCGGTGAGGCTCCGATCAAAAAAAAGTGAAGGGGGACGGTTTCTGTCCGGATCAACCGGGCGGCCATACGGATAAAATCGAGTTGGTTTTTCCAAGGGACCAATTGCCCGACAGTACCGACGCACACCGTTTCTTTGGGCAGGTAATACGCATTTCTTAAACTCAGATTACCTGATGGTTCCGGTATACGAATCGGGCCGGAGATAATTTCCACGGGCTTTCCTCGCCCCAATTGATCGCTTATGTAATGTGAAACGGCGATGATCCGGTCGCTCATGAGCCGGATCATCCGCCTTTCCCACCTTGTTCGTATTGCATCCCGGCAGCCGGTAACCACTTTGACACCTGTTAGTTTGGGAAAAAACGCATACGGAAGACTGCGATGGGTGTGACAATAAATCGCCTGGATCCGGTTTTTTCGGCATACCCGCTTGATCGTCCATGAAATCACCAGCAGATTTTTCAGGCAACGCCAAGGATACTTTTTCAAATCTGCTTTTTTAGAATAATGTATGTTTGCATCCAGCACTGGGATACCGGTTTGTCGCAATCGATTATAAAAAACGGTACCGGGCAAGGCCACTACCGCCACATCTTCCCGAAGGGACGACTCGGACAACCAGTCAAGAAGACTTTTCTCTGCTCCTCCGAACAGATGAGTTACATGTAATATTAAGAACCGATCGTTCATATGAACCTGCAATTATCTGTCTAATTACGAATAAATCGCTTGATACCACTCCAAAAAGGTTTGGATGCCGGCTTGCAAAGAAGTGTCTGGCCGGTAACCAATGCGCTCCATCAGTCCGTGGCAGTCGGCGTGGGTCGAGGCCACTTCGCCGGGCTGGAAGGGGCGGTATCGCAGGTTGGCTTTTTGCCCCAAGCACGACTCCAGCGTTTCGATAAAGTCCAACAGGCGAACCGGTTCGCCCCGACCGACATTGAACACCTCGACTTCCGGTGAAGGCTCGGAGTCCAGCAACAAAACGATGCTGCGAACGATATCGTCGATGTAAGTGAAGTCGCGATACATCTCCCCGCCCCCGAACACCTCGATCGGCTCGCCAGCCAAAATGGCGCGCGTGAAGAGCATCGGGGCCATATCGGGACGTCCCCATGGGCCGTAGACGGTGAAAAAGCGCAGACCGGTCGTCCGAATACCGCAAAGATGAGCGTAGGCATGGGCCATCAGTTCGTTCGTCTTCTTGGTGACGGCATACATGTTTGCCGGGCGATCCGTTCGATAGTGCACGCATTGCGGCTGTTCTTCATTCAGACCGTAGACGCTCGAACTGCTGGCGTAGAACAGCCTATCCGTTTGGTAATGCCGACAAGCCTCCAGCACATTCAGAAAACCTGTCACATTCGATTCGACGTAGGCCTGCGGATGGGTCAGGCTGTACCTCACGCCCGCCTGAGCAGCCAAATGGCACACCCGATCGGGCCGCTCGCGCTCGAACAGGTCGAACAGCCCGGCTTTATCCGTCAGATCGAGCTTCACAAAACGATAATCCGGCAGCGTCGAACTGGCAACGGATTGCCCGTCGGAGATCGCCTGCGGGTCGATCCCGCCGGCTTTCAGCCGGGCCAACTTCAGGCCGACGTCGTAATAGCCGTTGAGGTTGTCCAGCCCTACTACTGACTCACCACGCCCGGCCAAGGCATTGGCCAAATGGAATCCGATAAATCCGGCAGAGCCAGTGACAAGGGTTTTCATGCAAGTATTTTTCGTTTGGGTATCTTAACAAATTCAACGTTTATCGAACAGTGCCCGAATCGGTTGCAGGAACCACTGGATCAGGCATAGGTCGACGGTGATAATCTCGCTAACGCGATAACCGGCCCACAGTCCATCGAATCCAGTTGCTTATAGAAGAAAAAATCCGTATTTCGGCCAATGGATATCAATAACGAATTGCTAAAGTTAAACGAAATATTTTAATATAAAAAATTGTCAGGATTTATTTCACTATTCTTGCCAGAACTTCTCCTCTGAGAGGTTTGCGTGACTAAATTTGCGGTCGATCTGCGAGCCTTTGGATGAGACTCGAACGTCACCGATTTTGTCCGTCCGAACTACCGAAAAACGCCCTTTTTTGCATATCCGCCAAAACGACAAAACACCGTAAACGTTTGATTTACGGTGTTTTTCACAATACTGCCAAGTGGCTGGGTGGAGCTGGAGGGTTTTGAACCTCGCCGTAACCACCTTATAATCAGATTATATCGTTCTCGCAAATCGGGATGTTACCGATTTTGGTTTTTCAGTCTTGCGGGGTTTTGCACCGCATTTCATTACAAGAGCAAAGATACGAAGATTTCGGGAATAATAACGAATTTCGGATTAATTCGCATATTCGTATGCACCCTTTTCATATAGTGTTTCATGCTCTTCATCAACAAGAAGTGCCGTACGCAAATTTTTCAAAAGTGCGTATCGCTCAATTAACCGTTTGAATTTGTCCTTAGAAAGGCAATTATAAAATAGCCACAGCAATTCGTATCTTGACAAGGTTGCACGGACAATTCCAATATACTCATATTTATCTTCCTCATCTATTAATTTTGTCTCATCAACAAATTTCACTATTCTGTATAAGTGCCTAAAATAGTGATCAAGATTTGCAGGATACACGAGAAGGGGATAAACTTCAATCCCATTTTCATAAATAGCATCCCTAACCTCCTTCACAATCAGATCTTTTTCTTCTATGTATGTTTGACCTGCTTCTTCAAACATTTTCGAAAAGACATCACGCCCTTTTAAGGTTCGAGTAATTGTTGTTGTGCTTGTTTTCGTATTGTACCCTATCTCCTCATTACGCCCCAACAATAAACTCATACTACCCCTATTGTCGCTTCTGTTTCCATCAAGAGTTTTTGTCTCTTGACGCTCATCATAGCTAAAACTCAAATTATTGACTATCTCCTGCTGTAAACTCATCATTTGGAAGAACGTATTTTCAAAGCGTTGTCGTTTAAGAGTTTCATTTTGAGTCTTGAATTCCTCTTTCTGTGCTTCTAATTGCTCATTGGTCGCCTTTAGCTCATCTCGTTGGAACTCTAATTCTCTCTTTTGTAGAATAATGGCTATGACAACTCCACAGAAAGCTAATGCAGAAAACAGAGCATTAATCGCTCCTGCGCTATCTCCTATAAGACCAGCATTGGAGAGATTATCGTTTGGGAACTTTTCGGCAATGCAATGTACTCCCCAGACACCTAAAAACCAAAGCCCCGTGCAAACAATAATAATCAGAACAATATGCCACCATTTGAGGGACGACGTTGTTCCTTGTTGATATGAATTATTCATAACAGTATTATGTTTCCTACATTTATGCGACATCGGTAATTGCACAATAATTGCCCGAAATGCGTGATTTGCGTAATTTTTGCGCGATCAATGCGTGATTTGCGTGATTTTTGCGCAATCAAGGCAACTCGTAATATGTACCGGCACCAGCACCTGACATCTTTAAGAGGCTAAACACTTCAACCAGTTCTTTTAGATCATTGGTTGCCGTCCTGTCGGATACATTGTTTATCTCCTGATACTCCTTGTTCGTAATACGTCCCCGTTCTTTCACATACAGCACCGCCTTTACCAACCGGTCATTCAAACCCAACTGCCGCAACGGCTCCTCCTTGAACCGGTCTTTGAACAGCGTAACGATGAAGCCACCCTCTTGTTCCTTTATTTCGGGCGTCGGTAGCCCTGCCGCTTTGCAGGAATCGACGATTTTAGCAATGCCGCTACCCCACGAGTCGATGTAGCCGCCGAGAAAACACGCGCCCGCCAGCACCGGATTACGCGGGTGCGAGGAATGAGATTGCGTAAGCTGTTGCAGAGTAATGGTCTCCGGCAGGCCGCCGTCGTTCCACACGAACATCTTTTTGTCGTACACGCGGATCTGCGTCGGCGCACCCATATAATTACGGTGGATAAGCGCGTTCAACAGCACCTCGCGCAGAGCCGGCACAGGATATTCGAGAGTCTCGATACGGTTCATCCCCTCGAACGAGATGTTGCGGATCAGGAATTTACGGTCGAGCGTGCGCAGCACCATGTCCAACACCTGAATAATATTGCCGTCCTCCAACTCCTGAAAACGGATCGTGAAATCGTCATCATCGAACCGACCAACCTTGACGAACGTGTTCGGATAGAATCGTCCGGGGTCTTTGCCGAACAGGACAATAGCAGCCCGTTTTAGTTTGCCGTTTTTTGTCAGACGCAATTTATCCAACAACTCGGGCGTTGTGAGGCCGTCGATATCGGGCAGGCGACCGGCTTCCTCTGCCCGCCGTAGATATTTTTTAATCGAGGCTTCGTCGATGTCTTCGAATGTGGCATCGTCTTCGATCACGTTGTCCCAAGTCTGACCGGCCCGCTTGAGCAGAAACTCGTTCAGCCCCGCGCCCGTCAACTCCTGCTTCACGCTCCCGCTACGGTAATAATACCGACCGCGCAACGAAATGGGCACTGAATAGGGCTGCACGACGATCTCAATGTAATGCTTACCATCCTCCTGCAACAGATTGACCTCGGCGGTGATCCCCAGATTGTTTTTAATCTTATTGGGAATCTCATCCATCTGCCGCTTGTAATCCTCCACGCCCACGACTGCCCCCGCATCGTCCTTACCGATGTAGATTTTACCGCCTTGCGCGTTGGCAAACCCGCCGATCCACTTCAGGTAGTCATCGTGCCACGAGGATTTGTACTCTATGTTTTGTTTTTCAGGCATATTTTTTCGTGAGTTTTAAGATTTATGTTTTATTTACCCCTTACCTTCGTCCCCTAAACTCACCTGTCGCCTGCTTGATCGCAGAGAGCATGAATTGGGCGAAGATGCCGCTATCGTTGTTGTTCGTCGAGCGCCGGATCGCGCGGTAATACTCCTGTTGGTTATGGGCCACGATGCTCTCGACCGGCAACCACGCGAATACAGGATTTTCCTGATAGAGTAACAGCGTCTGCCACATACGGCCCATTCGACCGTTACCGTCGCTGAACGGGTGGATAAACTCGAATTCATAGTGAAATATCGCGCTTTTGAGCACTTGCGGGAGCTTAGTCTGCTTCACCCAGTCGAGCAGGCCTGCCATCAATTCGGGAACCCTTTGCGGCGGCGGTGCAACGTGAATGGGGACTTCGCCGTCAAAAACACCGACGCCGGAGGTGCGGAATCGTCCCGCATCTTCGACCAGTCCCTTCATCAGCAGACCGTGTTGCGCCAACAGGCCTTTCGCCTTGTACGGATTGCGTTCAAGCAACTCGTCGTATGCGACAATGGCGTTTCGCACCTCTAAAATATCCTTTTCGGGACCTGCGACCTGCTTGCCGTCAACGATGGCTGTAACCTGCTCCAACGTCAGGCTGTTCGCCTCAATCCACAGCGATGAATGAATCGTCTTGATCCGGTTCTCCTTTCGGAGTTGCGGTGTCAAAGCCCGCTCCCGGATAATGTCGATCCGCTCCAAATCCGCCGCAATCTCGTAGGCAAGACTTAGAATTTCAGGCGTTATCGTGAATACTGGCGCGTAATTTTCCATTTAGCTTTCCTCCCGATAATAAACCTTATAGTATTTCCCCCTGTCGTCCTCGCCCTGTTCGATGAGGTTGCGGTCGCCGTGAACGTAAATGTGGAAATTTTTGTCGAGTTTAATCACGCTCTTGAACACCCTCGCCTGCCGCTTGACCGCACTGTCGGAAATCGTGAAACTGTTCGCAAATTCGATGTCCCGATCCCGGGCGTAATCTTCCCTGAACCGATTGAAACTGTCAATAACCTCCGGCTGCCCGATAACCTCATTGGCGAACTCGTCCATGTCGAATGTGTCCTTCTCTTTGAAAAACTTCACCGACTTGTTGAGCAGATCGACCTGATCGGCCTTCGACACTTCGAAACGGTCGGGCAATTCATGCGTCACGAAATTCTTCGTCATCGACAACAAGTTTTGAGTATTGTAATACTCATCCCTGCGCTGACGAACGTGCAGAAAATCGTCAATCCAATACTGCGCCTCTGCGCCTCTGTTGGTATTGTCCACCACCGCAACGACATAGCCGTTCTCCCTGTCGGTATTGAAAATCAGGCAACCCTTGTCGAGTTTGTTGATATTGATCCCCTGCTGGCTCTCTATCTCGAAACCGTCGCCCGAAGGATAGACCTTCAAGAACGTGTCCTTGTTCTCCGACTTGAACAGCCCCACCGCATCGACCGTCTCTCCGTCAACGATACAATCCTTGAAATAAACCACATAAAACTCCCCGCCTTTGATTTTAGGATGGTTGCTCTTCTCGTACAAATGCTTGGCAAGGTTTACCGACTGCTCGTGTAAGGTCTCCGGGTTGTCGAGAATCTTTGAGGCGTACACATACACCTCGTTGAGGTTCATGTCTGCCTCGTGGTAGAAGTTGAAGTATTCAGATGATTTAAATGAAGATAGAAAGTACGTCGTCAATGTATTCAACAATACATCACCTATAACTATTGGAGTGTTTGAAATATACATCTCATTAGATTGAGATTTATTACCAACATTATGTATAGAAACAGAAACGATAGAAGTGTTATTATGGTTCATCGTAGCAGAATTATTAACAGTTTGAATATTGCGCATTTAGATGCAATAAGGATTAACCAGACAAATATGATGACACTGGGAATAGCCCAGTTTATACAGTTTATCAAACAAAGACGTCCTTTTTGCTTCTTTAGGCCAGAATTAAGTTCCCTAAATTCAGAATGCAATATTAAAGTATTTGTCTCCCGAAGTCCATTTTCATAGTCACTCACATTCTGGGTAATAAATTTCAAACCGCTTTGTTGGTTACGTATAAAAATGTGTAATAAAAATGCAAATACTAATAAACTAACTAACACGGCAATATTCTTGACAGAAAGTAACATCAAGGTATCCAACGATGAAACAGCAAAGACAGTCGCTACCGGTATCGCTATTAATTTTGTTTGAGCATCGTTAATTATCGCCTGCGCTTTCTGCGAATACTCTAATAGCTTAGTATTGATTTCTATCTTCAATTTTTGTGACGAAAAATCACTAAGGTAAAATAAATATGCTGCTTCGGAGTTTGCTCTCAGTTCAACAATATTATGTATAATGGTGCGAAAACGCTCACTCTCTGTGTTTTTCTCAATGAACTCAAGTAATTCATTGAGGTAGAAATGCTGTTTCTCACTTTCCCCATCCAAGATGACTAAAAAATCACGCAGGGCTACAATTTGTTCGGTAGATAATTCTACATCTTCTACACCATAATTGTATGGTATAACTATAGATACATCACCCTTTGCTATTATCGAATAATCGTAGTCAGAATCTGTAAATTCATGTCTCGAATTAGCTTTGATGACATCAATTAAGGTAATTATTAATCCATACGAGGCAATAAACTTATGGTCATCGTCTTGGAAACTCCTTAATTCCAGAATGTAATATTCAGGCTTTACCAGAGAGTACTTGTTTCTACGAATAAAAGATTCTTTATGTTCAAAAAAACCTATGGAACTGAGTTCAGCCAGCTTTAAGCTAAAATTAATAACATCGCCTTCATTAATCGCCTCCAAATCAAGAAAATCCTCAAAACAGTTATTCTCTCTCAAATATTTCAAGCACTCTATATCTTCGTTATCCACACGACAATCCGAAACGACAATAAGGTCATCGTCTATTTGCCATGAGGCTTTACATATTGTATCGACAATCTGTTTAATCATTAATGTACAATTTGTTCGATCAACTCCTTAGGAATATTTTTAAAGGTAAGTTCCTTTTTCACTGCATTATATTTTACGGTTTTGTCCAATAGACTGCTATTAAAGGAGATCGTCATATCATTGTCTCGATAATAAATTGAACGTAAAGTCCGGAGTTCAGATCTGTTCCCACTTATTATTGCAGAAACTCCATATTTTTCTTCTGAGGCAAACTCCGTGAAAGCTTCGGGATTATCTGGGTCTAATATGCTCGAAATCATTGATAATTGAATCCCCTGGTTTTCGCCAATACACCGATCACAATAAGCATGTACGTCATTCTTCTTTTGCCTGATGACCTCTCGCGTATAGCCTTTTGTTTCCAAATGATCCTTCAGAGCTGTTAATAATCGCTTGGATGATAATTTGCTTGTTGTCTTATCATTACAGTCTATAAAAGTCATAAAATACACACTAACCTCCTTATTTCCTCTCACGAAAGACAAATATGTGTCCTTTGTAGGGTCTTCCAATGCCTCTATTTCTTGCCATTTTGATAAATTAATCAAACATGCTACATCTATCTTAGACATATCAAGTGTCTTGATATCATTGATGGTGAGGCTTGCTTCGTTTATTGAAAATCCATTTTTATTGTTTGTCGTTAGAATGATAAAATTGTTCGTTCCTCTTTCAGTATTATGGTAATGAGCAAAAATAACAAAGCCACCAGTAGCAGGAGCCGACTTTGCAATTTCGTTTTTATATAATTTTATAGCCTCTTTCGAGAACGATAAAAAATCTATCTCATCGTTGGTATATCGTTTAAGTACATTCTTAAAATTAGGGTAATCTCCTCCGAAAACGCCATAGTTTGGACTCGATTTTTTATGATATACATTATGCACACTACCAACAAATCTTTTTTCATTCTCTGTAATAGGAATAGTACTTGGGGCTTCGTTAAGTCCTGTATTCCTATCTCTGCTGGATTTGATAATCTGGTGGATAACAAGGCCTTTTATGTCAATATTGTGGCCAATTTCTTTTAATTCCTTTGCCATAGTAGTATGATTTGGAGGTTGATTTTTCTCGATTACTTTTGTGGTCTTTCAACTCAATAACACCCACCACCTCGCCGCCGATGACTATCGCGCCGTCGGCCTTCTTAGAGTTGGTCTCGTTTTTCTTTTCGGAAATGAGATTAAAGCCGGGGTCGGGGTTGAGCGTGTAGCCCAGCACCTTTACGAACAACTCACGCAGAAATCCCTCCTGAAATTGCTCCTCTTTGCTGTTGCGGATGTTCTCCTGCCTGCTCGGGTCGAGAAAATAGTCGGCGAACCGGCGATATGCGGCAGCTATCTTTTCTCTTTCAGCAGCGAGGTATTTCTTCAGTACGATATTCTGAAACAGGCTCATGTAATTCTCTAAATCACGAAAATCAAAAGTACGAAATTTTTATGACATCACCGTACATGCACTCTTTTTTAATCATTCCTACGAAAATCTCCTGCAAAATCTTGGATGATTCTTACCTCGACCATCCTTGCGACTGCTTCTTTTTCTTTGGTCGAAGCTTGCGGACGGGCTGGTTGTCGGTCTGGCCTCCGGAATCGGGGGTGAGTATGGAGAACATGCTACCTGCTGCATCGGCAAGAGGCGACAGGTCAGGTGTTGTTGATGTGGGCGCCGGGTTATTGTGGTCAGGTGCCGACATTATAGTTGGGCGTGGCATCTCGCTCGCGGGTGTGAGAGT
>QMCD01000290.1_pt1 | contig 38875 bp, 36 predicted proteins | sample 1821841 | NCBI WGS metagenome assembly QMCD01 (sample SAMN01991225, study PRJNA193472) | Termite gut metagenome, whole genome shotgun sequencing project. | isolation source: worker | host: Macrotermes natalensis
ATCATATCGCCTTCTTTGACGGAAGCAAGGTTTCGGTTGTTAATTATTCGGGGGAGCTTAATGACAGTATCAGTTTGAGTGACGAAGACCCTCTGTTTTGTTTTGACGTAACCCCGGATGGTAATTACGCGGCTGTAATGATTGAAGCGGACTCTGAAACCGGCGGAATTTTATCAGCCGCTATAAAGGAATATGACCAGAAAGGCAGCAGTATAAAAAACGCTGAAATAGACGCAGAGGTGTTCAATAAAAAATCCGGCACGGTTTATCCATTAAAGCTTTTAACCGATAATAATTATTACTTTATCCAGACGACAACCGGCGTTGTAATTCTGGACAGCAACGGTAAATTAGTGTCGGAGTTTGGGGATGACGATTCCAACGGAATGATTCTCCATGATATATTCAAGCTGAAGGACGGAAGAGCGGCGGCAAATCTATGGAGCTTCGACTATAACACAAGAACTTATTCCTATACGGTAAAGGTATTGAATCCCGAATCCGAAGAAGCTGAGGAATATGTTATCGAAATGCAGAACACCTCAACCGAATGCAGTTTTACTGCGGGTAACGCTCATGATGTTCTTATGCTTACCGGGACCGGGATGTATGATTATTCGTTTGAGGATAAAACGTCCGACGGTCTTATGAACCTGCTTGATTACGGCGTAGACGGCGGTAAAATCCATGACGCTAAGGTTCTGGAGAACGGGGATATAATTTTCATTATGGACGCGGGAGGCTACGGCTCCGTTTCAATTACCGAAATACTGCGCTGCAGTGTTACCGATTCCGCCCAAGCCGAAAGAAAGGTTGTTACCTTAGCCGCGGAAAGCATTGATGAATGGACGCAGAATTATATAGTGAATTTTAACAAGACAAATAAGGAATACCGGATTGAAACCTCGGTTTATTCCGATTATTCAGACGGCACCGGCGATTTGTCAAACAAGCTTAACTTAGAGCTTATGGCAGGGAATATACCCGATATAATAATGGGTTCAAGGCTCTTATCCTCGGATAATTTCATAAAGAAGGGGCTTTTTGCCGACCTTTATAAATTCATGGAAAACGACCCTGTCTTCAGTAAATCCGATTATCTTGAAAACGCCTTCACATCCATGGAAAAAGAAGGTAAGCTTTATGAGGTATTCCCGTCATTCGGGCTTCATACCATAGCCGCTAAAAAATCGGAAGTCGGTGAAAAGAAAGGCTGGACTTTAACGGAATTTGCGGATTATATCGCCGCAAAAACCGATTCGGTCTATATCATAGAAGACCATACAAAGAAATCATTCATCAGCGCTATGGTGCAGAATTTATTTGTCGATTCCGAAACGGGGAAATGCGAATTTGACCGTGAAATATTTATGCAGATACTTGAAATTGCAAAGAGGTTCCCCGATAATCCCCCGTCAGAACCCATTACCCAGGAGGTAAGGAACGGCGACCCTATTATGCTGTGGACTAATTTTTCCGGTTTCAGGAGTATAAAGAACATGGAAGACGACTGGTTCGGAGAACCGATAACCTTTGTCGGTTATCCCGGAATGGGCGAAAACGGGTCGTATTTCATACCCGGCTCTAAATTCGCGATTGCTGAAAAGGCAAAAAACCCGGAAGGGGCATGGGAGTTTATAAAATTCGTTCTTAACTATGCGGATGAATCGGGCTTCGGTACCCCGATTAAAATTTCGGAACTTGAAAAACAGATGGAGGAAGCAAAGGAAGCTCCTTATTTTATTGATGAAAACGGTGAAAAGAGGGAGATTGTTATGTACTCGGACACCGGCAACCCCATAGAAAACAACACGGACGCGGACAACGAAAAGGTAATGAATTTAATTAAATCAATCAGATATGTGCGTTATGACGACGAAACCCTTTCAAAAATCCTTGACGAGGAAATCGGCGCTTACCTGAACGGACAGAAATCGGCTGACGACGCTGCCGGTATTATTGAAAACAGGGTTAATTTATATTCTGAGGAAATGAAATAAACCTGAAATCTGCTTTACTGTTTAACATCTGCGCGGATGTACAGAATATAACAATTATCAGGAAAGGGTTTTATTATGATAACAAGAAAAAGAATAAAGAAATTAATATCGGTATTTTTAAGCGCCGCTGTGATTTGGACGGTATCAGCGTCGACAGCAGTTTTAAGCTTCGCCGAGGATACGGAAACAAATTGGGATGAATGGCAGAAGTGGTACGACAGTTTAAGCGAAGAGGAAAAATTAACGGTTAATACCGTGCCTCCGGGCAGTCAGCCCCCTGTTTCGCAGGACGATTATACGGATGGTCCGGGTATCGAAGAGGTAAGCCCAATCGAGAATGCCGTTCTGAAAGCAATTTACAATGTAAAAAAATTCTTTTCCGGTCTGGTTAATAAAGCGGTAAAAGTAAACAACGGTATTGCAAGCGCGCAGCTTTCCGTTGAGGTCACTGAGGATACAGCATTGCCGGCGGATTTATCCGTCCGGTTCAATTCTGAAAGAGCGGGGCATGACGTTAAGCTGTACCGATACGACGAAGCTGATAAAAAGCTTATTCTTTCGGCTAAGGGAAAAATCGCAAACGACGGCGGATGTGTTTTTGAAGATATAAAAACAGGCGGTGATTACCTGGCGGTAATTATTTAAATTCAGGTACAATCTAGTACCAATTAACAATTAAAAATTAACAATTAATTAACAATGAAGGAATACCGCCTTCGGCGGTATGATTTTTATTTACTATATTTAAACTTTTAGATGTTACGAGGTACTAGTTACATCACATTTCTGTACTAATGCGCAGAGAATAAACAGTATAGCCATATTATAAATAAAAATCAGGGCTTAAAAATATAAGTCCTGATTTTTATTTCACGGTAATTCAACGAGTAAATAATACATGAACAAGTTTGAAATATTTATATTGTTCTTTCTTTTTTCAATCGCAAAAAAGAAAGAACCAAAGAAAAAATGCTCTTGAACGATAAAGGATTTCGCCGTTTGCGAACGGTTTCCAAAGGCGCCGCCTTTGGAAACCGCTTGGAAACCGCAATTTTTTGAAAAAAATTGAGTAAAACTTTCAATGAGTTTACAGTTTATTCACTCGTTAAAATGCCCTGATTTTTATTTTTACAGTATTGAATATTCGGAGAAAATGTTGTACAATGGTTATAACGGAGCGTGAATGCGAAAGGAAATCATAAAATGGAACGCGTTGAAATGAACAAACCGGCGGGAATCCTTATTTTCGGCGCGAACGGGAGCGGAAAAACAACTTTGGGAAGGAAGCTTGCCCGGTTACTTGATTTCCAGCATATAGACCATGAGGACTACTGCTTTGAGAAAACCGTCGTTCCGTATGCTAAGGAACGTCCGCGCGAGGAATACACGGCTTTAATGCTCAATGATATAAAAAAACACCGTTATTTTATAATATCAGCCTGCAAAGGTAATTTCGGAGAGGAGATTGAAAGCTTTTACAGGCTTGCCGTTTATCTGGAAGCCCCTTTGGAGCTTCGCATAGAACGGGTAAAAAAGAGGAATACCGAAAAATTCGGCAAGCGTGCTGAAAAAGGCGGGGCTCTGTATGAACAGATGTCGGGGTTTATCAATTTTGTTTCTGAACGTCCATTATCACTTATAGAGGAATACGGGAAAACGCTGAAATGCCCTGTCATCAGCCTTGACGGTACATCGGACATTTACCAAAATGCGGTTATTATAGCTGAGGAATGGAGGGCTTTGGAATGCTCACACTGAGGAATATGGCGGCGGCTTTCCTGCATAACAACGGGAAATATCTGCTTATGAAACGCGCTGATAACCGGAAAATCGCATCAGGCGTATGGAGTTCTGTCGGCGGTCATATGGAACCGCGTGAAATAAACGACCCTTTAGGCTGCTGTTACAGGGAAATTGAGGAAGAAACGGGCATAAAGCGCTATCAAATACCGTCCCTTGATTTGATGTACATAATTATCCGCAGAAGCAAGGATGAAATCCGCCTGATTTATATTTACTTCGGGGAAACAACTGAAACTGAGATTAATATAAAAACGGATGAGGGGGAGTTGTTCTGGATTCCGCAAGGGGAGCTTTCAGACCGCGAATACACAAAGACTTATAAAGCTATGGTTGAACATTTTGTTGAAAGAAGTCCCGAAGACAAAGCTGTTTATATCGGCGCTGCCGGAAATAATCACGGCGAAATGCATATGAGTTGGATAAAATTCGGGGATTTTAAATAAATTTGGGAGGATGATTTTTATGGGTATTAATAAGGATATTAATAAGCTGATTTCAAGCTACTACAGCAACTATGACGAAAACGGACGTCTTGAATCAAAACACGGTCAGGTTGAATTCCTGACTACTATGCGTTATATAGAAAAATATCTGATCCCCGGCGCGAAGGTTATTGAAATCGGTGCGGGAACGGGGCGATACAGCCGCGCTTTAGCCGGTATGGGTTATGTGATTGAGGCGGTGGAGCTGACAGAGCATAATATCGGTATTTTTAAGGAAAACCTTAAGCCGGGGCATAAAATAAACATTTCGCAGGGGAATGCCCTTGATTTATCGCGTTTCGGGGATAACTCCTTCGATATTACGCTGATTTTGGGACCTATGTATCACCTTTATACAAAAGAGGATAAAAAACAGGCAATAACGGAAGCCCTTCGCGTCACAAAACAAGGAGGCATAATCTTTGCCGCCTACTGTATCAGCGACGGGAGTATTGTATGGCAGGGTTTTCAGAGTAAAGCATTTGATGTTGCCGATTATATCAGACGGGGGAAAATCAACCCCGAAACATTCGGTACATTTTCTGTGCCGGAGGATATTTTCGAGCTTGTCCGTAAAGAAGATATCGACAGTCTGATGAGCGGGTTTAACGCTGAGCGGCTTCATTATGTTTCGACCGACCTGTTCACGAATTATATGCGGGAAGTAATTGATTCAATGTCCGGTGATGAATTTGAGCTTTACCTTAAATATCATTTCGCGGTATGCGAACGCGCCGATATGTGCGGAATTACCCACCACAGCCTTGATATATTCAGGAAAGGATAAACCTTTTATGGAAATCGAAATGATTGCACAGCCGGATGAAAAAATAAAACAAAATTTTGTTGACAAAAACAAAAATATGTAGTATGCTGTAAAAAGCAAGGGTTTATCATTAAGTGTCAGGCGGTCAAAACTTCCCCTCAGAATGGGGGTGAAGCCCATGAGTTGGAATGAAATTCTCACACTCATTATTGTTGTTTGCCATATCATTTCGATATTTGAGCACAGCAATAAAAGGAAATAACCGCCCACATCTCCAAATGTAACGGTTATTTCTAACATTTTACACGAGGGGTGACCGCTTAACTGGTATACCCTTGCTATATATTATTATACATCCGTCTGTTCAATATGTCAAGGATTTATTGAATAATTTTTATTAATGAATATTACGAATGAATATAAATGTGCTATGTCATTGCTTTGTTAATATTAATTTAACAATTCAGGGTATTGACTTTTTGCAACGCAAATACTATAATATAATTAATGCAACGCATAAAGTGAGGTGTATAATTATTTGCCGCGCATAGGAAGACCAAAAGCTGAAGAACCAAAATCCGTAAACTATTCTATACGTATTGATATTAAAACAGAAGAAAAATTAAAGGAATATTGCGATAAAAACGGAATTAAAAGAGGCGAAGCAATTCGCAGGGGAATTCATATGCTTTTGGATGAAAAAAAGTAGAACACCCGCCCTAACCGTTCAAAGACAAGGCGAGTGTTCACGAACGAGAATATGCATATAATGCAAATCCCAAGGGCATTATATCATATTCTCCGAAAAAAGTCAAATACGGGGAATTATAATTTCAATTATATTATTTTGTTAATAATAATTTAACAATTAGGGGTATTGACATTTGCCATTGCATAATATATAATTATGTCATGGCAAAAGTGAGGTGATAAAATGCCATTCCGCGCAGGACGTCCAATCAAAGGCGAAAGCAGGAGAGACCAAAGCTTGCAAATCCGTATGAGCAAACCGGAATTGGAACTGCTTGACGAATGTTCTAAAAAACTTGAAATTTCCCGTACTGATGTGATAAACAAGGGAATTTCACTTGTAAAAAAGAACCTGGACGTTGAGAAAGAAGAAAATTAGAACACCCGCCCTAACCGTTCAAAGAAAAAGCGAGTGTTCAAAAGAGAGAATGTGCATATAATGCAAATCCCAAGGGCATTATATCATATTCTCCGAAAAAAGTCAAATATATTTTTTGGAGGAAAATAAAAATGTCTATACTATCAGATTTTTACAGCGGCGAGTTATACCCGTGCGAGAAACTAAACACACATAACCCTGATTTCAAGCCGATCGGTGATAAAATATCAGACGAAAGGGACGGATGGCTGAAAAAGCGGTTGTCAGAAAAGGATTTCGCAAGGTTTGAGGATAAGCTGCAGGCATATTATTACGAAGCCCATGATTACTGGCAGGAAAAGGGTTTTATGTACGGTTTCAGACTGGCTGTTATGATGATGATTGAAATTCTTTATTAAAAAACATCAATGCATATAAAATAAATCCGCCGGACGGCGGATTTACTTTTATCTGCGAATATTTATATCCGGCTTTAAATTGCCTACTGCTATTAACAAATATAAATCATAACGCCGAAGGCGTTATACCGCCATTGTTAATTGTTCATAGTTAATTGTTCATTGATACCAACTACTACTTTCTAATAACTATCAGTTTAATCCCTGACTATGCACTGCAGAAGTGGAGCAAACAGCGAAAACCCGAATGAAATAAGAAGCTGCTGCGGCGTCATTGGCACGGTATCGAAAATCAGCTGGAAAAACGGTATGTAAACAGCCGCGATTATGACCGCAAGCGATATGATAACCGCAAGTATAAGCTGGGGGTTGTTCAGGTAATTAACCGTAAATATATTCCTGGTTTCCGACTTGCACTCAAAAACGTGCATTAGCTGTGACATTACAAGCGTGAAAAGAGCGCCGGTCCTGGCGATTTCCACGCTGCCGGTCATGTTATTCAGCATAACGAAGCTGCCCAGTGTGCATAAGGCAATCAGTATGCCCCGGAATATAATTTTCAGCATGAGTCCGTCCGAGAAGAAGCTTTCATCGGCTTTTCTGGGCGGCTTCCTCATGTTTTCACGGTCGGTAGGCTCAACTCCGAGAGCAACGGCGGGGAGACCGTCCGTAACAAGGTTTACAAGCAGGATTTGCGTCGGCAGCAGAACCATTGGCATACCCATGATAATACCGATAAACATTGTCAGAACCTCGCCGATATTGCAGGACAGCAGGTAACGCACAAACTTGCGGATGTTTGCGTAAATTCCCCTGCCCTGTTCGACGGCTCCGACAAGAGTGGCGAAATTATCGTCAAGAAGCACGATGTCCGCCGCCTGCTTTGTGACATCCGTTCCGGTAATACCCATTGCAACGCCGATGCTGGCTTCCTTGATTGCCGGGGCGTCATTCACGCCGTCGCCCGTCATGGTGACGATATGCCCCTTTTTCTTGAACGCACGGACAATCCTGAGCTTATCGGCAGGGTTCACGCGTGCGAAAACAGTTACCTTTCCGATAATGTCCTCCAGCTCATTATCCGACATTGAAGCAAGCTCGCTTCCGGTAACGCATAAGTCGCCGCGCTTCATTATACCCGCCTGCCCGGCAATTGCGGAGGCTGTGTTTTTATGGTCGCCCGTTATCATGACAGTTTTTATACCGGCGTTCCGGCACAGCTTTACAGCCTGTTTCGCTTCGGCTCTGGGGGGGTCGAGCATACCCATAAGCCCCAGAAAAATCATACCCGATTCGCTGTCCTGGGCGGATTTTACCGCTTTTTCAGAAAAGGCAAGAACCCTGAGGGCTGTACCGGTATAGTTATCGTTAATGCAGTTAATTTCGCGTTTCAGCGAAGGAGTTAAAGGCTTAACGCCCTCTGAGGTCATCACAAAGCTGCATTTGTTCAGAATAACATCGGGCGCGCCTTTGGAATAGGCGGTTTTCCCGCCGTTTTCACTGCAAATAACCGTCATGCACCTTGTTTCGCTGTCAAAAGGGAACTCGTCTATTTTCTGATGCCTGAACTTTAATTTATCGAAGGTTACGCCCGATTTTGCGGCGGCTACGAGGAGTGCTATTTCGGTAGGGTCTCCGACTGTTTCCCATTCCCCGCTACCCTTTATGCTGCCCCGTTCCCGGGTGTTAATGGATGATTTGGAGTTTGCGGCGGAGTTTATTGCCGCATTGTTGCACAAAACGGCGCAGGTCATGATTCCGGTTAAAAGCTTATCCGAGGAAGGATTTACACGGATGCCGCCGTTTGTGATTTCACCCGCAGCCTTATATCCCGTCCCGCTTATATCGTAGCTGTTCCTATGGCAGTATACTTTTGATACCGTCATTTTATTTTCGGTTACGGTTCCCGTCTTATCTGTGCATATAACCGACGTGCAGCCCAGTGTTTCAACCGAATGGAGCTTATGCATAAGGGCTTTTTTCTTTAGCATCCTGCTTACGGCAAGTGCAAGGGCAATCGTAACCGTTGCCGGAAGCCCCTCGGGAATTGCCGCTATGGCAATTGTTATCCCGGTCATAAGCATATCAAAGGCAGGTTCGCCGCGCAGGATGCCCGCTCCGGCTACAATAACGCATACGACCACGCAGATTGCCGCTACGACCTTTCCAAGCTCGGCAAGACGTATCTGAAGCGGGGTGAGTTCGTCCTCTATATCTTTTAACATATCGGAAATCCTGCCGATTTGGGCGTTAAGACCCGTCGCTATAACTTTAGCTTCGGCGGTACCCTTTGTTATGGTTGTTCCGCTGTATACTATGTTCGGTTTCCCGATTGAATTATCGCGGTCGTTAATATCGGTTACTTCTTTCGTAACGCTTGCAGATTCTCCCGTAAGTATGCTTTCTTCGGCATGAAGCCCCTTTTCATACAGCAGTACGGCGTCCGCCGGAATCCTGTCGCCGGCTTCCAGCATGATGACGTCATCGGGTACGAGCTCAGACGCCTTAATCACGGTAAGCTTCCCATCGCGGTATACCTTTGCCGTCGGGGCGGTCATGTTCCTAAGGGCAAACAGAGTTTTTTCCGTCTTGTATTCCTGAATAAACCCCAGTACGGCATTAACCAGGACTATTATAATAATTGTCACCGCGTCATAGTATTCGCCCAGGAAAAATGATATTCCCGTCGCAATCAGCAGTATCATTACCATAATATCCTTAAACTGCCCGAAAAATATTTTAAGGGGGTTTGATTTTTTTTCATCCGCGATAATATTTAAGCCGTACTGCTTCCGGCGCTCAATTGCGCTTTCAGTTGATATTCCGCGTTTATACTGTTTTACGGTATAAGCTTTATCCAGTATATCAATCATATGTAAATACCATCCTTTGTAAATAATACTATAATCTTGTCCGTATATAATATGCCGGCTCAGGTATTTATAGTACAAAGGATTCAGGTTTCATGCTCAGGACTGATGTGACGATAACGCAAGTTTGGGCGGTTGAAAGCACAGGGGATGTTTTCGAATAAAATATTGTTTTTTAAAAGAGCCATAATAAATTTCTCCGTTTGCAGCCCCTTATTCCTTACGCCTTACTCCGCATTCCTTATTCCTCACTTAATAAATTATACCAAGTTAAACAATATTAATTACAAAATAAACACTTATTATTTTAACTAATTTGTACAAATCCAACAAAAAACACTTGGAAAATATGCTTGAAATACTATTGAAAATTTCACAGAAATGTAGTATACTTAAAAATGTACTATTTATAGATATAAAAGCAGCAATAAATAATTACTAATTATATTAATTTATCAAGAATAAAAAAGCTGCATCAGGCTGCGTGGAATTTATAATAGAATACTCATATAACGGGTTAGGGTTATGGTATTATTTATGTATTTAATAATATAATCCCGTTATAATTACCGATAACGTTTTTGAAAGGTGCGTAATTAAATGACGATACAGGATTTGAAGGTTCTGATTTGCGATGATTCTATGTTTGTCCGCAGAAAAATGAAAGACAGTCTTTCGGCTTTGGGCGTGACAAAAATTTTTGAAGCCTCCGACGGCGAAAAAGCTGTCGTTAAATATGCCGAATCAAATCCGGATATAGTTTTCATGGACATAGTAATGCCGGTAAAAACCGGTGTTGACGCATTGAAGGATATAAAATCCATCGACCCCGACGCAAAGGTTATAATGGCTTCGTCAGTCGGAACACAGAAAAATCTGAAGGAAGCGATTTCCGAAGGCGCGTTTGATTTTCTTCAAAAACCGATAAATGAAAGGGATTTGCTTAAAATGCTTGAAAAGGCGGTTAAATGATTTTCCCTTAGCGATATACATCTGAAAGGATTTGATTTTTTGTTCACACAGTTTTTCGGAAATTACCTTCTGAATAAACAGCTTGTTTCACCCGAGCATCTCTGCGAGGCGATGCAGCAATTATCAACAACCAGGTTAAAGCTTGGGGTTCTCGCAATAAATGCGGGACTGCTTACGGCGGAGCAGGTCGACATTGTTCATGACGAACAGCAGCGCGTTGACAAGCGGATTGGCGATATTATGGTTGATATGGGATTTGCTGATTCCGAACAGATTGAGGAGCTGTTCAAAACACAGCCGAAAGGTCATCTTTTGCTGGGGCAGGCTCTGGTTGATAACGGTTACATGACAACAGCCCAGTTTGAACGCGCTTTGAATTCATACAAAGCTGAAAACAGCCTTTCCGATACTGATTTATCAAATTCTAATGAAGAAGCTATCAGGAAAATGATAAAGAGGTTCTATAATTTTAACGATACTGATTCGTCAAGATATATGACAAGTTACCTGACTTTGCTGTTCAAGAATATTATACGTTTTATCGGCGATGACTTTACCCCTCTTGAACCCGATATGTCAGCAATAAAATCCGTTATCGAAAACTGTGTAATACAGAGGATAAAAGGCGGATTAAGCGCGATTACGCTTATAAGCGCCGATAATAACGCCGAAATTGAATTCGCGTCAAGGTTTGCCAAGGAGCAGCTGTCGGATAACGATGAGTATACTCAGGCTTGTATTTCTGAATTTCTTAATCTTCATAACGGGTTGTTTGCTGTTAATCTTTCAAATGATGAAGGAATTGAACTTCTGCTTGAGCCTCAGGAGATTTACAACAACATAAAATTTGAAGAGCTTATAAACCCGGTCACAATACCGGTAAGTTTCTCTATGGGTCTTATTAACTTTGTCATAATTCTTTAGTATTCATATTATATATTATACTTATTACGGAAACCTGGCGGGCATTGAAGGCAATGCCCGTTATTCTTTATTTACGGGATTAATATAAGTTTTTCAAATGATATTGAAGTTTATCTTAATATATGTTATAATAAATAAGTATTAGTATATATTTCCTGTGGATTATTTTTATAACGGAGGTTTTGTATGCGTATTCTCGGAATTGACCCGGGTTATGCGATTGTCGGTTTCGGAGTGCTTGATTATGACGGATATAAATTTACCCCGGTTCATTTCGGCGCGATAATAACTGATGCGAAAACTCCTTTCAATATAAGGCTTAAGACGATTTTTGAAGATATGAATTACCTTCTTGATACGTTTTCCCCTGAGGCGGCGGCAATTGAAAAGCTTTTTTTCAATACCAACCAGAAAACCGCCATTGACGTCGCCCAGGCAAGGGGTGTTATCGTCGCTTCAATCGCCAATAAGGATGTTCCGGTTTATGAATACACGCCGCTTCAGGTAAAACAGTCGGTTGTGGGTTACGGACGAGCCGAAAAGGCTCAGGTTATGGAAATGACCCGCCGGATTCTCGGACTCGCGAACATCCCCAGACCTGACGACGCCGCCGACGCCCTTGCCGTAGCTGTTTGCCACGGACACTCGTCGGGAGCTTTGAACCTTGCGGATTACGGGGGTGCGGATAATTCAGGATACTCGCGAATTAAAGCAAAATACGTTATTAAGGATATAAAACCCACTAAGGCAAACGAGCTTCTGAAGCTGAAATATAAGGGAAGATAAAGTATTTTTCCCGGTGAGGACAAAGCAAAGAGAGAGGACGGTCATAATTATGCTCTATTCCGTACGGGGAACCATTATACATAAAACATACGATACGGCTGTTATAGAATGCAGCGGCGTCGGATATTCCTGCCGAACCACCCTTAACACCTTATCCGAGCTTGACCGGACCGGCGGGGACGCAATGCTGTTCACATACCTTCATGTCCGCGAGGATAATATCGAGCTGTTCGGGTTTTCGTCGGAACAGGAGCTGAACTGCTTTAAAATGCTTATTTCGGTATCGGGGGTGGGTCCTAAGGTAGGTCTTGCCGTTCTTTCGGATACCACTCCCGCAAAATTTGCCATGAACATAGCTTCGGGCGATTACAAAGCGCTTACAAAAACCAAAGGGGTCGGCGCAAAGGTTGCCCAGCGTATAGTGCTTGAGCTTAAGGATAAAATTGCCAAAGGTCAGCTTGGGGTTCCGTCATTTGAAGCCTCACCCCTTGAGCTGACGCCGGTCACGGAAGGCTCAAACACCTCCGAAGCCGTTGCGGCGCTTGTTGTCCTCGGTTACTCTCAGACAGAAGCGGCAACCGCCGTTTCAAGGCTTGATATATCACTCCCCACCGAGGAGCTTATCAGGCTGGCATTGAAAAGTATTGCCGGGAGAATGTAAGGTGGTCAGTCACTATATTCAGTATAACAGTATAATTTTACAAACAAGGGAGTTTTACAATGCCTGGTATTTTTACGGCTGATGATACAATAAGCACATTGAATGCTATATTCGAAAAACACAGGCATGAGAGGGTTTTGGTACTGGCGACAATATGCTGCGGCAAAACAACATTGGTTTCGAAAATCCCTGATTGTGTTGACGCGGATGACATGGCATTTTCTGATATAACGCAGGAAGAGCTGGAAATTATAAACCAGACTCCATGGACAAAAGAAGTCGGCGATACCGTGGATAACCTTGTTTACAGAAATGTTAAAATACAGCCGGGTCATCCGGTTTTCGGAACGGTGATAGTTGATTGTGAAGCTGTTGTTTATCTTGATATTAACGATGATTTGCTTTTAAAGCACTGTGAAAAGAGAAATAAAAGCTTTGAGGATGCAAAAAGCATAAAAGAAGCTTTAGAAGGAGACTGGAATAATCATAAATTCCAGAATATTAAGAAGTTTTATTATGTCACCATGCTGGAATAGGAGGTTTTTATATGCTTTCGTATCCTGATTATGAGCGTTCTTTAATCGGTATTGTTTCGTCGATAAAAAATTATTACCGCACCTCATATGAGTACCCGACGCTCCCGTTGCTTGACAAAGAACTAAAAAAGGCATATAAAAACATAGTTTTAATAATTCTTGACGGACTTGGCACCGACATGCTTGTAAGAAACCTCTCAAAACAGGATTTTCTCAGGGTAAACTGCGCAGGTAACCTGACCTCGGTGTTTCCGTCGTCCACCGTTCCGGCTATGACCAGCTATTATTCGGGTCTTGCCCCGAACGAACACGGCTGGCTGGGATGGCGTCTGTATTTCAAGGAATTTAACCATACAATCGATGTTTTTCCCAATGTCGATACATATACCAAAGCGGCGGTGACAAAAACCTCCGCCGCCGAATTCGTAATGCCGTATGAAACGATTTTCCATGATATAAGCCGTTCCTTTATCGGGAATATCCAGCCCTTCACCATTGCGCAGAAGGGTGTGGATATAGCCGAAACCGGTAATTTTCATAAAACAGCCGAGGATTTCGGCAAAGCCTGTGAAATAATATCCAGAATCTGCGAAACCGAACAGAATACCTTTACCTTTGTTCAGTGGAACAGCCCCGACGACGTTGCTCATAAATACGGCTGCTATGCCCCCGAAACAAAAAGCTGCATAGCAAGCCTGAACAGGCAAATCGAAAAGCTTGCGTCTTCCCTTAAGGATACGTTTATTATCGTTTCTTCCGACCACGGTATGACTGACATTGAATCGGAAATACTGCTTCATCAGATTCCGGAACTGAATGAATGCTTTGTGATTCCCCCGTTCTGCGAGGGGAGGGCTATGTCCTTTTATATTAAGTATGACAAGCGTTCGGATTTTGAAAGGCTTTTTGCAAGTTATTTTGCCGGCGACTTTATCCTGCTGAATAAACGTGATATTATTGCCAAGGGTATACTCGGAAGAGGAAAAACGCATCATAAGGTTATGGATTTTATCGGAGATTACATGGCATGCGCCGTCGGCGGACGGATTCTTTGCTACCGTACCCTGAATGCAAAGCCCAAAGCGATGTATCTGGCAAATCACGGGGGGCTGACCGATAAGGAAATGGATATACCTTTGATAATGTACGGTACGCCGTTAATAAATAAAGCGAATATTCATAAGATTTTTTAGGAAATTAACAAATTTCCCCGAAATTCATATAATATTTCAAAGGAATGATTAAAATTGCTCGAAACCGGAGATATGGAATTTGAAAACCGGGTTGTTACTCCGGTACGCACCGGCTCTGATACGGATGACATTGAGTTTTCGCTTCGTCCGTCAACGCTAAACGAGTATATAGGACAGGAAAAGGTTAAGGAAAATCTGCGGATTTTTATTGAAGCCGCTAAAAAACGCGGCGAACCGCTCGACCATGTCCTTCTTTACGGACCTCCCGGGCTGGGAAAGACAACTCTTTCAGCCATTATCGCACATGAGATGGGTGTAAATATCAGGATTACGTCGGGTCCGGCTATTGAAAAGCCCGGCGACCTGGCGGCTTTGCTTACTAACCTGTCCGACGGTGACGTGCTTTTTATTGACGAAATACACCGCCTTTCACGTGCGATTGAAGAGGTATTGTATCCCGCGCTTGAGGATTTTGCGCTTGATATTATAATCGGCAAGGGACCTTCGGCGCGTTCCCTTCGTATTGACCTGCCTAAGTTCACCCTTGTCGGCGCGACGACACGCTCCGGACAGCTGACGGCTCCGCTTCGGGACAGATTCGGCGTTATGCTCCGGCTTGAGCTTTATACCCATGAACAGCTTTGTGATATTATCATGCGTTCGTCTGTGATTCTCGGAATCGGGTGCGATAAGGCGGGTGCGATGGAAATGGCGGGGCGTTCAAGGGGAACCCCCCGTATTGCAAACAGGCTTTTAAAGCGAGTGCGTGATTTTGCCGAGGTTATGGGTGACGGACGCATTAACAAGGATATAGCTAAAATCGCGCTTGACCGGCTTGAAATAGACGGGCTTGGACTTGACTCAATGGATAAGCGTATGCTGAACATGATAATAAAAGGGTATAACGGAGGTCCCGTAGGGCTTGAAACACTTGCCGCCGCCATAGGGGAGGAAGCAGTAACGCTAGAGGACGTCTGCGAGCCTTACCTTATGCAGCTCGGATTTTTATCCCGAACCCCCAGGGGAAGGTGCGTCACCGGACTTGCTTATAAGCATTTGGGTTATAATATTGAAAATGACGGCGGCGAACCTTTACAACAGATTGCTTTTGATTAGAGAGTGAAAATAATATGAATTATACCAAAGGAGATATATTTTAATGGGCAGATTATTCGGAACCGACGGGGCAAGAGGCGTTGCGGTAACGGAGCTTACCTGTGAAACGGCAATGAACATTGGCAGGGCGGCGGCTATTGTGTTAACCCGGAAAACCCGCCGGAAAGCTAAAATCCTTATAGGGAAGGATACCCGTATTTCATCCGATATACTGGAGGCGGCTCTGGTTGCCGGCATTTGCTCGGTCGGCGCCGACGCCGTTATATTAGGCATAATGCCTACCCCTGCCGTTGCTTTTCTGATAGGCAGGCATAATGCCGATGCGGGGGTTGTTATTTCGGCATCTCATAACAGCATGGAGTTCAACGGCATAAAGCTTTTTTCAGGGTCGGGTTATAAGCTTCCGGATGATACGGAGGAAGAAATAGAAGCCCTTATCCTTGATACACCCGAAAAAATTACCGAAGCTATGAGCGGGGGAGCCGCTCTCGGGCGCATCAGCTATGATAAAAACGGCGAATGGGATTATGTGCGGCATATAATGAAAACAGTCGATAATGATTTCAGCGGACTGAGAATTGCCGTGGACTGCGCCAACGGCGCTGCCTATTCTACCGCGGAAAAGCTTTTTGCGGGGCTTGGAGCTAATGTAATCCTTCTGAATGCCGAACCTGACGGAATTAATATTAATGAAAAATGCGGCTCAACCAACATGGAGGCTTTGGCAAGGTATGTTGCCGAAAACAAGTGCCACGCAGGAATAGCTCTTGACGGCGACGCCGACAGGTGCCTGTGCGTTGACGAAAAGGGAGCCGTTATTGACGGCGACAAGCTGATTGCCGTTTTTGCCAAGGATATGAATGAAAAGGGCGCTCTTAAAAAGAACACAGCCGTTGTTACCGTTATGACGAACCTGGGTTTTTCCCATTTTGCAAAGGAAAACAATATAAATACCGTTTCAACCAAGGTCGGGGACAGGTATATAATCGAACAGATGCTGGCGGGCGGCTATAATCTCGGCGGCGAACAGTCGGGGCATATTATTTTCCATGACATAAGCACGACCGGTGACGGTCAGCTTACCGCAGTGCAGTTCCTTTCGATATTGAAGCGCAGGGATGTAAAGGCTTCCGAGCTTACTTCCGTAATGACAAGATACCCCCAGGTTATGATTAATGTCGTTATTGCCCCCAAGTGGAAGGAAGTATGGAAAAACGACTCCGAAATTGAGGAAATTATCGATGCAAACCAGAAAAAACTCGGTTCGAACGGGCGGATACTTGTCCGTGAAAGCGGAACAGAACCGCTTATCAGGGTTATGATTGAGGGCAAGCGTTTTGACCTTATTAATGATATGGCTGTAAAGATTGCAGATAAAATCAAAGAGCGATGCCCGTATAGTAGTTAGGAAATAGTTGTTAGTAGTTAGCAGGAACGGAACAAACCGATAAGAACGGGGTACAATTATGATATACCTTGTCCGTCAGGCTTAGACCGACTGGAATTTATTCAGAAGGTGTAACGGAATTACTGAAACCTTTTTAAACCGAACCGGATTGGAGCAGTCTGAAACACTCGGTAACCGATTAATGGACGTCAAATTTGACATATGCTTTTGCAGTCCTCAGAAAAGAACACGGCAGACTTGTGAAATTATATACAAGGGTGCGGTTGTCTTTGACGAAAGGCTGAAAGAAATCAATTGCGGGGAATTTGAAGGGACGGAAGAAACCGGGGAAATGTGGAAGGATTTTTACAAAGCGGCTGAAAACGGCGATATGGGAGCAGAAAAAATCAATGATTTTATGGAACGGAATTTTTCCTTCTGCGATACCGTTTCGGAAAGCTGTAAGGGGAAAAACATTCTGATTGTAACACATGCCGCTAACATAAGGGCAATTGTATATTACTTTCAGGGAAAACCTGCGGATTATGATTTTAGCAGCACCCCAGTTAAAAGCGGTGAAATGATTGTTTTTGAAAATTAGAATAAAACACTCGAGAGGGGTATGCACTTTATAAAAATCTTAATTATGTATATTAAAGTATGCGTTTTGGGATTTATAAGGTGGTATGATTATTATATAAAATGAGAATTGCGGACAACTGGCGGGATTATAAGCTTCTTGACTGCTCCGGCGGCGAAAAGCTTGAAAAATGGGGGGATATTGTTCTTATCCGACCCGACCCGCAGATTATATGGAAAACCGAATATAAATCCCCGGAATGGGAAAGCGCCCACGCACGTTATCACCGCTCCGAAAAGGGCGGCGGGCAGTGGTCTTATAAAAAGAAAATCCCCGAAAGCTGGGTTGTAAAATACGGACATCTTTCCTTTAAAGTAAAGCCTACCGGGTTCAAGCATACGGGATTATTTCCCGAACAGGCGGTAAACTGGGATTTAGCGGGAAGACTAATTAAAGAAGCAAACCGCCCAATAAGCGTATTGAACCTTTTTGCCTACACTGGGGGCGCGACGCTTGCCTGCGTTTCGGCAGGTGCTTCGGTATGCCATGTGGACGCCTCGAAGGGTATGGTTCAGTGGGCAAGGGAAAACGCCGCTTTGTCGGGATTGTCCGGCAGTCCCATCCGCTGGATAACCGACGACTGCGAAAAATTCACCGCGAGGGAAATAAAACGCGCAAGGAGATATGACGCCGTAATTATGGACCCCCCGTCATACGGAAGGGGACCGGGTCAGGAAGTCTGGAAGCTTGAGGACAATATTTACAGCCTTGTCAGGCTTTGTACGGAAGTCCTTTCCGACAATCCTTTGTTTTTCATGCTGAACAGTTATACTGCCGGGCTTTCACCGTCGGTTATGGCATATATCCTTAATGAAACCGTGGGGTTGAAATTCAAAGGCACTGTTACCTCCGGTGAAATCGGACTGCCGGTTCTGGAAAGCGGACTTGCCCTCCCCTGCGGTTCAACCGCAATATGGACGAAATAGAGTTTGGAATTTGGAGTTTGGAGTGTGGAGTTTGGAGTGCAATGTCAACAACTTAAGCAAAAAACGAATAACTTTCTAATCATAAGTGGACAGTGAGCAATGGTCAGTGGTCAGATTTCTGATAACTGGCGTCTGGAATCTGGACTCATATTGAAAGTAAAATCTCTTAAGTTGTTACCATTGGTCTGGAATCTGGACTCATATTGAAAGTAAAATCTCTTAAGTTGTTACCATTGGTTTGGAGTTTGGAGTGTGGAGTTTGGAGTTTGGAGTGTGGAGTGTGGAGTGCAATGTCAACAACTTAAGCAGAAAACGAATAATTTTATAATCATAAGTGGTCAGTGAACAACGGTCAGTGGTCAGATTTCTGATAACTGGCGTCTGGAATCTGGACTCATATTGAAAGTAAAATCTCTTAAGTTGTTACCATTGCACTCCACACTCCACACTCCAAACTCCACACTGAAAATAGGTGTATGTATGTTTATTTTATGCTTTATCGGGTTTGTTTATTTTTTGTTCTCCGCCGTTACCAAAAAGGGAAAAGCCTATAAATCAAAAATGGGAACACCTTTGCCGGAACGCGAGGCTAAGGTTGTACGGTTTGTTTATTTCATAACGGCTGGGATTTTTCTAATCGCCGGAATAATTTACTTTATCCGGTTTTTACAGTAAATTTTATTAATGTTGGTGAATATATGGAAGATAATATTATATCAGTTCAGAAAGTGGAGTTTCACTATGACAGTGAGTTTAAGGAAGACCTTCCCGTTAAACAGGTTTTAAAGGGGATTTCGCTTGACATAAAAAAGGGTGAGTTTCTGGCTGTTCTCGGGCATAACGGCTCGGGGAAATCCACCGCCGCAAAGCATATGAACGCTGTTCTGCTCCCCTGCGAAGGCAAGGTTTACGCTGTGGGAATCGATACCTCCGACGAGGACAGGCTTTTTGATATAAGGCAGGATGTCGGTATGGTCTTCCAGAACCCCGACAATCAGATTGTCGCCACAATAGTCGAGGAGGACGTCGCGTTTGCGCTTGAAAACCTGGGAGTTCCTCCTGATGAGATGCGTGAACGGGTTGACGAAGCCTTAAAATCGGTAGGAATGTATGACTACCGGGAGCATTCGCCGCACCAGCTTTCGGGCGGACAGAAGCAGCGCGTCGCAATAGCCGGTATTATCGCAATGCGCCCCGACTGTATCGTACTGGACGAACCCACGGCAATGCTCGACCCGAAGGGACGCCGGGAGGTTTTAAAAACCATACGCAGACTTAACCGCGAATTCGGGATTACTGTTGTGCTGATAACGCATTATATGGATGAAGCCGCTCAGGCTGACCGTATTGTGGTTATGGATAACGGAGAAATTATCCTCGATGATAAACCGTCCGGGGTCTTTTCAAATGTGGAGCTGATGAAGAAAGTCGGTCTGGACGTTCCGCAGGTTACCGAGCTTATGTACCTGCTTTCAGGCGAGGGGCTTGATACCGATACGCGTATTATCACCGAGGACGAATGCGTTGAAATGCTTTTGGAAAAACTGAGAATTAAGAATTAACAGTAATCTCTAAATTGTAGACATTGGATTCCAGTTATCAGAAATCAAATCACATTAACTATTTACTTTTGAATACTATCAACTAAGAACTGATCACTGACCACCGGTAATGGGATATCATAAGTTGTTTGCTTTATATTGTTATCATTGAAATTAAGAGGCAGGAGCGAATATTTATGTCTGTAATAAAAACCGAAAACCTGACTTACACCTACAGTATCGGCACCCCTTTTGAAAAAACCGCCGTGGACAACGTGAGTATTGAAATAGAAGAGGGCGCGATGGTCGGGATTATAGGGCATACCGGCTCGGGGAAGTCCACCCTTATTCAGCATTTCAACGGACTTGTCAGACCGACTAGCGGTAAGGTTTTCATTGACGGTCAGGATATAACGCAAAAGGGCTGTAACCTGCGCGATATAAGGTTTAAGGTGGGGCTTGTCTTCCAGTACCCCGAATACCAGATTTTTGAGGAAACCGTTTATAAGGATATTGCGTTCGGTCCTAAAAACATGGGGCTTGACGATGAGGAAACAGACAGGCGTATCCGTGAAACCGCCGAAATTGTCGGGCTTCATAAGGACAGCCTGCAAAAATCCCCGTTTGAGCTTTCAGGCGGTCAGAAACGCCGCGTCGCAATCGCCGGCGTAATGGCAATGCGTCCGAAAGTTCTGGTTCTTGACGAACCGGTAGCCGGTCTTGACCCTAAGGGCAGGGATAAAATCCTTTCGCAAATCAGGGATTACCACAAGCATACGAAATCCACCGTTCTGCTCGTTTCGCACAGTATGGAGGATGTTGCAAAGTTCGCCGAAAAAATCCTTGTGATGAACAAAGCGGGAATTTTCTGTTACGACGACACGCCCAAGGTTTTCGCCAGAGCGGGCGAGCTAACCTCAATGGGGCTTGAGGTTCCGCAGATTACCAGGGTTTTTAACCGTCTGCGCGCTTCGGGGATTAATATCCGCGATGATGTTTATACCGTTGAGTTTGCTAAAAAGACAATCCTTTCTTATTTGAGGGATTTGAATCCAGTAACCGGAGGTGCGGATTAATGCTGAAGGACATCACAATAGGTCAGTATTTTCCGGGGAAATCCATAATTCACAGGCTTGACCCGCGCTTTAAGATAATTATTACCGGTATCTTTATTACGATGCTGTTCGCCGCCGGTTCCTTTATAGGAATGGGAGCCGGTATTGTATTTCTGGCGGCAGCATTCATATTGTCAAGGATTCCGTTTATCCTAATGCTTAAAAGCCTTAAGCCAATAATACCGATTATTATTTTTACTTCTGTCCTAAATATTTTCTTTATTGACGGCGTCGTGCTGTTCAGGTTTTCCTTCATCAAAATTACTTATGACGGGCTTGAAATGTCAGCCTTTATGATTCTCAGGATTGTGGCTCTTATAATGGGTTCGTCGCTTCTGACCTATACCACTTCGCCGATTACTCTTACCGACGCCATTGAAAGGCTTTTAGCCCCTCTTAAAAAAATAAGGCTTCCCGTTCATGAGCTTGCCATGATGATGACGATTGCGCTAAGGTTTATCCCTACGCTGATTGAAGAAACAGACAAGATTATGTCAGCCCAGAAAGCAAGGGGAGCCGATATGGAAAGCGGGAATATTTTTCAGCGCGCAAAAGCAATGACTCCCATATTAATTCCGCTGTTTGTTTCCGCCTTCAGGAGGGCTGAGGAACTTGCCCTTGCCATGGAATGCCGCTGTTACCGGGGCGGGGACGGACGCACGCGTTTAAAACAGCTGAAGTCACAGGCAGCCGATTATAACGCGCTTTCAGTCTCAATTTTGTTTTTATGTATAGTCATAATTTTGAATATTTTATTCGGATAGGGTTTAACATGCGGAATATAAAAGTGATAATGTCTTACAGGGGAACCGCATATCATGGTTTTCAGCGTCAGGAAAACGCTGTGGCAGTACAGAATGTCGTAGAGGATGCCTTGTCGGAGCTGCTTGGCTCTGAAATTACAGTAATCGGCTGTTCCCGGACTGATACCGGCGTTCATGCGAATGAATTCCACCTTAATTTTTTTACGGACTGCTGTATTCCCTGCGATAATCTTGTCAGGGGAATAAATAACCTGCTGCCTGACGACATTGCCTTTTTAAGCGCCGGGGATGTCCCCGAAGAGTTCCATTCACGCTTTGACTGCAAAGGCAAGGAGTATATATACCTTATTGACAATTCTGTAATACGCAATGTTTTCGCATCGGGTCTGGCTTTGCATTACCCTTATCCGCTTGATGTTAATGAACTGGACAGGGCGGCGAAGCATTTTGTCGGCACACATGATTTCACCTCCTTATGCGGAACCGCTAACCTTAAGGATAACTGTATACGCACAATTTTTTCCTGCGATGTTATAAAAAATAAAAATATGGTGAAAGTTATTGTAAACGGCGACGGTTTCCTGTATAATATGATTAGGATTATCGCCGGAACTTTGATTTACGTTGCGGAAAATAAAATTCCGGCTTCCGGCATACCTGTGATTCTTGAGGGTAAAGACCGCAGGAAAGCGGGGAAAACCGCCCCTGCGCACGGACTGTATCTTAATAAGGTATATTACTGATATTGGAGGTGAACAGCCTTGCCGGTCAGGGATGTTTCCGCTGATTTGAAAAAACGGCGTAAAAAGAAGAAAGCCGTCAGGTTTTTAAAAAGATTTGCAGTTATTGTTTCCGTTGCGGCAGTCGCTTTGACTGTAACGCTTACAAGGTCCTTATGGTATCCGGAACTTGACGGAATCCTTTCGGGATTACCCGTAGCCGAAGACAATGCGGAGCTTGCGGGGGGTTCATTTCCTATTCTTATGGAAGGCGGCGCCAGCTATCAGCTGGAAGGGCTTGATAACGGATTCTGCGTTCTTAACGATTCAAAATTCTTTTCCTACAGCCTGGAAGGCAGGCTGAACTTTTCATCACAGCATTCCCTTTCAAATCCGGCTTTGGACGTATCGGAGAAAAGGGCGCTGATATATGACCTTGGCGGCAAGCGTTTTTCTCTGATGAACAGGCATAAAGAATTATACGGACTGGAAACTGAAAACCCGATTCTTTTTGCCGCTCTCAGTTCCGGGGACGATGCGGCGGTTGTTACGAAGAGCGATAAATTCGCCGCGGAATTAATGGTTTATGATGTGAACGGGAATAATATTTTCAATTACAGCTCTGTCAGCAGAATAACCAATGTATGCTTTAATTCAGGCAACGACGGATGTTATATTACTTCGGTAGGTTCCAGGGGCGGCGTCCTTGTTTCGCAGATTATGTACTACCGTTTTGACAAAATAGACTATGACCCGCTCGGGAATCCCGTACCGGTCTGGCAAACCGGTTATATTGAAACACTGGTGCTCGAAGTAAGGCTTTTCGGCGAAAATAATATCATTGTTATCGGCGATACGTCATATTATTGTTATGACAGGAACGGAAACTTTATCAGTTCCTATGATTATTCATATGATTTGAAATGCTATTATGCCGGAAGCAGTACAGTAGCGTTCGTTTTTGACGATATTGAAAGAAGGAACTCCAGGCTTGTTACCGTAAACTCCCTGACAGATGAGATTAACGAGGTATCACTTGATTATACCGCATTAAACGCCGAAGCTGCGGACGGCTATATTTACATTCAGAGCAGCAGGGGCATCACCGCTTATGATATATACGGAAATGCCGTTGAAAGCTCGGAGCTTGATACCGATTATAATAATTTCAGGCATATAGGCAAATATATTTTCCTGATGGGTTATGATGAAATTAACAGGATTGATTTCAGCTGAGAATGAACGGGGTTCAGTAGCTGACGGTTGAAAACGGGAGGTATTTTTGAGTTATTTACTGGATATTCTTATTGTGCTGCTTATTCTGGCTTCTGTTTTTAACGGTGCCAGGAGGGGTATTGTGCAGATGGTAATTTCATTTGCCGGGATTATTGCCGCTTTTTTAATAGCGTCTTATGTCAGTAATGCCGCCGATGACTATATTTATGAAAAAACCGTCCGTCCTGTTATAATCGGCAGGCTGACGGAAAAAACGGATGAAGTCATAGATGAATATAATCCCTACGGGATTATTTCGGAAACCATAACCGAACAGGAACCGGCTGTTTCCGAGGAAGCCGCCGCCGATATGATAAACGGAAACAGTGAGGGGATAAACAACCTCTTGACGAATGGGGAATTTCATGATAAACTTATTCATGTGTTTAATGAATACTGCCGTAATCTCGGTGCAAGCTTCAAAGGGGTTATTCCCGACGACGTCATAGACGAGTCAAACGTATATTTAAAGGAAAACAATCCTATGCCGGACGATATGCTTGATTTTATTTCATTTGATTCATCAAAGGTATCGGGTATGCTTGAAGATAATATTATAAAGCCGGTATTCACCGATATCGTGCATACAGTAATTTTTATTGCCGTATTTATTATCGTAAGCATGATATTCAGTATTATCAGCAAGGTTACGGGAATTATCAGGTATATACCGGGTCTGAACAGCATTAACAGGCTTCTCGGAGGTATACTCGGAACTGTTTACGGTTTAATGTGGGTTATTGTTTCGGTTTTGCTTCTTAGCATTTTTATCAGGCTTTCGGGAGACGGCAGTTCGGTAATAAATAATGGAATTGTTTCTCAGACCCGTGTTTTTAAACATTTTTATTATGCGGTATTATCATATTTGGGAAATATTCAGATATAACCGCTGCTTTTGTAATTTTTTATACCGGGTAATGCTCGGTATTAAAGGGCATAATATAATTATTATACCCGTTATTGTTTTGGGAGGATAGCACAATTATGATGTGTACCAGATGTAATAAACGCACCGCGGTGGTTTTTATAACCGCTATGCAGGGCAACGAAAAACGCAACGAGGGACTGTGCCTTGTCTGCGCTAAGGAGCTGGGTATTCCTCAGGTAAAGGAATATATTGACGAAATGGGTATTGATGAGGATGATGTGGAGAGCTTTGCCGACCAGATGACCGAATTTGCCGAAAACGTTGACGGGGATTCATTTCAGAGGGGCGGAACGGGCTCGCTTCCTAATTTTATACAGAATTTGCTGGGAAACATAGCTCCTTTCAGGGAGAATGATTCCAGAAAGCCGGATAATCCAGATAATATCAATGATACCGATAAAATCCCTGACGGCAGATACGGAGCTGTTTCCGAGGAACGGCGTCCGGGCTCAAACAGGAACAGGAACGAAAAGAATAATAAGAATTCGGCAAAAAAATCCGAACCGCCCAAGCTGAAATTCCTGAACAACTACTGCACTAACCTTACGAAACGCGCCAGGGAAGGAAAGCTTGACAACATAATAGGCAGGGATAAGGAAATTGCCCGTACTATTCAGATTTTATCAAGGCGGCAGAAAAACAACCCGTGCCTTATAGGCGAGCCCGGAGTCGGAAAAACCGCGATTGCCGAAGGGATAGCCCAGAAAATTGTTGCCGGAGACGTGCCTTTCAATCTTTCCGGAAAAAGGGTTTTTCTTCTTGACCTTACTGCCCTTGTCGCCGGAACCCAGTTCAGGGGGCAGTTTGAAAGCCGCGTCAAGGGACTTATTGACGAGGTTAAATCGGAAGGTAATATTATCCTGTTCATTGACGAGGTACATAATCTCGTCGGCGCGGGCGACAGCGAAGGCTCTATGAATGCGGCGAATATTCTCAAGCCTGCCCTTTCCAGGGGTGAGGTTCAGGTTATAGGCGCCACCACCTTCACTGAATACCGCAAATATATTGAAAAGGATTCAGCCCTTGAAAGGCGTTTTCAGCCGGTTACCGTAAATGAACCTTCAATTTCGGAAACCCAGAGCGTACTAATGGGAATACGAAGGTATTACGAGGAGCATCACAGGGTTAAAATCACCGATGCTTTATTGAAAATGTGCGCTGTGCTTTCTGAACGTTATATAAACGACCGTTTTCTGCCCGACAAGGCTATTGACCTGCTTGACGAAGCCTGTGCCTGCAGAAGCATACGCTGTCCCGAGCTTTCTGAATATGACTCAGTCAGCAAAGAGCTTGAAAATCTGTCCGAAACCCTCAGAACGCTGGAAGAGTCCGACGAGCCGGACTTTGAGGGGATTGCTGAAAGCAAAGCCGAAATACTGCGGCTGGAAAATTCCAAAGCCGAATTAAGCGGAAAAATTGAAAATATTTATGTCACCGAGGACGACCTGGCAAAGGTAATCGAGCTTTGGACAGGAATACCGGCAAGCAAGGCTATTGAGAATGAATATACCAAGATAGTGTCCCTTGAGGATAATTTAAAGCAGCATATTGTCGGTCAGGACGAAGCCGTCGAGCTGGTAACCAAGGCTGTGAAACGCGCCAAGGTTCAGCTTAACAAACGCAGGCGTCCGGCTTCGTTTATCTTTGTGGGACCTACCGGCGTCGGTAAAACCGAGCTTGTAAAGGTCCTCGCCGACGAGCTTTTCGACGGCAACGACCCGCTCATCAGGCTGGATATGACAGAGTATATGGAAAAGCACGCCGTTTCCCGCCTTATAGGTTCGCCTCCCGGTTATGTAGGCTTTGACGAAGCCGGTCAGCTTACCGAAAAGGTTCGCAGAAAGCCGTATTCAGTCGTGCTTTTTGACGAAATCGAAAAAGCTCACCCCGATATTATGAATATCCTCCTTCAAATCCTTGACGAGGGTAAAATAAACGACGCACAGGGAAGAAGCGTTTCGTTTGAGAACACCATTATAGCTATGACGTCAAACGCCGGCTCCACAGATAAATCCACCGGAGTAGGATTCAATAAGTCAACGGCAGAAATATCCAAAGAAAAAGCGATGAAAGCCCTTTCCGACTTTCTGCGCCCCGAGTTTTTAAGCCGCATTGACGAAGTGATTGTATTCAATCCCTTTACAATGGAGAATTACGAGCAGGTTGCCGCCTTAATGCTTGACGAAATGAAAATCCCCCTTGATGAAAAAGGCATTTCTCTGGAATATACAGCGGACGCTCTGACCGTAATCGCCTCCAAATCCTTCGGGAAAAAATTCGGAGCCAGGGACATCCGCAGGTTTATCCGCACCGATATTGAGGATAAAATTGCCGAGCTAATCATAAATTCCGCTTCGTCGCCGTTTGAAACGATAAAAATCGGGGAGAAGGACGGAGAGCTGGAAATTACTGCGGTTTAATCCCAAAGCATTTATCCTGTGGGTACAGGTATTAAATTTATATCAGGTGTTTATCTAAGTAATTGGAACTAGGATAAAGCATCGGGAGGATGGTTATATTAATGAACGGTCTTGTACAGGATATCAAGGACAGCATTGAACAATCGGGTATTGTGAGCCGTCTGGGTCCTTCGCATATTATTGCATGCTTGGGTTCAGCCCTTGTGTGCGGTCTTATTATTTATGCGGCGTATAAGTTTTTTTACAGGGGCGCCGTATACAGCGAAAGCTTCAATGTGCTTAATATTATGACCTGTATGGTCACTTCCTTTATAATAATGACGATTGCTTCAAACCTTGTACTTTCTCTCGGTATGGTCGGCGCTTTGTCAATTGTACGTTTCAGGGCTGCGATTAAGGACCCGCTCGACATAGGATTCCTGTTCCTTGCCATAGCGGCGGGTCTTACAAGCGGGGCGGGACTGTATCCCGTGGCTTTAATCGGAACAATGTCGGTAGTTTTGGTTTACATACTGCTGTCCTTCCTGCAAAGCAACAAAAAAAGCTTTCTGCTTGTAGTTAAATACAGCGACGGCGCAAAGGACAGTATTCTGAAAACGATTAAGCCTTACGGGGCAAAGCTTAAAAGCGTTATAAGCTACGGCGAAACGACCGAACTCACCGTTACGGTCAGAATTAAGGGAATCAATACCGTCCTGCTTGACTTTATCAGGCAGATTGACGGCGTTACCAGCGCTGTTTTAATGGAGTATGTGGGAGACTGATGATATGCTCAGTATAAAAGCAAGACTTTTTTCGGCAGGCTTGTTAACCGCATTGACAGGCTTTTTACTGTTTTTTATGGACAGCCTTATGACGGACGATAATCCTTACGGGTATAATCCGGATACCGTTAATACCCTCCCGGAAGATTCAATAGCTTTTTCGCATACGGAGTATTTTTATAAGGAAGATATTTCCCTGAGCCTTTCTTCCTCAGAAACTAATGTCGGGGAAATCTTCTATACCCTGGATTCAACCTCCCCTGCGGTTTCAGACAGCAGAAAGCTATTCGAAAATGAAATCAGTCTTACGGGAACGTCGAACGAACAGCCTAAAAGTTATGTTATAAAGGTATGCGGCAGAAGAACCGACGGTACTTATACAAATGTTTATACGCATTCATACTTTGTAGGCGAAAAAATCGATATGCGATTCAACGTGCCTGTGTTTTCGCTTTCCACCGACCCGGATAACCTTTATGATTATGAAACGGGTATCTTCGTTAAGGGAAAGCTCAGGGACGATTATATTGCCGAAACCGGCGACCGTAATCCCGACCCTCCCGCTCCCGCGAATTACAATATGCGCGGAATTGAAGCCGAACGACCCGTCTATGTGGAAATGCTGAGCCCTCAGGGTGAACAGCTTTTATCCCAGAACGCCGGTATGAGAACCTTCGGCGGCTGGTCGCGGGATATGGCGCAGAAATCCATTAAACTTTATGCCCGAAGCGAATATGACGCCGTCAGGAATGATTTCGATTATGAAATCTTTGAGGGCAATACCGATTATAACGGCATGGCGATAACAAACTATAAGCGAATTGTCCTGCGCAACAACGCGAACGACAACCCTTTCGGGTTTTTAAGGGACGAAACAATATCGTCCATGGCTGCTCAGACAGGTTTGCAGGATACCCAGAACACATGTCCGGCAGCTGTTTTCCTTAACGGCGAATATTACGGTTTTGTCTGGGTTCACGAGGTTTATGACGATACCTATTTTGACGATATGAACGGTATTAAGGACGGAGAATGGGCAGTATTAAGCGGCGGGGAGCATTATAAGGAAGAACCGGAGGATGACCCTCTAAGCCAAAAAGCCGCCGGGGATTATGAAACGCTTTACAGCTACAGTGAAATGGATTTAACGGACGACGCTGTTTTTAACGAGCTGTCAGGTCTTATGGATATTGATAATTTCCTGAAATACTACGCTGTTGAGATTTATGTCGCAAACGGCGACTGGCCTGCCGGAAATTACGAGGCATACAGATACTACGGGAGTTCGGTTCGTTCGGATTATCCTGTAAACACGACCGACGGGAAATGGCGGTGGCTTTTATACGATACCGATTTCGGTCTTGGACTTTACGATACCAGTCCGTCCGAGGATACTTTGGGGATTCTTCTCGGGCAGCGCGGAAATGACGAATCAAAAAGGTCGGATTTGCTAATTGCCCTGCTCAGCCGTGACGATATAAAGGAAAAATTCATCGGTATTATGTGCGATATGATGAACCTGCAGTTTTCGCCTGAAAACGTGAGGGATACCGCTCAAAGGCTTGAGGCTCTCCGTTACAGGGAAGTGGAGAATAATTTCAGATTCGGAGGCGCGCAGCTCAGCGATACGTGGTCAGATATGAGACGCGTGAACGAAGAGGTAACAAAGGCAATAAGGTTCGGAAATTCCCGTCCTGAGGAAATGAAGAAGCAGCTTGTTAAATACCTCGGTATTTCTGAGGACGGCTTTAATATCAGTATTGAAAAAAATGATACCGCAGCAATTAAAGCAAACACCTGCCTTATTGATGAAAATTCGGGGGATTTCAGCGGATTTTATTTCGACCTTAATAAAGTGACTGTCTCGGCTGAGGTTTCGCTGGGTTATGAGTTTTCCCACTGGGTCGTCAATGACGAGATATATACGTCCGAAGACCTTGAAATAACTAAACTTAACGCCGGCGCGGACGACGGTACTGTTACGGTAAGGCTTGTTACCGTTAAATCCGGTGAAATCAAGCCGGTGATTAAGCTTCTTGATTATGAACGGGATATGGATTTTATTCAGATTACCAATCCGTTCGGTGAGGAAATAAATCTAAGGAACTATTATATTTCCGACGACAGTGAGAACCTGTTCAAACAGACCCTTGCCGACTGTATTTTAGAACCGGGGCAGACTGTAAGCATATACTGCAGGAATTACAGCGCGTTTGAAGCTTTGGGGGGCTTTTACCTCGGGTTTAACCTAAAAAATAACGAGACGCTTTACATAACCGATAATCAGGGGCAGTCTGCCGAAACCGTCCTGATGCCTAAAATAAACAATGATTATGTTCTTGTCAGGGATATGAAAACAGGCAGGTTTTATGACTGCAAGAGGGAGGATTCGGGAGCGCTGATTATGGAATAAAGCTCTTTTGCTTCAAGGTTTTTAAACAATAAGGGTATTATTTTTTTTACGGGGGAATATTATTTATGGTGGCTGTCGGAAGTGACCACGCCGGATATGAATTAAAGCGTGAAATAATCGGACTTCTAAAAGAAAAAGGCATTGAATATGCGGAATACGGCTGTACGGACGGAACCCCATGCGATTATCCGCTCGTAGCGAAAGAGGTCTGCGGTATTGTCGCTTCCGGGGAGGCGGATACTGCGATTCTGATATGCGGCACGGGCATCGGTATTTCAATGGCTGCTAATAAAGTCAAAGGAATAAGGGCGGCTGTCTGCACCGATACTTACATGGCAAAATATACGCGTCTTCATAACGACGCCAATGTTTTATGCCTGGGCGGACGCGTTACCGGAGCAGGTTCGGCTGCTGAAATCGCCGATACCTTCCTTAACACGGAATTCGAGGGCGGACGTCATCAGAGGCGGGTTGACCTTATTACGGAAATCGAAAGCAATTAATATATGATTGGAGAACAGTTATGGAAAATGTTATTATTATCGAGCATCCGCTTGTTCAGCATAAAATTTCACTTTTAAGGGATGTAAGCACCGGGGCTAAGGAGTTCCGCGAGCTTGTGCTTGAAACATCCATGCTGATGTGTTATGAAGCCACAAGGGATTTGCCGCTGAAGACGGTCGAAGTGCAGACACCCCTTGCGATTGCCAAAACAAAGGTGATTTCCGGAAGGAAGCTTGCATTCGTTCCCGTACTGCGGGCGGGTCTGGGTATGGCGGACGGCGCCATTCAGCTTGTCCCCGCAGCGAAAATCGGTCATGTGGGTATATTCAGGGACCCCGAAAGTAAAAACGCCGTTGAATATTATTCAAAGCTGCCCTTTGACATTGCCGAAAGGGATGTGATTATAACCGATATTATGCTCGGAACAGGCGCAACGGCTGTTAAATCCATTGAGCTTGTGAAAAAATCCGGAGCTAAAATCATTAAGTTCATGTGCTTTATAGCCTCTCCCGAGGGAATAAAAGCCGTAAATGAAGCCCATCCCGACGTTGCCATTTTCTGCGGAAGCGTTGACGAAAGGCTGGACGAACAGCTTTATATAATTCCGGGACTGGGCGACGCCAGCGACAGGATTTACGGAACGAAATAATATAATGCCGTAACTAATATACTCAGCCTGTTCAGGTTCGGATAATACTTTATTAACAGAATGGAGTTTTTTATATGTGCGGAATAGTCGGATATGCCGGAAAGGAAGTATGCGCTGATATACTGGTAAACGCGCTGAAAAAATTAGAGTACCGCGGTTATGATTCGGCGGGCATCGCCCTTTTTGAAGGCGACAGGATTAAGACTGTAAAAGCAATGGGCAAGATTAACGACGGTCTTGTTCCCAAGCTCAGCGAAAGGAAAAACCTGACTGCCACCTGCGGCATAGGGCATACAAGATGGGCGACGCACGGCGAACCATCCGACGTTAATTCGCATCCGATAGGAAACGGACGCGTTTCCATAGTGCATAACGGGATAATTGAGAATTACCGCGAGCTTAAAAAATTCCTGGTTTCAAAAGGGTACGGCTTTGAAAGCGAAACCGACACCGAAACCGTAGCGAAGCTTCTTGATTTTTATTATGAGGGCGACCCCCTCGAAGCCATTTACAAGGCTTTGAACGATATTGAGGGGGCATATGCCTTAAGCATTATTTTCAGGGAGCATAAAAACAGGATTTATGCCGTCAGGAAGGAAAGTCCCCTGATTATCGGCGCCGGAAAGGGCGAAAGCTTTATTGCTTCAGACGTTACCGCCATCCTTGAGCATACGAGGGAATACTATCTTCTTGAGCATCATGAAATTGCCGTTCTTGATGAAAACGGCATTAAATTTTACGATATGCACGGCTATGATATAGAAAAGGAGCTTCAGACAGCCACCTGGGATATTACAGCCGCTCAGAAAGGCGGATATGAGCATTTTATGCTCAAGGAAATTGCCGAACAGCCTTCCGCTATAAAGAATACCTTATCCCCCAGGATTAAGGACGGTCTTGTCGATTTTTCCGAATGCGGGCTGACGGATGAGAAAATAAGGAATTACCATAATATCTATATTGTCGGATGCGGTTCGGCTATGCATTCGGGACTGGTAGGAAAATCACTGATTGAATCCCTTGCCAGAACCCGCGTGACTGTGGAAATTGCTTCCGAGTTCCGGTATCAGAATCCGCTTGTGACGGAAAACGACCTTGTCATTATCATATCGCAGTCGGGAGAAACAGCCGACACCCTGGAGGCTCTGAAGCTTTCAAGGCGGCTCGGCGCCGATACCCTTGCAATAGTAAATGTGGTCGGTTCTTCAATAGCAAGGGACGCGGATATGGTTATGTACACAAACGCCGGACCTGAAATATCGGTTTGCTCAACAAAGGCATATGCGGTTCAGGTTGCTTTCATGTATCTGCTGGCTGTTAAGGTCGCATTCGTAAAAGACTGCATTGACGCCGGTTATTGCAGGGAGCTTACCGAACAGCTTCTGCAAATCCCGGGTGTTATTCAGAAATGCATTGACAGAAAAGAAGATTATCAGTTTGTGGCTTCAAAAATCATGAGCGCAAAAAGCCTCCTTTATATAGGACGGGGTCTTGACCATGCGTTGAGTATGGAGGGTTCCCTGAAGCTTAAGGAAATTTCATATATCCACAGTGAGGCTTATGCCGCGGGCGAGCTTAAACACGGTACAATATCGCTTATAACGGAGGATACGCCGGTTATTGCCGTGGCGACTCAGAGGCGTCTTTTTGACAAAATGACATCCAATGTAAAGGAATGTAAAACAAGGGGAGCTAAAATTGTTATGGTTTGCCACGAAGACATGACAATGGACGAAAGCTGCGTTGACTATAAGATTCCGCTGCCGTCGGTAAATGACCTTCTGATGCCCTTGATTACTGTTGTTCCCCTGCAGATGATTGCTTATTATACCTCGGTTTACCTTGGCTGTGACGTTGATATGCCAAGGAATCTTGCTAAGTCGGTTACAGTTGAATAGTTGAATAATTGAATCCGGTTAAACCACTGCCTTATAATAACTAAAAGTTTCAAAAAACAAATAAAAATAATACCACCTCAGGCGGTGTTCCAAATTGTTAATTGCTGCTACAGGAGATGACTATATGAAAATCAGGGTAATACTATTATCAGCTTTTATTACAGCTTGCTTAATTGTATCATTTTCTTCCTGCGCCGGTGAAAAACCGAAAGAGCCGGTTGTCTTCGAATCCGGCAAGCTTACGGTATCGCTTGATTATGAAAAGCAGCCGGGATATGCGACAAACCAGTTTGCAGTATGGATTGAGGATATGGACGGCAATTATATAAACACATTATATGCGACGCGTTATACGGCTAACGGCGGATATAAAAACAGACCCGACTCTGTTTTTAACTGGGTTGGAAAATCAGGGCTCGCCGGAATGGATAAATCCGAAGCGGACGCCTTTACTGGAGCCACCCCCAAAACAGGAAACCTTTCCTATGCCTGGAACCTGACCGATAAGGACGGAAATACCGTGCCGGAAGGGGAATATAAATATTTAGCCGAGGGCACTCTCAGATGGAAAAATCATGTCGTATACTCAGGGGTTATAAATATAGGCGGAGAAACGGTTTCTTCCGAAGCGTCGCCGGTATTTGTCTATGAGGAATCGGACGGTCAGCCGGCATTATCTGAGGAATCTGCCGAGAACTCCATGATTACGGCGGTTAAAGCCGTTTATGAACCCCCCGCGGAATAATTAAAAATAATTATATTTATATTATGTAAATGCTTGCATTTGGAAAAATTATGTGATATAATAAAGTTGGATAGTTATAAATATTTGTATTGGTATATTTTTTACAATCAAAAGCATAAATATCAGCACTGAAAGGAGGTATTATTATGTCACTTTACGGTATTAACGCATACAATACTAGCAATTTCTACAGTTCGATGCTTTCTTCAAAAAACCCCGTGTTAAACTCCGGCAAATCGTCGCTCATGGATTTGCTTAATAATAATTCAAAATCCAAGAAGAGCGGTTCAAGCGACATCTATGAGTTTATGAAGGGAATAGCAAACACCAATTCGGGCGACGATTTAATGACCCTTGCAAAGAATATCGACCTTGTGCGTTCAAAAGGCTTCACTAAAAAAATGACCGAGGAATACCGGAAGATTTTTTCAGGGCAGACCGTAAGCTCAGACGAAGCTCAGAGTTCAAAGGACACGGAGCTTAAACTCAGCAAATCGGCGAAAGCCTTGAGTTCGTCCGCCGGAAAGCTTGTTTCGGGGAACATGGAATATTATAAGGATTCCAAGAATGTTCTTTCCGATATGAAGGATTTTGTTAAAAACTATAATTCGACGCTGGACGGACTGAAAGAATCCCAAAGCACGCTCGCGCTTCAAAAGGGAGTTTCCATGGTTTCTTCGACTGCCGCTTATTCGAAATCACTTTCCAAAATCGGGATTACCGTCGGTGCGGATAACAAGCTTACATTAAATGAGGATAAGTTTGCCGAAGCCGATATGAACAGCGTTAAGTCATTATTCAGCGGAAATTATTCTTTTGCGAGCAAAACCGCCGAAAAGGCAAATTATATTGACAGGACGGCTCAGATACAGGCGCAGACAACCTATAACAGCCAGGGTAAGCCGGTTAATTATTATAATCATGCCATGGTTAATTCAATGTTCAGCAATTTGTTTTAAATAGCTAAAAGAGAATTATTAATTTTGTACATAACCGCCAATTGACAAATTGGCGGTTATATGTTATTATTAACTTCATAATACTATTAAACCGTTGAAGCGGAAATAAAACATAACATAAGCGCCCTACAGAGAGCGGGATATTTGCTGAAAGTCCTGCGGGAAATGCAGTTTTGTAAATGGACCGCCGAGGGCAATGGGAACGGTATGATATGGATTTCTTATTATACCTATTATCTGAGACGCAAGCCGGCGTTACCGGCAGAGAATGTATTTGCATTTTCGTAGAGTGGGTTTTTAAGCCAATTAAGGTGGTACCGCAGATTGTAATTTCTGTCCTTATGTATTTTTATAATACATCGGGGCTTTTTTATTTTCTGAAAATTCTTTAAGTGGTATAAATTCCTTCTGAAAACAAATACTTTCCTCATCGGCTATAATTTTATGAGCTGAAAGCTCAAACCGAAAGGAAGTAATTTATCATGAATGAAGCAGCTGAAAAAAGAATCCTTATCAAAGACGAGAAAAATGGACTGACCGTGCAGGATTTAATACTAGTCGCAGTTCTGCTTGCTGCCGGCGCCGTATTGAAATTTTTCGCGGGTACGGTTATAAATATCGGAGGAATGAAACCTAATTTTATTATCGCAATGTACTGCCTTGCTATTATGATGATTAAACCGAGGCTCCATGAAGCCGGAATTATAGGCTTGCTTGCGGGGCTCATATGCCAGTTTTTCCCCGGAACGCCATGGATTAATATGGCAAGCGAGCTGCTTGGCGCCTTATGTATGTGCGGTTTTACCAGGCTTGCCGTTTTAAGAATTAAGAAACTTGATATACGTCCCGTTACCGGTACTTTTGTCAGCACCGTAATCAGCGGGGGAACATACACCGCTTTGCTTTTTATCGTATCGGGCGCGGAAAAATCATTGATGGTGGCATATGTGCCTATTGTACTCTGCACCGCGCTGATTAACTGCATTATTGTTCAGCTTTTATATATCCCGGTAAAAATGGCTTTAAAGGATAAGAAGTAATATAAATCGGAGTTAAACTATGATAACGGTAAAAAACCTTTCATTCACATATAAAAACGGAAATACCCCTGCCTTGAGCGATATTAACCTTGAAATCAGCGACGGGGATTTTATCGGGATAATCGGCGAAAGCGGAGCCGGAAAGTCAACGCTGACATATACGCTCAACGGTATAATACCGCATCACTATGACGGTGATTTTTACGGCGCGGTTACCGTAAACGGGATGGATACCTTTGAAAACAAGCCTGAAAGTCTCGCCCTTCATGTCGGCTCTGTTTTTCAGGATATTGATTCCCGTATGGTTGCTTCCGTTGTTGAGGATGAAATTTTATTCGGACTAGAAAATTTTTCAGTACCGCATAATGAAATTGAGAAAAGGATTTCTGAAACTTTAGAGGCAGTCGGGATTGCGGATTTAAGGCGCCGGAATATATCCAGCCTCAGCGGAGGTCAGAAGCAAAAGGTAGCGATAGCCGCAATAATAGCTTTAAAGCCTGATATTTTAGTGCTTGACGAACCGACAGGCGAGCTTGACCCCCAAAGCAGCGTGCAGATTTTCAGGCTTCTGAAGAAATTAAACGAAGAAAACGGTATGACCGTAATTATTGTTGAACAGAAAATAATGCTGCTGTGCGAATATGCAAAGAAACTTATTGTAATATCTAACGGCAGTATACTGTATAACGGGAATGTCAGGGAGGTTCTCAGAAATATCAGGGAACTGGAAAAACTCGGCGTAAACGTCCCCCGGACCGTTACCCTGTGCAAAAGGCTTGAGGAGCTGAAAGCCTGCGGAAATGAAATCTGCATCAGTATAGACGAAGCCGAAAATCTAGTCAGGAGAATTACCAATGGTTAATTTCAGTAATGTTACTTTCGGTTACCAAAAGGATTCCCCGGCTGTCAGAAATGTAAGCTTTAATATTGGGCAAGGTGATTTTACTGCGGTTGTGGGAGCTAACGGGTCTGGGAAATCAACCCTTTTAAAGCTTTTCAACGGACTTTTGAAGCCTTCCTCAGGTTCCGTAATAATTAAGGATATGGACGTATCTTCAGTACGCACGAGCGTTCTGGCAAAGCATATCGGGTTTTTGTTCCAGAATCCAGACCGGCAGATTTGCCAGAATACGGTCAGGGATGAAATCCTTTTCGGACTCAGGTGCATTTATGATGACGAGAAAATTATTAACTCCCGGTGTGAAGCTATGCTCAGCGAGTTCGGTTTCAATCCGGATGCGCAGCCTTTTTCCCTCAGCCGCGGCGAGCGCCAGAGGGTCGCCCTTGCTTCATTGCTTGCCGGGACCCCTGAAATCCTCATACTTGACGAACCTACCACCGGTCTTGACTACAAGGAATGCATGCATATTATGAGTATAGTGAAAAGGCTTAATGATAACGGAACAACCGTAATTATGGTCTGCCATGATATGGAGCTTGTGCTTGACTTCGCCAAAACCGCTCTGGTAATTGATAAAGGGGAGCTTCTCGCCCATTCGGATGTAAAAAAGCTTTTTATGAACAGCAGCATATTAAACAAAGCATCGCTGCTTCCGCCTCAGATTACCGGTTTGTCTTTTCGCCTGGGAGGTAAATACTCTGATATTTATACGGTTGAGGATATGGCTCAGAGGATTAGAACAGAAATAAAAACGGGGAGGGAATAGCGTTCTGATGAAAGGTTTTTTTGATTACGCCGCCGGGGATACACTTATTCACAGGCTGAATCCCCTTACTAAAATTTTTTTGTCGGTTGCGGTCTGCGTCTCCTGTTTTATTAATTCCAATCACTTTTTCCTGATAAGCATGATTGCGTTTAATCTGCTTATAGCTGTTTATGCCGGTATAGGAAAACGCGGCTTCGGTATTTTAAAGAGCCTCGTCAAAATCTCCGTATTCATTTTTATTCTTCAGCTGTTGTTTATAAAGGGCGGAACTGTCTGGTTCAGCCTTCCGCCCGGCATTGAAATAACCAAAGAAGGGGTATTGAAATCACTTTTAATAGTACTAAGGCTCATCAGCGCGACTATGCCGCTGGCGATTATGCTTTCGGTTACGCAAATGAACGATTTATCCAATATGCTTGTCTTAAAGCTTCATATTCCGTATAAATATGCGTTTGCTTTTTGCACCGCTATAAGGTTCATACCTGTGTTCTCTGATGAAATGAGCGGAATTATAGAAGCCCAGACGGCAAGGGGAGTTGAGTTCGACACAAAAAATATTTTTAAAAAAATCAGGCTTATACTTCCGCTTTGCGCGCCTCTGCTTATATCTTCTGTCAAGAAAACCGACAACAGCGCAATATCGGCGGAGCTGAGGGGATTTGAGCTTAGAACAAGAAACAGCTGCTACAAAACATACCCCATGCATACTGCGGATATTGTTTTTATTCTTTTATCGGTATTGCTTATCGGTATAGCTATTGTTATCAATTTGTATTTCAAGATTATGTAATGCGTACTGAACAATTACACATTTTGTGTAATTGTTCCCAGAAACAGACAAGTCTGTTTCTGGATGCGAAAAAGCAGTGCTTTTTCGCAATACTC
>QMCD01000247.1_pt1 | contig 38785 bp, 30 predicted proteins | sample 1821841 | NCBI WGS metagenome assembly QMCD01 (sample SAMN01991225, study PRJNA193472) | Termite gut metagenome, whole genome shotgun sequencing project. | isolation source: worker | host: Macrotermes natalensis
CGGCGACAACGTCAAAGTGGTGGCCGTCTGCGACGCCTTTGAAGGGGCCGCCAAAGGAGCGGCCAATGCCCTGCGGAGGGAGGAGGGATTCAAAGATAAAATCGATCTGCCTGAAGACCGCGTGTTCGGCGGATTCGACGCCTACAAAAAAGCGATTGATTGTCTTGAGGCCGGTGACGAAATCCTCATCGCCACGCCGCCGGGCTTTCGACCGCTCCATTACCGCTACGCCGTGGAAAAAGGCGTGCATGTTTTCATGGAAAAGCCCTGCTGCGTCGACGCCACCGGCTTCAACTCCTTGATGGAATCCAATAAAATCGCCGACGAAAAAAATCTGAAAGTGCTCGTCGGTTTGCAGCGTCGCTACGATCCGGGCTTCCAGAAATGGATGGAGCAAGTTCACACGGGAACCATCGGCGATGTCATGTTTTCCCGTGTGTACTGGAATGGCGGCTTAATTTGGTGTCGCCCCCGTGAGGCGGGCGACAGCGAAATGGCTTATCAAATGCGAAACTGGTATCATTTTGTTTGGCTTTGCGGCGATAACATCACCGAGCAGCATGTCCACAATCTTGATTGCGGTCTCTGGATTCACAGCAAGGGCGATCAGATGTGCCATCCTGTCGAATGCAACGCTCAGGGAGGCCGCCAAAATCGCATGGATATACGCCACGACGCCCCGCCGTTCTCGGACAGGGAAGAGTGGAATAAATGGTATCGGGCAAACCGAGACAAGTGCAATCGCTATGGTCAAGCCTGGGATCATTTCTTCTGTGAATACACCTTTGCCGATGGCTCGAAAATGTTCAGTCAGTGTCGCCATATCGACAACTGTTTCAACTCGGTCTCCCAGCATGTCCACGGAACCAAAGGGTACGGCAGTATCGAAAGGCCGGGCACGCTTAAGGGACACAATGGCACGGAATTGTTCAAGACGGATTCCAATCCCAGCCAGTTCGGCTACGAACATGTCGTCCACGTTAAGGCGATTCGTGAGGACATTAAAATGAACTACGGTTGGAACGGAGCCTTGTCCTCCATGACTGCCGTGCTGGGCCGCTATGCCGCGCAGTCGGGCAAGATCGTGAAATGGGATGACGCCGTCGAAAAAGGCAAGGCCGACATGCCGGTTGAAGGCGTTTGGGACTGGAGCACCAATCCACCGGTCATGCCCGATGCGGACGGCTTTTACGAAAGCAGCGTGCCGAAGGCGGGCGAATTTAATCCGTTCCGCAGCTAGAACACGAATGGAAGCGGCAGAGCCGCAAACTCCCTCTCCCCCTCAGAGGAGAGAGGGAGGGCGAGGGGACGCACCGCACCGTGTCGGTGTCACTCAAGACGGATGCCGAACATGGTCAAATCTTTGCTGAAAATCGGTCGCGGCGGCTTGACCGTTGCGTCGACGACGATTTCCGCTCGGCTCACCGTTCCTTGATTGTCGAAGAATCCGATCACTTGTGCCCGATACACGTCACCGCCCGTCGTCAACCGTTTCGAGAGTTGCTTCATCGTGGCCTTATCCACGATCTTTTCCGACAAAAGCCATGCGGCGTGCCGGTGAGTTGACTGCGTTGCCGTCGCCGGTTCGCCCGGCTTGTTTCGGCTGCGAACGATTTGCTGTACCATCTCCACGGTCAGTTCCGGCACGGCCTCAAGCACACAGCTCGGTGCTTCATTGACGTTGATTCGGCCAGACACGACGATTTCAGTGTTGGTCGTGGCGAAATCGAGGAGCTGGAAAAATTTTTCGCCCATCGCGGCGTTCTCGAACGAGAAAGGGCTTTTAAGTTCTTCCGATGCTTCTTTGTCCGTGACCTCGGCATCGAGCAAGTCGACGGGGTCTTCGATGTCGCCGTTGTTCTTCCGCCACGCCAAGATGAATCGCGCCGTTTCGACGCCAAGCAGGTCCGTAAGTTGTTGCTCTAAAAATTCGAGATTAGAATCGTTGAGATATATTTTCGCCTCGCCCTGCGGATCGATGAGTTTTTCCGCGCTGACCGTTGTAAGCAAAAAACACCAAGGCAAGGAAGGCGTTGCCGAATTGTCGGATGTGAATGAGCCGAACGGTTGCGTTTCAGTCGTCGGTAGCGTTTCCGCCGTGGTCGGGGCGGATTGGAGCAGGGCCATGTTAGCTCCGTAGGAATAATTCTTGTCGTTGCCGAACAGCAGCGGGCGCGTCAGGTCGCGTATCCAAAGCAGTTCTTCGAGCGTGGCGGGAACGTCATTGCGTGGGCGATACGGCACGCCGGTCTGCTCATAATACTCCAATTCCGCGCCGGACGGCCTTGGCGTCTTGTCGGCGTCAATCCAGTCGAGAATGGAATCGGCCATCGCAGGAGTCATGCCCGGCAGCTTCAAAAGCGACTTCGCTCCTTGCCCCGGTGATTCAATCTCCCAAGCAAGGACACTGCCAAGATGCAGCCGCGAGGATTCGTTGACCAAACCGTAACGAATGCCCTGATGGCGATCACTCTCGATGCGAGGTGAAAAAACCGTGAATCTGCCCGCACCGCGAGCAAAATTGCCGATGCCGGACGGAACGACTTCAACGCCGCGAAATTGCCGGGGATTATTGTACAGATCGTTGTGGGAAAAGGCGTCTGTGGGTTCGTTCGTGACGGCAAGAGGGTCGAAAAATTCCACAGACGATGCCGACGAAGCAACCGGGGTTGCCACTAGTGTTTGAGCGATCCATTCGGCCCCGGATTGAACCAGCTGACCGGCCTGAATTTCATCGCCTCGCAGTACGGTGGCCTCATACTCCGCGGTCAGGAGAGAAAGCAAGGCCAGTGACCCGACGGCCAGCAAAGCGATGATGACGACGACGATAAACAGAATCATGCCGCGAGAGCGGCGCGCATCGTGCATACATACGGGGCGGAAGAACATTGGCGGACAATTTGTCGTTCTCATCGTTCGCTCCACCGTTTCAAACTTCAAAAATCTTCTCCAAGGCATGATCCGAGGTGTCCACGATGCGAAGGCGTTGCATCGCGGCGTGAAAACGAGGATCATGCCGTACTTTATCGAAGCGAGGCGAAGTGCCCGGCTCAAACGGTTGCGGCGTCACAAGGATCAATTCGGCACTAGGGTCGACCATCGCAACGGCTTGCAGAAGTTTTTCCGCCAAAGCGTCTTCCCGCTCCCTTTCCGCCTTGGCCAGTCGATAAAGCACGCTTTCAACCATCGGCGTGCCGGCTGAACCGAAAATAGCTTCATCCGCCGGATGGCTCGTCGCAAAATAAAGCCTGCTGCCGCCTTGACGTACCGTTTCCGAAACGAGCGTCGCGGTAAAACTGACTGCCAATTCAAAATTCTCTTGAGAACGACAGTCGTATCCCGCTTCGTCGTCAACCAAGGAGCGGTGAAAAAGATCGATCAAAACGGCGTGGTCACGATTTTCGTGTTGCTCGAATTGTCGCACAACGGGAACTTGATGCCGGGCTGAGGCACGCCAGTGTATCCATTTGCGCGAGTCGCCCTGTTGCCATCGCCGCACTCCGAGAAATTCGCCGGATATGCGGCTTGGCCTGAAACGGTGGCGGTGACGGCTTTCGATGGTCTCGTGCTTCCGAGCTTTCCAGTGCCCCGAAATTTTGCCTAATTTGGGAAATACGATGAACTCGTCGTACTTTACCGATGCCGTGGGCGGTTCAAGCCAATGCCGAAAAAAGCCGAACGGAAAGCGTGTCGAAATCATCAACGGCCCCACCTCGTAGCGTCCCCGCCGCGGCAATCGGCCTGCGTAGGATTTTTTGCGGCTCTGCTCATTCGGAATGTATTCAAAATACACGGCAGGTTCAAATGGCTTTGGAGAATCTCCTTCGGCTGCCTCATCCTTGGCGACGCGGCGAATCCGGTCGACGACAACGATGCCCCAACTAGAAACGGATATCCCGCCGAACCAACGGCGTTTTTTGGGGCGTGGATTGGACAACTCCAAATGAACGACAAAAGGTTCTCCGGCGAAGATTTGTGCGGGCAAACGTCGTCGAACGCCAAGTCCTCGCAGCGAACGCCGACCAAGCCGCCAAGCGATGACAAGGGGCGCACACAAAAACGCAGCAAAAAGCAGCATCGGATTGACTTCCCGGATCACGGACCCGATGAGGACCATCATCACAACGAAGAGATAATAAATGCCTTCACGGCTCAGAGAGGATTTCATTTTCATTGCGATTTACAGACCTTCAGGGAAAATCTCGAATAGGGGCGACCAACGGAAGCTCGGAATGACGGGCAAATCTAATGACACTCCGTTCGATATTTTTGCTGAAGGCCGCTAAAACCGCCAGGAGGCGGTTGCCCCTTCCTTGGCAAGCGTTGTCAGAGCGTCGAAACGGGCTTTGATGTCCGGTGCTCCCAGCAGGGCGGAACCCACCACAAAAAGGTTCGCTCCCGCCGCCGCACAGCCGGCAATTGTACTTAATCCGACACCGCCATCAACCGAAATCATCATATTCTCGCGGGCAACTGCCCTGATGCGGCGAAGTTTTTCCAAGGCGGTCGGATCAAAAGTTTGTCCGCCGAAGCCCGGCATCACACTCATCGCCAAAATCAAATCGCAATCGCCCAAATAGGGCAACACGGTCTCCACCGGCGTGGGAGGATTCAAAACGAGGCCGGGAATCGCGCCCAGTCGGCGTATTTCGTCGAACAGAGGTCGAGGATCGGGAGCGACTTCGATGTGAACGCTCAGGAAATCCGCCCCGGCCTGCCTGAAGGGGGCCAGATACTTTTGCGGCTCACTCAGCATAAGATGAACGTCGAGCGGCAACTCCGTACAACAGCGGATGGCACTCACCACGGGTACGCCGAAACTGAGATTCGGCACGAAATGGCCGTCCATGATGTCCAAGTGCAAAATTTCCGCGCCGGCGTCTTCAAGCCGCTTAATGTCGCACTGAAGATGGGCGAAGTCGGCGGCCAACAATGAGGGGTTTATCACCGGCCCGGATCGGGCAAGTGTGGCAGTCGAATTGTCGATGGCTGTGCTCCTTTGAGACAGAGTTGAAATATCGTTCTCCGCGAAAAATTTGCGGGACACTCATTCTAGCTCGTTCCCGTTCATCTTGAACCACCAAGAAAGTGGAGAGGGGAAGGGCTTTTTCGCGTTCGCTTATCCTATGGCACGGTCACGTAGAGCATTTCAGCAGCGACCTCGGTGGCGGGTTCCACTTGGTATGCACCGAGCACCGCAGGGATCAGGATTGTCCGGCCTTCTTCAATCACCAATTCTTCGTCGCCCCATCGGATGCGCATTCTTCCCTTGTTCGTGAAAAACACGTCAAAGCAGCGATTCCGCGTATCGAATTTTTGTGTTTCCGCGAGGGAATACGATTTCACGATAAAAAAATCATTTGCGATGAGCACGGTCTCTGTATTACGCCCCATCGACGTCGACGGCAACGGCATCGCACGAGGATCGTTCGTATTTTGCCAATCAATCGACTTCATGGCCTGTTCGATGTGCAGTTCGCGGGGCTTGCCATCGGCTTCGACACGCCCCCAGTCCCAGAGCCGATAGGTCGTGTCGGAATTTTGCTGTACTTCGAGTAAGAAACAGCCGCAGTCGATGGCATGGACGAGGCCGCCCGGAATGAAAATCACCTCGCCCGGCTTGAATCGGTGACGCCGCAACACGGGGGCTGGATCGCCGCTTTTGAGGTGTTCGGAAAACGTTTCTTTCGTGACGCCCTGAGCCAAACCGGCGTAGACGGCCGCTTCCGGTGAACCGTCCAGCGCAATCCACATCTCGGTTTTCGGATCGCCGCCCGTGAGCAGGGCGGTCGCTTCGTTTGGATGCACTTGAATGCTGAGCCGGTCTTTTGCGTCAATCAGTTTGATCAGCAGGGGAAATTTGGCATAACCCCGCCCTGCGCCAAACAGTTCTTCGCCCTGATTTTGAACGATTTCTCGCAAAGTTTTGCCCGCAAGCGGACCGTTTTCGGCAACGCTCATGCCGTTATCATGGTCGGATATTTCCCAAGATTCGGCGCAGCGGTCAGGTGTTTGGCGGTCATAACGCCGTGCAATGCGGTCGCCTCCCCAGAGGTATTCTTTGTAGACAGGAGCGAAAAGAAGCGGCGTGAGAGTGGACATGAACGGGCAAAAGTGGAAAGTGGTTGGCAAGCGGGAACAGTAAACAACACGCCAGCTCTTTTTACCCATTTTTGACGAGCGGGTCAAGCGTCCGTCACAACAGGCGAAGTCAAAAAATTGGTCTTTTCCGTTTCGGCGTTTTCGGGTACACTGCTCCCCTCTTGGACGATGTAAGACACGACACGGAGGTTTTGGCGAGCATGGATGCTCATTTTTTTCGACGCGACGCGATGCGATACTTTTTTCTGTTGTGCATTGCGTTGCCGACGGCTCAGGCCTCGTTTCTTCACGCCGCGCAGCGTGTAACGGCGCAGTACGAAACAGCCAATTTTTCCATTTGCGGCGCACCCACAGCTCGGTTGGCGAAAGAATTTTGCGAAACTGCGGAACGCTGCCGTGCTGATCTGGCCATGAAATGGCTCGGCAAGGCCATGCCGGATTGGTCGGAAAAATGTCCCATCACCGTCACCGTGGGCGAGAAGCTCGGTGCGGGCGGGGCGACGTCATTCGTTTTCCAGAACGGCGAGGTTTTCGGCTGGGAAATGGACATTCAAGGCTCGGCCCAGCGCATTTTGGATTCCGTTTTGCCGCACGAAATCACCCACATGGTATTGGCCTCACATTTTCGTCGGCCCGTGCCACGCTGGCTCGACGAAGGGGCGGCCACAAGCGTGGAACATGCTTCGGAAAAGGAAAATTACCGAAACATGCTGCACCATTTTCTCCGCGATGATGTGCGCAAGTGCTTGCCGTTCCGGCACATGGTTGCTCTGAGAGAATATCCGGCGGATCCCATGCCCTTCTACGCGCAGGGCTTTTCTGTGGTGGAGTATTTGCTGGCCTTGGGCGACGCACTGGGCGGTGACGGCCCGCGACGGCTGGTGAGGTTTGCCCTAGATGTCCGACCGGATGGCCAACACGGCGACTGGGATCGTGCGTTGCGTGAGCATTACAAAATAGAAAACCTCGGTCGGCTGCAACAAGACCGCTGGATCGCCTGGGTCGAAACCGGTTCGCCCAAAGGGCCTGCTTTTCCCGTTTTGCCCCGAAAATCGACAGCCGATGCTGATTCGAGGTTCGCTGTCGTGAATGATTCTTTCCTAGCTGGACCGCCGCCGGCGTCGCAACCTCCGAGCCAAATTGCCTTGGTCAGTGCCCGACCGTCACCGCCCTACGGGCAATCGGTCTACGAAAATCTTGCACGAGCGGAAACGCCGATACCGACAAAAATGGAGAATGGCTCAGAGACGATGCCCATTCCCATCTTGATCGACGCTCAACGTCAGGGGATTTATCGGTAATGGCGGGGGAGCCACCGTCCATGCCACGCGATCCCAAAATCAACACGACGGTTCCGTTCGCACGTCTTCAAGCTCGCGGTAAACGCTTGCCGGCGTGACGTTTTTCATCTTGGCCACGGCCCGGACGACGTGATCGCGGATCATTTTTAGGGCGGACATGTCCTCGCTCTGTTCATCCATCAGTTTGCAGATGCGGTCGAAAAGCGTCACGCTCACATCGTAGTAGACATCGTAAAGGTCGTTGTTCGGCTGGTTCTTTGGCATGGTTCTGATCGTGTGAAATGGGTTAAGTCGGCGCGCAAAAAAAGAGCGCCAAACCGGGCTGCACACCCCACCCTAACCACAGGGCACGTGACACAACACCGACCGACGCTCCCGTACAGGGAACGCCGCCTGATGTCGCATCACGCTAGGCATCGAAACGCCTGTGTGGTTATTTGGGGTGTACGACAAAAGACAAAACGTCTTGATCTGATTGTAAAACCGGCATCAAGCCGGAAACGGATCAGGGCATAAAAACTTGAAGAAGTGAAGAAGACTTGTCAACCGTCAACACAACGGTTCCATTGTACTCCGTTGGCGGCCTAGGGGCAAGTCGTTCGCGCTCTGAAACACCCCGGTTGCTATTTTGCCCCGTTTGAGTACAATGGAAGCCGAAGAGCAAGGAGCGAAGAAAGCACTTAACTCCCTGTTTCGCAAACACTTCCGTCTACCCAAAGCGTTCCGATGTCCGACACGAATCTCCCGCCTGATGATGACAACACTCTCCCCGAAGACCACATAGAGGACATTCCTGCGGAATTGCCGGCACTGGGCGGCGAAGAAGGCACGAAGCTGCTCCGGCTCTCCATCGAAGACGAGATGCGGAACAGCTATCTCACCTACGCCATGAGCGTCATCGTCAGCCGGGCCATTCCCGACGTGCGCGACGGATTGAAACCCTCGCAGCGGCGCATTTTGGTCGCTATGAACGACATCAATCTCACGCCGGGGTCAAAGCGGGTAAAATGTGCCAAAATTTCCGGCGACACGAGCGGTAATTATCACCCTCACGGCGAGCAGGTCATTTATCCCACCTTGGTCAGAATGGCCCAGGAGTGGAACACACGCTACGTGCTGGTCGACAAACAGGGCAATTTCGGTTCCATCGCCGGCCTGCCGCCCGCCGCCATGCGGTATACCGAAGCGCGCATGTCGCCGATTGCCGCCATGCTGCTCGAAGACATCAATCTCGACACGGTCGATTTTTTGCCCAGTTACGACGAGGAACGCATGGAGCCCAGCGTTTTGCCGTCGAAATTTCCGAACCTGCTGGCCAACGGAGCGAACGGAATCGCGGTCGGTATGGCCACGAGCATTCCGCCGCATAATGTCGGCGAAGTCTGCGACGCGACCATTGCCGTGCTGGATAATCCCGACATTTCGCCGCTCGAACTGCTCAAAATGTGTCCCGGCCCTGACTTTCCGACCGGCGGCATCATCTGCGGTCGCTCCGGCATTCACAAGGGGTATCTAACAGGCCGGGGCAATATCGTGGTGCGTGCCCGCGCAAGGGTTGAAGAGCATAATAAAAAGACGCGAATCATTGTTTCAGAAATTCCGTATCAGCAGACGCGCGACCGGATCGAGGAGAAAATTTCCGAAGTGGTCAACGAAGGCCGGATCGCGGGCATTTCTTTCGTCCGTAATGAGTCCGACCTGAATGAGCCGGTGCGTCTGGTCGTGGAACTGAAACGCGACGCCGACCCGGACGTCGTTTTGAATCAGCTTTACCAGTTCACGCCGCTTCAGGATTCATTCTCGATCATTTTGCTGGCCCTCGTCGACGGCAAGCCTCGCGTGCTGACGTTCAAGGAACTCGTCGAGGAATTTATTCGTCACAGAAGGACCGTGCTGCGCCGCCGCACGCAATTTTTGCTGGCCAAAGCGAGGCGTCGAAAGCATACCGTCGAGGGCCTCATCATCGCCCATGCGAACATCAATGAAGTGATTCGCACGATTCGCACTTCCGCCACGCAAGCGGAAGCGAAACAGCGGCTGATGACCATCGAATGTCCGTCTTCCATGTTGCAGCGTGCCTTGGGCGATGGTTATGCCGCATTCCAATCCGAGCGCGGCGTGAAGGAAAACTACACGCTCACGCCGGTGCAGGCCGAAGCGATTTTACGCATGACGCTGGGACACCTCGTCAATCTGGAGCAGGAAAAGCTCGGCGAAGAATATCGCAACTTGTTGGCGGAAATCGGCGAATACTTGAGCATACTGGCCGACGAGAACCGGATCAAGGAAATGATCCGCGAAGACCTCTTGATGGTCAAGGCGAAGCACGGCGACAAACGACGCACGGAAATTTCCGGCGACGAGGCCGTCAACATGGACATCGAAGACTTGATCGAAGAGGAAACGATGGTCGTTTCCATCACGCAGGGCGGTTACATCAAGCGCACGCCCGCCTCGACATACCGCGCTCAGCGACGGGGCGGCAAAGGCCGAATCGGTGCCAAAGTGGGCGATGAAGACCCCGTACAGCATCTTTTTGTCACCACCACGCATAATTATCTGCTCTTCTTCACGAATTTCGGCAAGGTATACTGGCAGAAGGTTTACGCCATTCCCGAATTGCCGCCGACTTCCAAAGGCAGGGCGGTCGTGAATCTGCTGAATTTGGACGCGGGCGAGCAAATCGCCGACTGTCGGGCCGTCAAGGATTTCAACGAACCGGATCATTATCTTGTCTTTGCGACAAAAAATGGTCTTGTCAAAAAGACGGCTCTGTCCGCTTACGGCAGACCGCTCAAAGGCGGCCTCATTGCCATCAAACTCAAGGACGGCGACGAACTGATCGACGTAACGGTCGTCGGGCCGGGCGACGAACTCATCATGGCCACCGCGACGGGCAATGCGATTCGTTTCCGTCACACCGATGCCCGCGCGATGGGAAGGGCGTCCAGCGGCGTGAAAGGCGTGAGATTGCGCAAAGGGGACGAAGCGGTCGGTCTCGTTGTCGCATCGCCGGACATGACGCTGCTGACAGCCACGGCGAACGGCTACGGGAAGCGCACGCCCATCGGCCCCAACGGCGCGCCGGAAGCGGAACCAGTGCCGCTGGATGACGATGGCATCGCAGACGGCGTCGACGAAAAGATGGAAGACATGGCTGATACGCAAAACGATGCGGCGGAAACGGCCACCGATACGGAAACTTCCGAAGAGGGCGACGAAGGGCCGAGCGGCATGTGTTACCGAACGAAGCACCGCGGCGGTTTGGGCCTCAAGGACATTAAAACGACAAAGCGGAATGGCCCCGTGATTGCGATTTCCCGCGTGTACGATAATGACGAAGTGATGATGATAACGGCCAAAGGCCAGATTCAGCGCATCGCCGTGGCCGACATCCGCGTGATGAGCCGCAACACGCAGGGCGTGCGTTTGATGAATCTCGACGACGATGATACGCTCGTGGCCGTCAAGCGCATTCCGCGGGATGACCATGCGGAAGATTCCGTATCCGAGCCAACGTCAGATACAACCGATGAAACCGTCAGCGTACCGGAAGAATAGTATTCTCAAGTCGTGTAGCCGCCTCTATTTCACGCTTGTGATCGGTGCGCTGGGCACATACCTGTCGGCTGCGACGCCGTCCTTGCGGACGGATACCCGCTATGCCGACCCGGAAACGTGTGCCTCGTGCCACGAACAAGCCTGCAAGGATTGGCGGCAAAGCGACCATCGACGTTCGATGGATCATGCCAACGCTCAAACCGTTTTGGGCGATTTTTCGGATGTCTCCTTTCTTCACATCGGCTTTGACGACTTGCTCGACTTCAACGCGCAAACGCTGAAAATTCTGGTCGACGACATCGAATGCGGAACGCCGCCCGCCTTTCCGATGCGTGAATATGCCCAAAACGAGCGATCCGCGAATGCCGAAGTGCCCGACCTGACGCCCGTGCCCTATAACATTGCCGGACGAAAATTCAAACCGGCTCTTGAACCGCATTTTGACGACTTCGCACTGGCCTGCTTCGACGCCAAAGACGGCGTAAGGGAAAAGTTGCGTTCCGTGATGAACGAGGCGCAACGAAAAGGATTTGGTGCGGAAACGGATTATCGGAAGTCGCTTCGCGTCAATAGGCCGAGCGAAATTGCCGGTGCGCAGTCCCGAATCGTTTCGCGGTTGCGGAAACTGATCGGCTCCGAAAAGATCGGCAGCGGTCAGGTCCCGCGGCATTGTGCAACCTTCCGCTTGTTTCAACAAGACGGAAAATTTATGGTCGAAACCGACATCGGCACCTACGAAGTCCGTTTTGTTCTCGGCGTTCGTCCGCTGCAACAATATCTGGTCGAAACCGAAGGCGGCAGGCTCCAGTGCCTTCCGGTCGCATGGGATTCCGTGGATGGTCGGTGGTTTCATCTATACCCGAAAGAGCAGATCCCGCAAAGCGACCCGCTGCACTGGGCAGGCTCTCTGCAAAATTGGAATTTTATGTGCGCGGATTGCCACACAACGGATTTCCGAAAAGATTTTGACACAAAAACTCTGGCTTATCATTCGAGTTTCGTCGAATCCAACGTAGGCTGCCAATCCTGTCACGGCCCTTGTGGGGAACATGTCGCCACGGCCCGCAAAAATTCGCTTCTCGAAAAGTGGTCGCCGGATTATTCGCTGGGCCTCGATACGCTTGCAGGGAAAAGCGGTGAGGAGATCGTCACGAGCTGCGCAGCCTGCCATACGCGCCGCCGAACCATTCGAGCCGGAGCAAAAAAACCGCTCGAAGCCTGCCTTGACTCTTTTGTGCCAGAAATGCCCGACAGCCCGATCTATTATCCCGACGGGCAGTTGCTTGAAGAGGCTTTTGAAGTCGGCTCCTTCATGCAATCGAAAATGTACGCGAAAGGCGTGGGCTGCACAAACTGCCATGAGCCGCATTCGCTTAAACTGAAGTTTGAAGGCAACCGCCTTTGTACCCAGTGCCACGCTCCGGCTGTTTACGATACGGTCAATCATCATTTTCACCCTGAGAGCACAAAACCGGGCACGCAGTGCGTTGAATGCCATTTTCCGCAGTCCGCGTACATGGTCGCCGATCCGAGACGGGATCACAGCATCCGAAAACCCAGCCCGGAATTGACGATCAAGGCGGGCGTGCCGAATGCCTGTACGCTTTGCCACCAAGACCGCAGAAAAGGCGAAACGCTTCACTGGGCGCACGAACACGTCGAGGAGTGGTACGCGAAATCGCGGCAATCGCTTGTTGGATATTCGCGCCCGCAAGATATGGAACGGCATTACGCTCTTGCCCTTGAGGCCGGTCGGCGCGGCGAGGTGGAAGCACTGCCTCACCTTGCGGAACTGATACGCGACAAGAGCGACGGGGATCATCGTGATTTTCTTCGCGCTGCGGCCTTGTCCCTTTTGGGAAGGCTGGCCACACCGGAACAAACGACGCAGCAAATTCCGTTGATCGTCGATTCGCTTGAAGACGCCGATCCCTTTGTCCGCTTGGCGGCCATTGACGCTTTTTCCTCACAGCCCGTGGAGATGAAGCTGAAATACTTGCCGCCAAAACTGGATGACCCGCTTTTGGCAATGCGAATCGAAGCGGCACGACAACTGGCCGGTGCGTCGGACCGTTTGGAAAATGAGGCGTCGAAAATGGCGTTTCAAAAAGCAGGCAAGGAGTTCATCGAGTCCTGCGAAACGCAAAACGATCAGGCGGCCTCGCATTTGAATCGCGCCGTCTTTGAGTATGACTTGAATGCTTCAAAACGTCGGCAAGTCGAAACATGGTTCGCCGGAATGTCACAGAATGCCCGAAACCAAGCGGAACTCGACGCGACCGTAAAAATTCGCAACGAATACATGGGCAAACTGACGGAAAAGCCGCAGGAAATTTATCGGCTCTCGCTACGTATTGATCCGACCTTCATCCCGTCACGAATCAACCTGGCCATGCTTCATAACGAAAGAGGAGAGACGGCGGAGGCGGAAAAACAGTTTCGAGAAATTTTACGTATCGATCCGGCCCAGGGCGAAGCGGCCTATTCGCTCGGCCTGCTGCTTGCGGAATCGAACCGCTTGAGCGAGGCGGAAACCATGCTACGGAAGGCGGCGGACTTGCGCCCCGAAAATGCCCGGATACGCTACAATCTCGCCTTGCTTTTGATGCGGCAGGAAAAGCGGGGAGCGGCGAAAACAGAAATCGAGACCGCGCTGGACGTGGAACCGAATAATCTCGATTTTCTTTACGCCTTGGCCGTTTTGCACCTGCAAGATGGTCGCCGGACAGAGGCTGGCAAGACGTTTGACCGCTTGAGTGAACTTGATCCGACCAATCCGCAGTGGAAATCCCTGCGCCAACGGGCGGCGTCAACGCCGAAATAGTTGCAGAATATAAAACAGTAGGTACAATGTACAGTTGTACAAACTGTGGAAGTTCCTCTGCGGTCATGGGATCGCCTGGAGCGCAGCGAGGTCCGCAGGGGCGTTGCCTGCGTATGAGCTGTAAGGAATAAATCGTGTCTCGGTACGCGCATTAGCATTGTGCGCCGCTGCTGCAGATACGTTGTGCATAGAAAAATACCGATGTTCGGCCAACATAATAACGTCTTCCAACTGGTACTTCCCACGCTCCAGTCCCCCCGTGAACTGGAGCGGCTCTCCGTGCCGGAACTGTATCATTTGGCGGAGGAAATACGCGCCGAGCTTTGTAGGCTGTACGATCATCGTTCCGTGCATTTCGCGTCGAATTTGGGCGTGGTTGAGCTTTGCATTGCGCTCCACTCCACCTTCGACTTTAGTTGGGATCGCCTCATTTGGGACACGGGCCACCAGATTTATCCCCACAAACTTTTGACAGGGCGGGCGGATCGTTTTCACACGATTCGGACGCAGGGCGGCCTGATGGGTTTTCCGAATCCGGCGGAAAGTGAATACGATCTGATGATGACAGGCCATGCCGGTTGCAGTGTGGGCACGGCTCTGGGGCTTTGTTGCGGCGACGATCTCATCGCAGGCCCGAATAAGCGGCACAGCGTGGCCGTGATCGGCGATGGAGCGTTCAGTAGCGGCGTGGTTTATGAGGCGATGAACCATGCGGGCGGGCTGAAGAAAAATATCACCGTCATTCTGAACGATAATAAAATGTCGATTTGTCCCCGCGTCGGGGGACTTTCGGAACACTTGGACCGTTTTCGTCTGCATCCTCGCTATCAGCGTTTCAAGCAAAGGCTGCACTGGACGGTCGATCATACGCCGCTGGTGGGCGAGTCGGTGGATTCTCTGCTGGGCAGGCTTAAAAAGACCTTGAAAAGTATGCTCAGCGGCGGCCTGTTCGTCGAGGAACTCGGTTTTCGTTATATCGGCCCGATCAACGGCCATAATATTCCAAGGCTTCAGCGTTTTTTACGCATGGCCAGGGAATTGGACGAGCCGGTATTGCTGCATGTTTTTACGGAAAAAGGTCGGGGCTTTGAGCCGGCGGAACAAAACCCGACCGCTTTTCACGCTCCCGCTCCCGGTCGCTGGCTGCGGGATGAGGCGGATTCCGCCTCGATCTCAGTGGCCGAAGCCGAGATTGTGGACGAAAACATCACGCCGCTGGTCGGTATGTCGGCAGCGTCACGCGAAGCCTTGCCCGATGTCCCGCAACCGTTTACCGCCTATATGCGTAACGCGATCCGGCAATTGATGCGCGAAAATGAGCGGATATGCGTCATCACGGCGGCCATGTGCCAGGGAACGATGCTCGAACCGATCCGCGAGGAATTCCCGGAACGGTTCTTCGATGTGGCCATTTGCGAATCACACGCCGTAACCTTCGCCGCCGGATTGGCCAAGGCCGGTATGCTGCCCATCGTCGATATTTACAGTACGTTTTTGCAGCGGGCTTACGATCAGATTTTTCAGGAAGTGTCGTTACAAAATCTTCCCGTGATTTTTGCCGTTGATCGCGCCGGGTTGGCAGGACCTGACGGACCGACGCACCACGGCGTGTTCGACATTGCGTTTTTGCGGCCTTTTCCGAATTTGGTGGTCATGGCCCCGGCGGATGCGGCGGATGTCGAACCGATGCTGCGCTTTGCGGAAAAACTGGAACGGCCTATCGCCATTCGTTATCCGAAAGCCAATGCGGCGAACGCTTTTCGGGAGACTCAGCCCTTCGCGCCGGGCAAGGCGGAAATCATCCGCTCCGGTCGGGATGGCATGGTTGCGGTCTGCGGCCCTTTTCTTGAGACGGCTATCGAAGCGGCCACGGTGCTGGGCAAAAATCTTGACGGCTTGGGGCGGGTCGACTTGGGCGTCATCAATGCGAGGTTTATCAAACCACTGGATGTCGACACGATTTTGCAGCCGCTTCGCAACGATGGCATTCTCATCACCATTGAAGAGGGGATGCTGGCAGGCGGCTTTGGCAGCGCGGTTTTAGAGGCGGCCAACGACGAAGGACTTGACACTCGCAAACTGCGACGTTTTGGCATTCCTGACCATTATGTGGAGCACGGCGAACGCGGCGAACTGCTTGACCAACTCGGTCTGAATGCGAAAAGCATTGTCCAAATTTGCCGCGACCTGATGTTTTGAGGCCCAGTTTTGACGCACGGTTTGATGCCAAGCGGCCAAAACTCGAGGCCTAAACGCAATGCGTGTTTTCCGGGTCAGGCCTCGTTTTCCAAGAGATGCAACTCGACCGGATCGACAATCCAGCCGCGGCAATTCCGGCTGCCACAAAGACACCTCATTGCCCTGTCGGCAGGCCACGCATAATCAATGGTCAACTCTTCACCGGGCAAAATATCACGAATCGATTCGACCCAGATTTCGGCGTCTTTGTCAGTTTCAAAGCGCATCAGTGGAGAATCTGTTATATCCTCTTCGTCGGCGTTTTCGTCTTCGTCCGCCATTTCGTCGGTCACTCCATCCAGTTCCGCTGCTGCACCGTCGCCGAAGTAGCATTCTTCGTCGTCGAATGCTTCGTCACCATTTTCATCATCCAGCTCCATGTCATCCTCGGCAAGCTCACCGACTTCGAGTTCTTCCTCCGTGGCATCATCTTCCCGAACATACTGCATGAGCTGGCAGTTCGGGTCGCAAGAATGATTCAGATAACAAAACGGCGGGCCGGGGTCAAGCACGGAACCTTCGCCGGCACTGATGCAATAGTCGCTGCCATAATCGGGATCGTGAATCAGCGTGCCGGGCACGCGGCCAATCGGCGTGCCCTTGGAAATCAGCGCGAACGAGAACACGCCCAGCCCGTAGGAAGTGCGGCCTACGCGCACACCGCTGGGAAAAACGCGACCGACATCGGCATCGCCGCGCACGGGAAGATCGTTTTCAGCAAGGACGGAACTGGTTGCAGACAATTGTAAAAGCTCCTGAAAATGAAGAGAGGGACAAACGGCGACATTCTAGCCCTATTTTCCAATCTTCCAAGACGCCCGGCGGTGAGGTTTGTAAACCAAGTGTGCCGGGAATGAAGTAAAACGAAATATGCGGAATGCAGGCCTCGGTGCTGGACATTTTCAGCCGAAAAAATGGATGTACAATGAGCCGGAACGGCGATCCCCAATCCATTCACCTCTATTAACGATCTACGAGTCTATGGCTGGTCATTCTCACTGGGCTGGTATCAAACATAAAAAAGCATTGGTCGACGCCAAACGCGGCAAACTTTGGAGTAAGCTGGCGAAGGCCATCATCATAGCGGCCAAACTCGGCGGCGGCGATCCTGACAACAACATTCGTCTTCGTGCCGCCATCGACGAAGCCAAGGCCGTGAGCCTGCCGAAAGATAATATCATTCGTGCCATCAAACGCGGCAGCGGCGAGATGGGATCGGAACAGCTTGACGAATTGGTGTACGAAGGCTACGGCCCCGGCGGTGTGGCCGTGATGGCGGAGGCCGTGACGGATAATCGCAATCGGACGGCCCCGGAGATCAAGAAAATTTTTGAAGTCTGCGGCGGCAAGTTGGGAACCAGTGGTTGCGTGGCATGGAATTTTGAGAAAAAGGGCTTGTTTGTCATTCCCAAGGGCAACCGAACGGAAGACGAAGTCATGGAACTGGCCCTCGACGCCGGTGCGGATGATGTTGTGGCCGTCCACAATGATGACGAGGCCGGCTTTGAAATCACCTGCTCGCCGGATGTCTATCAAGCCGTGTCGGCGGCATTGGAAGCGGCGGGCATTGAACCGTCCGAAGCGCAATTGAGTCTTCAGCCCAAGGACAGTGCCGAGATCACCGATGTCGACACGGCGGCCAAAGTGCTCAAACTCATGGAAATGCTGGATGACCACGATGATGTGCAAAAAGTGTCCTCGAATTTCAGTATGTCCGACGAGATTGCCGCACAGATAGAAGCGGAGTAGGGTATCGTTGCTAAATCAGTACGTCATGAACAAAGGCATCACAAAAATCTCGGTGGCCGGCTTCAAGTCGATAGCGAAAGAGGCCTCGCTGGACATCAAGCCGCTCACGCTCCTCGCCGGAGCCAACAGCTCCGGCAAGTCGAGCTTCATGCAGCCGCTGCTGTTGATGAAGCAGACGCTGGAGGCACCGTATGATCCGGGACCGCTCTTGCTGAATGGTGCGAATGTTAGGTTTACATCATTTGACCAACTATTGACTTCTCCACGCAGAAAAGGGGCGGAGCAGGAATTTTCGATTGTCTTAGAAGCCCAGATGGGGAGGTATATTCGAAGTGCGCAAAATGTTCCCAATTTCGTTCCGTATTCGCGTGTTTCATTTCACCGTTCAGTGCTGTTTTTTTATCGAAAAGACAATCAGATTTCCGTTGCCACCGGTTTGCCAGATTCCTTCCACCCACGAAACGGTTGCCAAGATGTCCGAATCTGCTTAGACACATCGCAACGTCAATTATGCGATATGTTTCGTAAGTTTTGTGAGGGGAGTCCAATGTTCCCTATTATTGAACCTATTACGGACTGGAAAATCACTCGAAAAAATTTCTTCCTGAATATCGATAGCGACACCCACTCCTCTCGCTTCAATTCTGACGCTAATGAAACTCTGTCAAAAAACATAGCAGACATCATTCACGTCCCCGGCTTGCGTGGCAATCCGCAACGGGCCTATTCGGCAGGTGGAATTGGCCCGCGATTTCCGGGCACTTTTGAACACTACACCGCTAGTGTCATTGCTCACTGGGGTGACAATGATTCCAATAAACTCCAGAAATTGGGCGAGCAACTTTCCCAATTGGGTTTGACTTCAAGTGTCACGGCAAAGCGTCTTGATGATACAGCGATTGAAATCTCCGTGGGCCGCCTGCCGAAAAACGGTCGCCGTAAGACGGATACGGTCAATATTGCCGATGTCGGGTTCGGCGTGTCGCAAACCTTACCGGTTTTGGTTGCATTGCTTGTCGCCGAGCCGGGGCAGTTGGTTTACCTTGAGCAGCCGGAAATTCATTTGCATCCGCGTGCCCAGCGAGCCTTGGCCGGGATTCTCGTCGACGCCGCCAATCGAGGCGTCAAAGTCGTTGCGGAAACGCACAGCTCTATGCTGCTTCTGGCCGTACAAACGCTGATTGCAAAACAGAAAATTTCGCACGAAAACGTGGCACTGCACTGGTTTGAGCGTGATGACAAAACCGGCATGTCAAAAGTTGAGACGGCAAAACTCGACGAGGCAGGCCAGTTCGGTGATTGGCCGGTGGATTTTGGCGAGGTAGAGTTGGAAGCAGAAGACGACTATCTGGACGCCGTGCTTTTGGATAGAAAAGAGGGCGTGAAATGATGGTAAAGCGAAAACAAAAATCATTTGTGATTGATACCAACATTGCACGTTCAGCGGGTGCGGAAAATGCAATCGCTCCGACTTCGCTTCATTGTCGTAATGTCCTTCGGATGATGACACAGAAGCGTTTCTATGTGGTCATGTCGACTGAATTGCGAAGGGAGTGGAAAGATCACGCATCGAAACGCTCAAAAAAATGGCTCGGACAAATGACAAAACGAGACCGCGTTCTCGACATTCGTAATGCGAGGAATGAAGAGTTTCGAGAGAAAATGCGGAATACGGCGGAAGATGTAACGCCCAAAGCAGCAAAAGCGAAACATATGCGAGACATGAAAAAAGATTACCACTTGCTTGAAGCGGCACTGGTCTCGGACATGGCCGTTCTTTCTTGTGAGAAAGTTTGCAGGGAACTCTATCAGCAAGCCGCCAAAACCGTTGCGGAAATCCAGCCGATTCTTTGGGTGAATCCCGACTTGCCGGGAGACGATGCCGTCGCCTGGCTTCAGCGAGGTGCTCCGAACGAAAAGAAACGCCGGCTTGGCTACGGTAATCGTCCTGACAATCGTCATTCCCGGTAGATGGTGGTTCTCCGAAACCCTCTGTCAAGTTTCGGAGAACCTGACCCGTAGTTCAAATTTTCACCACCTCAGGTCGCTCCATGTCTCTTGCCCTGGTTCAGCATCATCCCCGCCGTTTTCGCGAGAATCGGTATGTTTATCCGGTTATCAGCCGCCGCAGCGACGGGTTGTCGATTGGCGTGAACCTGAGTCCGACGGCTCGGTGCAATTTTGCGTGCATTTACTGCCAAGTGCTCGGCGATGCGGATTGCCGTCTCCAAACGCTGAACAAAATCGTAGCCGAGGGCGACCGAAAAAAAGAAATTCACGACCTGTCGCCGCTGATTGATCTCGACAGGCTGGAATCGGAATTGCGCAACGTGATCGAAATGGCCTTTGACGGCTCGTTGTTTGAAGAGGAATGGCTTTCCAAAACACCGCCGGAAAAGCGTCAAATCCAGGACATCGCCTTCAGCGGTGACGGCGAGCCGACGCTGGCGGCCCAGTTTCACGAGGCAGTCAAACGTGTTGCCGCCGTCCGAAAAAAGTTCTGCTCGGAATCGACCAAGATCGTGCTTATTACGAATGGCACGATGCTGCACTCCGCTTCGGTGCGGCAAGCCTTGGAAGCCATGCTCGCAAACAACGGCGAAATCTGGGCCAAACTCGATGCCGGAACGCCGGATTATTATCGTACTATTTCCCGCTCGGCGGTCGATTTTGAAAGAGTGCTGGCGAATCTGGCCGAGGCCGCAAGGCAATTTCCACTGGTGATTCAAACGTGCTTTCTGTCGTTGCACGGCAAAGGGCCGGATGAGGGCGAAGTTCACCATTACGCGAATCAGATAAAAAAAATTCTGCGCCGCGGCGGCAACATCTTGCGGCTTCAGATTTACACGGTCGCTCGGAGTACGCCCGACCCCGGCGTTCTGCCGCTTGACAATGGCCGGCTAGATGACATTGTTGACAAGCTGAAAACGGCGACAGGGCTACATGTGGACGCGTTTTACTCGTCGTGAACTCATGGCCGGCACCCCGGCGTTTGGCATCGCGTTTCCTTGCACTTTCCCTATTTTCGTGTAGAATGGATGAGGAAATGTCATGTCATGCGACGTCAAACCGCATACTGATTTCGGCTTCAAAAAGCGAGTCGGCGAAGAGGCAAACTGATGAAAATACCATGTCGCATACTTGTCCTGTTACTTGTTTCAACGCCGGTTTTTGCGCAGTTTGAATCGCTTGCCGAGGAGGATCAAATCAGGGCGCAAGCTCGGCTTGAAAGCTGGAAAAATATGCTGGAGGAGAGGAACGTGATTCGTCGTGATTTTGCGTTATTCTATCTTGACAATGGCAACGAAAAACTCCAGGAGGCCATCAGGACGGAAGTGGGCATTCCCGACGAAGAACTTGAACAATGGAAAATGCAAAATGCGGAAACGAATCAATCGTTAAACGAAAAACTGAAGCCACTCGGTCAGCTCATGGTAGCCGCCGGTGATTTTGAAACCTTCGATGCGTTCCTTGCGGAGGCCGACGCCCTTGTCTGGGAACATGCGGAACAGATTCAAGCTCAAGTGCTCGAAAATATAGGGCCTGAGCGGCTCGCAAAACTTCGCAAACTGGGGCTTCAACTCCAGTCTGTTTGGGAAGGCGGTGCGATCGATTTCAACTCTTACGAGTATCTTGACTTATCGGAAGACCAAAAGAAGCGGCTCGCTGAAATTCGCAGCGAATACATCCAAGCGCATGACCTTTGCGCTCGGGAAATTTCGGAGCTGACAGAGCAAGCCTATCTGCTCATATTGCAATGGGACACGAAAAGTGAGGAGGAAAGGAAGGCTGGCGAAGCCGCTTTGGGCGAACGGATGGCGAACATGGAAGTGAGTGCCCAGAAAACCGTGCAAAAATTTCGCAAAGTGGCCGAGGCCGGCAAAGTGAAAATTTCCGCGCTGCTGACGGACGCGCAAGCGGAACGGCTGGAAACCATCATCGCGGAAACGCCGGATTGGATCAAAACACTTGGCCCTTCGGAAGCGAAAACGCAGGACGACTCGTGGCGCGACGCTTGGAAGCCCGGCGATCCTGTGCCGGAAAGAGAATTCCCCACCAAAAAGCGGAAAGTGTTTCCGAGTTTGATGTCGCCCTGAATGATTGAAATCAATCCGTAATCTTCACAATGGTCAGGAAGTGGCCAAAGTTTCCCCTCTCCCCAAAGGGCGAGGGAATAGTTAAAACCTCCTCTGAAAATTCTGACTCCTAACTCCTCTCATGCTCGCCCTATTCATCGAAAGCGTTTTCACACAAAACCTCGCCCTGAGCTTTTTTCTGGGCATGTGTACTTACTTGGCTCTGTCGAAAAAGGTCGACACGGCCTTAGGCCTCGGCATTGCCGTCATCATCGTACAGGCTATTACCGTGCCGGTGAATTACCTGATTTACACGTACATTTTGAAAGAAGGCGCGCTCGCTTGGCTGGCAAATTTGACAGGCATCGAGGCCTTGTCCACGCTGGACTTGAGCTTCGTGTCGCTGATTTGTTACATCGGCGTGATCGCGGCCATCGTCCAGATTTTGGAAATGGTTTTGGACCGCTTTTTTCCGCCTCTGTACAATGCACTGGGCATATTCCTGCCGCTCATCACGGTAAACTGCGCCATTCTCGCCGGCTCGCTGTTCATGGTCGAACGCGATTACAATTTTGTGGAAAGCACCTGTTACGGAATTTTCTCCGGCTTTGGCTGGGCCTTGGCCATCGTGCTTTTGGCTGGCATTAGGGAAAAAATGACCTACAGCCATGTCCCGCCGGGCCTCCGCGGGCTGGGCATTACCTTTATCACCGTCGGTTTGATTGCCTTGGCGTTCATGGCATTTTCCGGGATTACGTTCTGAGATGTGAACGAGCCGCATTTTGCTAGCCGCCGCCGACCAGCGTGACCACTTCCAGCACATCGCCGTCCGCCAGCACGGTGTCGTCGAAAGTGCGATGCGGAACGATGGCTCGATTTCGCTCCACGGCCACGTACTGCCCTGCCAGGCCGAGCGAATCCAAAAGTTGACGCACCGTCAGGGGGTCAGAAAATTCCGCTTCGTCGTTGTTGATTGTTATCCTCATGGCATTCGGTACAGTGGGACAGTCGTGGAAACAGGCCAGTGATTTCCGCTGAGAACGGCTTACCGCTCGTCATCTTTCTGTTCCTCGCTATCGTATTGTTCTTCGAGGGTCTTGAGTTTCGCCACGGCTTGGCGTGCCCGGACAAGGAATGAGTCCTTCTTTTCATCCATCTCCAGCCACATCGGCGGACCAAAAATGATGCGGCTCAGCATCGGAACCGGCAACGTTTTACCGCGAGGAAGAATGGTGTTCATGTTGTTCAAATACACGGGAATCAATTCCAAGTCAGGCCGCTTTTTGCATAAATAATACAGCCCGCTTTTGAATTCACCGAGACTCCCGTCTTGCGACCGTCCTCCTTCGGGAAACATGATGAGGGAGTATTCGTCCTGAATGCTGTCCATCATCACTTTGATCGGCGTATTTTTCAGGCTGACATTTTCACGTTCGATCAGAACGGCATTGAACAATTTTCGGGAAATATAGCGTCGCACAGGGCCGGCGTCCCAATAATCCTGGGCAGCGATCATCCGGGTTTTTTCGCGTACTGAATGGGGCAGGGCGGCCCAGATGACCGGCGCATCAAGATGGCTCGTGTGATTGGCAAAGTAGACCCGCTGGCAGGTGTCCGGCTGTGAGTCGTACCACATGACCGTCATGCCACTGACCGCACGGCATGTTCCGATCAGCGTGTTTTTTGCCAGTTTGTCAAATAGATTCATGTCGCCTTATCGCCACTCATGGCTCGAATCATTGTTGCGACGACCGCATCAACATCCATGCCATCGGTGACGACACGGATGGCCGCCGGGGGTTCGCGGAGAGGCCCAACCTCGCGTGAACTGTCCTGAGCATCACGCAGGTTGATTTTATCAAGAATGTCGGCAAAGTCACCATGCCCGCCCAGTTTTTCCAGCTCGCCCAGCCTGCGTCGAGCGCGCTCCTCCGGCGTGGCCGTAACGAAGAATTTGTAGTTGGCATCAGGAAACACAACCGTTCCCTGATCTCTGCCTTCGGTCACAAGTCCTTTGTTTTGTTCAAGATACCGCAGGCCGATTGCCTGCTGAAGTTCAACCATAACGGCGCGAATAGCCGGGTTATTGGCCGCATATTTCGTTTTATCCGTGATTTCCGGCGAACGAATTTCACGAGAAACATCCTCGCCGTCTAAAAAAGTTTGCCGGTTGTTGACCTCGATCACCACGCTCCTCGCAATTTTTTCCAATTCGTGCGGCTTGTCCCAATCAATTTTTCTGCGTAATCCTGCCAAGGCCACGGCTCGATACATGGAACCCGTGTCAAGGTATTCATAGACTGTGTCGGTGCGTTCGGAAAGTTTTACAGCCAAAAGTCTTGCGACCGTACTTTTTCCGGCACCGGCAGGCCCGTCGATGGTGATGAGCATGGGCGTCATTGTTGGAAGAATGTTGAAGACAACGATCAATCCATGTTACGTTGCCTCTCTGGCGGCTTGAATATCATTGAGCGAGCGACCAAGTTTTCGCTGGCCGCCGGAGCCGGCCCCGGTCATGCGACGACGCGGCGAGACCGCTTCGGTTTCCTCTTGCAAAAAACTGAGAATTTTGTCCTTGGACGATTCTTCTTCCTGAGGCATGCCCATGGTTTGGACCGCATCGGAAACACCGAGGAGAACAGAGCGTTTCACGCCGTCACGAATCCAGTCGAAAAAATTGAAGTTCATGTGGAATCCTTTCCCAAGTCATGTATACCCTGTGCGTTTAGATTTTCAGGCATCGCCGCCCCTCAACCCTTCGGGATTCGTGGCTTCCATACACGGCGTTTCTGAAATTTCAAAGTGGCCTAGGCATATCTGTCATAAGTTGCACAATTTGCACCGCAATGGTTGCGGCAACATCGGCGGATCGTATCGATTTGCCCTAACGCTGTCAATGCGAAATTTTGCCGTGGCAATTTTGCGGTGAAATTGGCGTGCATTCCCGGCCCGTCTTCAAGTTTCACGGTGAGGAATTTTTCGGCCAAATTAGTTTGTCTTTACGAAGGAATTTGGCGTTTGGATGAGGAAAAAACTTGTGGTCAGCGCGCAATCGCCCGGGCAAATGACCCCCTGCCTTTTCAAGAAGTCCCGTTTCCGATAGAATGGGGAACCTTTACACGGTTTCCGAAAAAACGCTTCACGGAGAAGATATAATGTCCAAGCCCCAGCACACCAAGAAAAAGGCTAATCACGGCAAGCGGCCTGCCAGCTCGAAACTGCGAAAAGCAAAACGGCGAAAAGTCAAAACCTGAGATGGATAGAACATCGGCGAGTAGAACAGTGACCGTTTTCTTTTATTCATCTACTTTCAGTACGGCATTTGTGAAAATACGGCGTTGATGCCCGCTTTCCCCGAAGGGGGAATGTCGAATGATTTGTCACAAAAGAAGAGCTTTTCCTCGCCGTTCGCAATATATTTGACTATGGCCCGGCGAGCGGTACGAACAATCAGCAAAGAGCTTGACCTGACCGGCGTGCTCAAAATGCCCGGAGAGCTTCCAAAGCCGTGGGATTCGGAGCTGCTCTTCGGTCGTGTTGCGCCGCTGGAGCTGGAAATCGGCTCCGGCAAGGGGCTTTTCATCAAAAACGCCGCCCAAAAATTTTCAGAGCACGATTTTCTTGGCATCGAAATCGGTCAAAAGTACGCGCGCTTCTCGGCGGCCCGATTGGCAAATCGCTCACAACGGAATGCCGTGATGGTTTGTGGCGATGCGGCCACGGTGCTGCGCGACTGGATTCCTGAAAGTTTTCTTGAGGCTGTCCACGTCTATTTTCCCGATCCGTGGTGGAAGCGGGCACATCGAAAGCGGCGTATTTTGCGCGCGGAAGTATTGCAGTTGATCGAAAGCCGCCTGAAGCCCGGCGGAACATTGCATTTCTGGACTGATGTCGAAGAGTATTTCCATTCGACGTTGAATCTGCTGGCCGCCCATACCGCTCTCCAAGGTCCCAATGCGGTTCCAGAAAAAGAAGCGGAGCACGAATTCGATTATCGCACGCATTTTGAGCGACGCACTCGCCTGCATGGCGAAAAAGTCTTTCGCGCCGAGTTCCGTAAGTAAAAGCACGCTCTGCGTCTGAACCGCTAACGGCCACGTAGCAATTCACCTGTCTTGGATGCCGTTACTGCCGCCACTTCTTCCGGCGTTCCTTGCGCAACAATGTTGCCACCGTGTTCAGCCGCGCCGGGGCCGAGATCAATGATATAATCGGCCTCGCGGATCAGCTGCAAATTGTGTTCCACAACAATCAGTGAGTGGCCGGTCGCAATCAGCGAGTCAAAGCAGTCGAGCAGTTGAACAATATCGGCAAAATGCAGGCCCGTCGTCGGCTCATCCATGATGAAAAGCGTTCGCTCCTTTTTGAGCAGCGAGAGGTAGGTCGCCAATTTGAGCCGTTGCAACTCGCCACCCGAAAGCGTGTTGGCAGGTTGACCGAGCCGAATATAATCAAGTCCGACGTCGAGGAGCCGCTTGAGTTTTTGTTGTACTTTATTCTGTCCGCGAAAAAAGGCGAACGCTTCCCGTGCCGTCATGTCGAGCACTTCGGCGATATTTCTACCCCTGTAAAGAATTTCCAAAATTTCTGGACGATAACGCTTCCCATTGCAATCCGGGCAGCGAACGGTCATGTCGGCCATGAATTGCATGTCGATCACGGTGAAGCCGTCGCCCTTGCAATGCTCACAGCGACCGCCCTCGACATTGAAGCTGAATTTACCGGGCGTGAAGTTGCGTGCCTTGGCGTCGACGGTGGCGGCGAACACGTTGCGAATTTCGTCAAAGATTTTAAGATACGTCACGGGATTGGATCGCGACGAGCGTCCTATCGGCGCATGATCGACCAAAACCACGTCTTCGATTTGCTTGCCGACGAGTATGCTTTCGTAGGGCAAAGCGAGGGCATTTCGGTCTTGTCCTTTTTCCGAATGCAGATGCCTCAGCAGGGCCGGATAAAGCGTTTCGCAAACCAGCGAACTTTTTCCCGCGCCGCTCACACCCGTCACGACGCAGAGCATTCCCAGCGGAAACGAGACGGTCAAATTTTTGAGATGATGGCCGCAACAGCCTGACAGTTTAATCTCGCCGCCCGTCGTTCGCCGCCGTTTCGTTCGTGACAGGCCACGTTCGCCCGACAGATATTTGCCCGTCTCGCTGTTCGTATCGACAAGCATTTCCGCCGCCGTGCCTTGAAAAACGACTTGGCCACCCGATTCGCCCGCTCCGGGGCCGATTTCGACGATCTGATCGGCCATGCGGAGAAAGGCCTCTTCATGCTCCACGACGACGACCGTGTTGCCGCGGCCTTGAAGCGTTTTAATCGTTTCAAGAAGTGACACCATGTCCGCCGGATGCAACCCAGCGGACGGCTCATCCAAAACATAGAGCATGTCAACCAAGCTGGAACCCAAGGCGGAGGCCAGACCGATGCGCCGTCGCTCGCCGCCGCTAAGCGTTTGCATGGGGCGGGAAAGCGTCAGATAGCCCAGCCCCACTTGTTCCAGAAATTCCAGTCGCAGGCGAATTTGCTCCAACGGCACATGTGCGATTTTGTGTTCATATCCGGTTAGTCGCAAATTGTGAAACCATGATTTCAAGTCCGTGACTTTGCATTCCGTCAACTCGGCAATGTTTTTTCCGTCGATTTTCACCGCCAGTGACTCGGACAAATATTCCGAACGGTCTTCGTCGTTTTGGCATCGCAATTCTCGAAACAATTTCGGTTCCAGCGGCGGAAAAATGAAATTGCAGTGATTGCAAGCAAGTTTTGACGAAAAGGAAATCGTTTGATCGGACACCGTCCCATCCGCATAAAATGAGAATCGGTGATTCCGACGTGGCACTCGCGGCTGTGTGGCCTTCGTCGCTTCGCTTAGGAAGCCACTTGGTTCATTTTTTGTGGGCGGCGCAATAATGAAACATTTCCCGTTTCCGTACTGCAAAGCCGTTTCGAGCGATTCGACGATGCGTTCCTCCGCGCCGATTCCGAGCGTCAAGCGATCCACGACGAGCAGGAGCGTACCCTGCCGCGAGCCTGCCGCCGACCAAAGCTCATCGACGATGCCTTCGCCATCCAAGCGAAAATGTTCGCCGCCGATCATCCCACGCACAAAACCGCGCTCACGCCAGTGTGTTTCAAATTCCGATTTGTCTTCCACGTACTCCGGCGCAAAAGCAATTTGAAGGCGTTCCTCCGCGTCGAACCGCTCTTTCAGGGACTGCAAAATGCTCTGGGGCGTATCAACATGAACCGGCTCTCCGCAATGAGGACAAAAAACGTGGCCGATTCGAGCGAAAAGCAGCCGCAGATGCTCCGTGGTTTCCGTGGCGGTTCCAATCGTGCCGCGATTTTGGTGGTGAAACAACCTGTCTGTTACAGCAACGGCGGGCGGAACGCCGTCGATGCGTTTCGCGTCCGGTCTTTCGACTTGGGCGAGAAATTGCCGCGTATACGCGGAAAATGTTTCGATGTAACGACGCTGCCCCTCGGCGTAAAGCGTGTCGAAGGCAAGCGAACTTTTGCCGCTGCCGCTGCGACCGCAGAGCACGATCATTTTGCCCAGCGGCAAATCGAGATTGATGCCCTTCAAATTATGAACAGAAACCTGCCGCAATTCAATCATGGAAAACAATAAATGTACGGCGGGCGGTGAGAAAATGGCCATTCCCCGCCCCCTTTCGCCAAAAGGCTCGGACTATGCCGCAAAACCGGATGGGATGACCGGGCTGAACACCATCAGACGAGTAGGTTATTCGTTACTGTTTCTGATCTTCGCGCACAGTTCCTCCAACGCTTTTTCCTGTGTTTCAAGCAGCAGTTCCAGCATTGAGAGTACGGCCACTTGATTGTGTGCCCAAGCGAATTCTTTCGATCTGCCACTGACCGTCACGGGCTTGCCCAGCCATTTTCCCAGCATCGAACGTTCCGGCTGGGCCGTGAGTCGCACTCGCAAATCATCGACAATTTCTTGCCGCCGTGAAGGCTCCCGTTCGATTTGTTTCCATGCCCGCTCCAGCTGGTCGTAATACCGGTTCGTCTCGGCGGCGATGAGGTTCCAATTCAGCAAAAAATTTTCTTTCGGAAAAGCCTGCGGATAAACGGCCACATACCAAAGTGCCAGTAACCGCCAACGAGCCAGTGCTTGCTTCACACTTTCCCGCTCCGGCAAGGAATTGAGTTCGGCGAGAAATTTTTGTTTTTGTTCCGATGAAAGGGTGCGATTGCGGAGCACCTTCTCAAACGACAAAACAAAAAGACGAGGCGACATGAGCAGCTCGAATCCTGAATAAATTCGCATTCGTGATAGACTTGCCGCATCCCGCAACGCTCCGTCGATGTCATCTTTTCCAAGCCGATATTGCAGCCGATACATAAAGGCGTCTCCGAGATGTTCCGGCAAGGCGGTGTTGGATTGAAAGCTGCGTGAAATAAAAATTTGCCCTTTTTCCGCCGGAGCGCGTAACATGGGCACGAAATAATGCTTCTGCCTCAATGCCCCGGCCACGAGATCGAGCAGCGGCGAATTTTCCTCGACCCAGCGTTGCATGAAGGGAAATTCCTCGGCGACCCACGGCACATTTCTCAGGCTATCGGCCATGATTTCCGTGTCCTTGGGATCGTCCGGCTTTTTCGTGGCGGCTTTTTCAGAAGTGAAACCTTCATTCTCATCAAGCCAGAACAGGTACTCACGGTTGAAAAACCCTTTCGGTGCTTCAAACTTCAATGTCGGCGTCAGGTTCGGATCGAGATCGAGTTCCTTGCAGAGCGACTCCCAGTACCAATCCGGTTCGTCGAAATACGGCGACTTGCCCAGTGCCTGAACGACCAAGCGAAAACCGTTTTCGTCCGGCCTGCACTTCGGTTCAAATTGCTCTTTGATGGCCGCAAAATAATCGACGCAGATGCCGTTGGCAGTTTTCGGCTCGGTGAGAAAAGTCGTATTGGGCGAGATTCGCAGCGGCACTTCGCGGAAGCAGAGAATCCAAATCACCGGGGCGGCGAGGAAGAAAATCAGGCTCGGCAGAAGATAGGGGAGTTTTTTGGACACGGGACAGCGTTGTCGTACCGCCTGCACGGGGATGGCGGAATCATGTTTTTGAAAAAAAGAAAGCGGGACTATAAGCCGGGTTCTGTGATTCGAGGCCGTGCCGCAAGCGACTCGGTCAACATCGAACGACGATCATTTATCTGGGACAGCGATTGCTCGACGCCTCAAGCGGTCCACCCGGGTCTCGGAACCTTACGGTTCGTGGCGGCTCGGACGGCCTGGACCCTGTTTGACCTTGCTCCCGGTGGGGTTTGCCTAGCCAGACCCGGTTGCCCGGCCTGCGGTGAGCTTTTACCTCGCCTTTTCACCCTTACCGAAGAGAGCGATTAGTGAACAACGCATCGTGAACAGCGAAGACTTGCGACAGCGTCATTCTCGCCCGCATCCTCCGCTATTCCCTACTCGTGATCCACTATTCACTCTCTTCGGCGGTTTATTTTCTGTTGCACTTTCCCTGATCTCACGACCGGCGGATGTTATCCGTCACCGTGTCCGATGGAGCCCGGACTTTCCTCCCCCACAGTGCATAAACAAGCCTGCAAAGAGCGACCGTCCGTCCCACTTTCTCAATACAGTCTACACTGTACATCGTAATCTGTACATGCCCTTCAATCCGATTCAAAATCCCTCCAGACCAGCGGCCTGCGTTGTCGGGATTCGATCCGCAAGGCGACTTCGCCGTTCTGGAAAATTCGCACCGTGCCACTGGACTGGCTGACCGTGATGGCAACGGCGGCCGTGTTTTTGGTGATCGCCGCCGCCGCCCAGTGCCTCGCTCCGAGGCCCAGCGAAAGCGAGAGCGTGGATGTGGAGGCCGCCTCCAAAATCCGGCAGGCCGCCTCGACCGTGCCGTCCGCGGTGACGACAATCGCCCCGTCAAGCTGCGCGATTTCCTTGATCCCCTCTCGCACTTTGGGATCGAACAACGTGCGTTCTTTTCGCTGATAGCCTTTGACGGGGTCAAAGCCCGCCGCCCGGCTTGAGTTCAACACTTTCCTCGTGTCGCCCACCACGAACAGCGTGCCGACAGGATTGCCTTCCCGGCCTTCCCAACCGATGTCGATGGCCAAATCGACCACGGTTTTGAGCGTTTTGAGCGGCACGCGGCTTTCGAGTTGCCGCAAGTCCCGACCGGAAAGTCGTTCGAGGTGCTCATTCAGATTGATGATGCTGATCGAATCAAGCTGAGCCGGATCAAGAGCACTGTACAAGGCCATCACGCGGCTGCCATGCGGAATCAAGTCGTCGGCCACCGCTTCGAGGATGGCGTGCGTCATCTTCTCGTAAATCGAAGCACCGCCGTCGAAATGCAGATGAATGCTCGCAAAGCCGTGAATCACCGCCGCCGACAGAATGTCCGACTTCATCGAGGCCACGATGGCACGTTCGTCTTCCAGCAGTTTTTTGAATTTTCCCCAATCGAGCGGCACTTCGGGAAAAATCAAAATGGCGTTCGCTTCCAACTCTTCACGCAACGTGCGCAGCGTGCCGATGAGACGTCGAAACTTGTCGGTGAATCTCAGCGGCTCGGTCATGGCAGGGATAAATATTGGTACAGATAATCTCTCAGGAGTACCTTTATCATAATTCCGTTGCCGTGATTTGTCAATTGCCGACGTTGTGAAAGATTTTGCATTGAGTATACTATACGTGAGTCTGCATCGTTTCGCGTGCGGACGCGATGCGTTTTTGTCAATTCATTCATCCCTCCAGGAGCAACCCATGACCGCCGCGAAGAATAAGAAGACCGAATCGCCCTCTGTTGCAGCAAATAAAGAGGAACAAGTCAATTTTGCCGAAAGCTACGGCGGTGAACCTGAGGCTTTTTTCGACAAACTTCTGATCGAAACGCAAAAAATCTCAGCCAGCGACCTTTTCTTGACGCCGCGCGAAGATCATGTAGACCTTGCGATCCGCCAAATGGGTTCCATCCGTTCCTGGGGGGCTTTGGCGAGAGAAGACGGCATTAGGCTCATCACGCACATCAAGGCCGTCGCCGACATGGACGTTTCCCGCTCGCCGCACCCGCAGGATGGCCGGGTTCATATCGCGCTGAGCAATGCAACGCGAATCGATCTGCGTTTGGCCACCTTGCCCACCCTGTACGGGGAAGACTTGGCCATACGACTTTTGGACCGAAAACGCATGTTGCTGGGCGTGGAGGACATTGGTTTTCATACAACGAATTTCAATCGGCTCATGTCCATCATGGGCAGGCCGGGCGGTTTAATTCTTGTCACCGGCCCGACAGGCATGGGAAAAACGACCACACTTTACGCGGCTCTGAATTTTTTGAACGACGGCACGCGAAAAATTCACACCCTGGAAGACCCTATCGAATTCACCTTGGAAGGCATTCATCAATCGCAGGTCAATTTACGTCGGGGCGTTGATTTTCCTGATCTACTTCGCGGTGTGTTGCGACAATCGCCCGATGTCATCATGGTGGGTGAAGTTCGTGATTCCGCCACCGCCGACATCGTCGTTCGGGCGGCCAACAGCGGCCAGCTCGTTTTTGCCACCGCCCACGCGGGCACGACGGCGGGTGCCTGCGAAGCTCTTTTGGTGCTCGGCGTGAAGCCGCAATTTCTCGCGTCCAGCTTGCTCGGTATTGTCACACAAAGACTGATTCGCGTCCTTTGTCCGCACTGCAAACTGCTGCTGGACACCACCAATCCCGACAATCCCGGCGCGACGGAAAAGGTTCACGCCCCTTGCGGTTGCGAGCATTGCAACCACACGGGCTACATTGGCCGAACCGCGGTGGGTGAAGTGCTCAGGGCCACGCCCGACATTAAGCGCATGATTCGGCAGGGGGCGTCCGTACAAGAGATTCACCGGGCGGCCGTTTCGCAAGGCATGGTCGATTTGCGTGCCGACGCCCAGCGAAAACTCGACGAAGGCCTCACAAGTCCCGATGAAATTTTGCGAGCCATCCCCGGCGGATTCGATGAACTCGAAGAAGATTTTTCGTGAGAATGACGGTTTTTGGAGCCACTCAAATGAACAAGATGAAATACGCTGTTGTCATGGCCGCCGGAAAAGGGACACGGATGAAATCTGATCTGCCCAAAGTGCTTTTTCCCGTCTGTGAAAGATCGATGATCGAATATGTACTCGATGCCCTCGAAGCGGCGGGAATCGAGCGCATTGTCGTCGTCGTCGGTTATCGTAGCGATTTAGTGCGTGAAACCTTGTCGCATCGAAAAAATCTCGTTTACGCCGAGCAAACCGAGCAGCTTGGCACGGGTCATGCCGTGATGATGTGCCGTGACGTATTACGCAATCACTCAGGCCCGGTAATGGTGGTCGCGGGGGATTGTCCCATGATCCAAGTCGAGTCGATCCAAAAGTTGTTTGCGGCGTATTCGGAGGTCGATCCCCCTGCCTGCATTCTCGGTACGGCCATGAAAGACGATCCAGCGGGCTTGGGGCGTATTGTCCGTGATTCCGGCGGCGCATTTGTCGGCATCGTCGAGGAAAAGGATGCCACGCCGGAACAACAATTGATTCAAGAAGTCAACATGAGTTATTATGTTTTCCACACGCCGGAGCTTTTGGACGCTCTGACCGACTTGAAAACGGATAACGCCCAAGGCGAGTATTACATCACGGACACGCCCGCGGTGCTGAAATCAAAAGGCAAGCGCGTCCTCGCCCTGCCCGTCTTGAAACCGATTGAAAGCCTTGGCATCAATACCGTCGAGGAGGCAAAAATCGTGGAAAAAGCGTTGACGGCATCCTTGGCCTCGCCCTGAAAATTTTGCGATTGACAGAAAGCCCGAAATCGGAAACAATACGCGCCTCATGCGTGGAAACAAGGATTGTTTCCGATGGGGGTGTTTTTTCATGTCCATTTCACAGGGGGCAAGGATGCAAGCCTGTTTGGAAGCCGGCCGGTGGGCCGATGTGGGTGCGCGCTCGCGCTGCAAAGGGCCGGAATCGGTGTCTTTGGTTAAAACGCTGAAGCGTGTGCATAAAAAAGTTCACCGCTCTTTCAAAAGCGATGTTCTGGCCAAGAGTTGCGCCGCCGATCCAGAACAGATTCGTTCGGGGGATGTGTTTTTTGCCTTTCCGGACAATTTTGTCGGCGCAGAAAATCTTGAAGAAGCCGTCGGGCTTGCGATTTATCACGGTTGTTCCGCCGTGGTCGCCGACCGCCCCGTTTCCGGCGCGGAAAACGTTCCCTACTTTATCATTCCCAATGTCGCCGAGGGGTTTGCGGCATTTTGCCATGCGCTACATGACCATCCGGCCCGGTCACTGAAAATGATCGGCGTGACGGGCACGAGCGGCAAGACATCGACCTCGTACCTGATTTCCGGCGTCTTGGCCGAGGCGGGATTCCAAGTGGGCATGATCGGCTCACTGGGGTTTTTCGACGGAAGCCAGTTTCGTCCGCTTGCCGCCGACGAAGAATTATCACCGCCGCAGATTGCCGAATTGCTTGCCAGAATGGTGCATAACGGTTGCACGCATGTCGTTTTTGAAGTTTCAAGCCGCATGATTGCCCAAGGATGGCTTGGCGGAATCAAATTTGACGCCGTTTGTTTGACCAATATCCGCCGCGACCATCTTGATTTTCATCAAAGCGTCGAGCAATACCGTCGCAGCAAGCTGGGCGTGTTCAAGTATGCGAAGAAAAAAGCCCTAGCCTTGTGCAATATCGATGATCGCATTACCGAGGCCATCGTGCCGCTGATCGATCAGCCGCTACTTTCGGTGGGTATGCGCAATCAGGCGGAAGTCAGTGCCATGCTGGTTGAACGCATTCCCAGCGAACAAACGTTTGTCATCACAACGGGAACCGAGGCTACGCCGGTGAGCACGAAAATCATCGGCGACGAGCATGTCTATAATTGCCTGATGGCCACGGCGTTAGGCATCGGCTTGGAAATCGATGTCAGGACGATTGCACGGGGCATTGAACGGGTGGAAAGCATACCCGGCCGAATGGAACGCATCGAGTGCGGCCAGCCGTTTAGTGTTTTTATCGATGCGGCTCGAACGGCAGATTCGCTTGCCGCCGCCCTTAAAACGGCGAAAGAAGTAACCCTAGGCCGGTTGATTTGCGTGTTCGGAGCGGCGGAATATCATGATCCCGGCAAACGCAATTTCTTCGGCAAAGCCTTGGAAACGCTGGCAGACACGGTGATTTTGACCACGGCAACGGATAAATTGGAACCCGGTGCCGCCTCCGCCATCTGTGACATTGGCCGCGGTTTTTCCGCTCAGGAGGGTGTGTGCATCATGCCGGACAGAGCGGAAGCACTGGCCTGGGCACTGTCCGAAGCACAGGAAGGCGACACGGTGATGATTTTCGGGCGTGGCGAGTCGGAAATGGCCCACGATCCCCGACTTGACGGCTTCCCGTTTTGCGACCGGCATTTTGCCCGACAATGGCTCTATGAGAACCAAGAATGTTTGGCTTAGGCTTATTGGGAAGCGACATTGACGCTCCGCAACTTCTCGGCGGCCTTTTCCGGCGGAATGGGGTTGATGTGCAGGCCGGTTCCCCATTCAAATCCTGCGGCCCTGGCAAGGCTTGGAAGAATCGAAAGATGCCAGTGGAACGCCGATTCGTCGTCCCTATCCGCCCGGTCGAACGGCTGAGTTTGTAGGACATAATTGTACGCCAAGGGGCCGCCTTTCATCCCGGACGAGGCCTGTTCCAATCGGGCAATGGTGCGACGGACGAGAACGGCAAATTGTGCCACCAAGGCATTGTCGTTCATAGCTTCAAAGCCGGGCATGTGTGCCTTTGGATATATTTCCACTTCACAGGAAAATCGGCTCACAAACGGACACAGAGCGACGAAATCGTTTGTTTCTTCGATGATTCGCGTTTTTTCACGGAGTTCAAATTGGAGACGGTCACAATAAAAGCAGCCGTGACCCGAACGGGTCGGCGGAGCCTGAGACTGATACTGCTTAGCCCGGTACAGCACTGTAAGAAAACCGGGCGGCACGAAAGGCATGGCGACCAACTGACTGTGGGAATGCGGAATCGAGGCCCCGGCGGCGGCCCCGACATTTTTGAAAATTTCCACGCAGGCCCAGCGTCCTTCCGCTTTGAGAGAACGGAGCCGTTCCCGGTACATGAGAAACATGTCCCTCACTTCCCGTTCCGTCAAATCCGTTACGCTTAATACGTGCCGCGGCGTGTCGACGATCACCTCGTGATGGCCCACACCGGGCAGTTTCATGTCGAACAGATAACCGCCTTGTGCGGTGCTTTGTGGGGCGCATTGTGTGGCCGCGACGGAAAAAGCCCCGAAAACTGCGGACGAAAAACGATCTTGAAAGGCCGCCAAGTCATGGAATGCGGCGTCATCGCGTGCCACGGCGGGGTATTTGTTCGGAATGGCACGCACCTGCCAACCGGGAGCGTCCGGCAGGGTGTCGCTTTGCCGGAAGGCCATGATTTCACGGGTCGTTTGGCCTTCGTTTCCCTCGCAAAACGGACATGTAGGTCGATAGCCACGCCCTGAATCGGCGTCTTCCTGGCCGGCGTCCTCAATGTCAAACTGATGCGGCCTTGCCGCGCGTTCCTCGGCGATAATGACCGTTCGACCGGTCAGTGGGTCTTGGCGATATTCCGGCACTTGGGCAGAGGCGAGTGATTAGTGGTTACGCTCTTGTGGGAAACCCGTTATGCCCGCCCCGATCAGGTCGAGGGCGGGGGACGAAAATGTTTACGTATGCTGTTGCTCCGCGGACGCAGCCTCCGCCTCGTTTTCCCCAACGCCGACGATTCTAGCCAGCGTCTCCGGGAACTCGATGCCGCCGATTTCTTTCATCACCTGCATCATGGGCGGCAGGGTTTTGGCCATATTCTGCAAAAAGCCCGCCGTCGCCGACTGGCCACTGGCCGCCCCGCCGTCCCAGACCACGATCTTGTCGAACTTGATGTTGGAAATCGCCTTCGACGAGGCTTCCACGAGTTCGTCAAAGTGCTCAAGCAGCAGCATTTGAAACGCTTTTTCGCTGCCGCCGCAGGCCTCGATGATTTTTTGCAAACCTTCGCCTTTTTTGGCAAGTATCTCGTACTGGCCACGAGCCTCGGCTTCCAGTTTTGCGAAAATCGCCTTCGCTTCGCCTTCCGCCTCAATGCGACGTTGCTCCGCCAGGGCTTCGGCTTCGACGATGGTCTTGGCTTTTTCCGCCTTGGCCGGTGCTTCGAGTTCCGCACGCTGCTTGGCTTCCATCAACGACGCTTCCGCTTCGGCAGCCTTGGTTTGGGCAATGTACTGGGCTTCGAGCACGGCGGCTTCGGCTTCCCGCTTTTTCGTTTCGCCGATTTTGAACGCCTCCGCCTGCTTGACTTGAAGTTCGGCCTGCGACGCGGCAATTTTCGCCTGCGCCAAGTTTTCGCCTTCGATGGCCACCGCGTTCGCATCGGCCTGCTTGATATTCAACTCGGCCTGCGAGGCGGCGATCACGGCCTTCGAGCGGTTTTCGCCCTCCACGGCCGTCGCGTTGGCTTCCGCGAGTTGAACACGCATGTCGCGTTCCGACTGCTTGACCTGCGATTCCGTTACAAATGCGGCGGCCTGCTCGGCAACGGTCTGCTCTTTCTTCAGGTTCGCAATTTGAATTGACTGGTCGCGGTTGAGTTCAGCCAGCTTGACTTCCTGATCGCGTTCCGCTTCGCGGGTTCCAATTCGCTGCACTTTCATGGCGTTGGCCACGTTGACGGCTTTTTCCTGCTCCGCCGCGGCCACGCGAATTTCGCCCATTTTTTCGTTGTCGGCCACATCGCCGCGCGCTTTTTGGATCGCTTCCGATGCCGCCTTCTGGCCGATGGCTTCGATGTAGCCGCTTTCGTCCGTGATGTCCGTGATGTTCACGTTAATCAGCACGAGACCGATTTTGCGAAGCTCCGGGTCGAGCGAATTGGTGATGTTCAGCAAAAACGCTTCGCGGTCACGGTTGATTTCCTCAATCTGCATGGACGCAATCACTTGCCGCAACTGCCCAAAGATGATGTCTTCCGCCTGTTTTGCAATTTGCGGCTTGGCAAGTCCAAGAAGGCGAATCGCGGCGTTGCTCATCTGTTCCGGCGTGGTTCCGATGGCCACGGTGAACACACTGGGCACGTTGACGCGGATATTTTCCATCGACAAGGCACCACGGAGCGGAATTTCGATCTGCATCGGCTCCAGACTCAGATAGGCGTAATCCTGCACGATGGGCCAGATGAACCGGGCACCGCCGTGAACGCATTCCGAGGTTTTTCCCTTGCCGCTTTTTCCGTAGATGACGAGAATCCGGTTGCTGGGGCAGCGCCGGTAGCGTTTTACGACCAGCACGATGAAGCTGAGAAACATGACGGCAAACATGATGCCGAGAACGGCGAACAGGGCGGGGAGGGACATGGCAAAAAGTGGCATGGTTTTTTCTCCAAAAAAAGGGGGGATAATGAGCCGGAAGTGTAAGGAGCCGCAAGTGCAACGAAGTGGAACTTGCGGGGGAATCATCATTTGGTATTCAACCCGCAAGTTACGCAACCTCCTGTCGTCGGTTACTCCACTTCCGGCTCTTTTTGTTTATTTCTGTTTCGTTTTCTTGAACATCAACATTTCCTGCAACAGGTCTTTGTCGATCGTGTTGCTGAAAAACCGGACGGCACCGTCGCCCATGCCGAGATTCACGCCATTCGGATGGTAGCTGCTGATGCCCATCGCGTCGACGTTGACGCCCTGACAGGCGGTTTCAAAAGTCATTTCGCCGGACGGGTTCATCCAGTTGATCGGCGTGCGACGTTCCACCAGAAAAATTGTTTCACTCAAATTCGTCCCGGCGGACTCGGATTTCGATTTTGGCCCGTCGAAGGCCGTCTCCGGGCCGGTGACGAGCGAATAGTAGCAGCCTGTCGGGGCGG
>QMCD01000838.1_pt1 | contig 38718 bp, 25 predicted proteins | sample 1821841 | NCBI WGS metagenome assembly QMCD01 (sample SAMN01991225, study PRJNA193472) | Termite gut metagenome, whole genome shotgun sequencing project. | isolation source: worker | host: Macrotermes natalensis
AATTCGTTGCAAAAGCAACGGTGTAGTTGTCAGTGCATGATTTCAATCTTATTTTGTCCATCTCGTATTCCAAAGTAAAATAACTGATACCAAAAGCTGTCAGGTGAATCAAGGCTAAACCCCAATCTGTGTTCATTGGTATCTTCCAGTATCGCGAGTTTACCATCCCCGTACATTTTTAATTTGTAGTCCGACATCGGTGCGACAGCCGTAAACTCTTTCATTTCTTCAAACATCTCTTCCAGTTGGGCAATTATCGCTTCATCGGACAGATACAGCGTTGCTCCCATTTTTCCAAATTTGTATGCCATGATATCTGCTAATTTTGAGAAATCATGCTGGATGATTGTATTGCCGATATCTTCGCATTTTCGAATCACCTCTGCTCTGAGTCCGGGTCTGGCGGTTAAATCCATGCCATTCGCCCATCCTTCTGCACGGTAGGGTACTTCCGCATGGAACGTAGTCTCATACTCAAAATAAGGAGTACCGGGTTCGACCGGTGGAATAAAATCGGCAATCACAACCGTGGCCTCATTCAAATCTACTGCCGGATCGGGCAGATATTTTACGACCACATTTAATGGTTCTGACGATAGAATGCCTTTGTCCTCAAACCCTTTTACCGGATAGAGACGCACCTTGAGCCGTTGTTCGCCGCTGGAAAGAATCCACGGATTAATGGGATAGAAAGATGTCACTCCTCCTTCTTTAAAGAATCGATAAACAGGCACGTCGTTCACCAAAATCTCGAAATTGCACCCGTTGCTGGAGAACGTCACTCCATAATAGTTTTTGGGCGCACCATCCTGCATGGTCGCCTCGATGCGGTGTTTGACTGATGTTAACATGTCATAATTGTTTTTTTGTGCTTTGCACGAGGTTGTCCATATCGATAGCATCGCAATGGTTGTAATACAAAAACGTCTCATTTTATTATCTTTTCGATTTGTTTTTCCAATGTTTCGATACTTTGGTTCGGCCTGTGAGGGCGCGACCAACCTGCGGAACCCGATATGTTTTTTCACCTCCGGCAGGGGGCGCGACGAATGCAATCTCGTCGCCTTTGGCGATGCCTACGTTGCCGCTCCGCAATCGTCCCGCGTCGGGCAACAATCCGTTCATCAGTCTCTTGTGGGCTTCGCACAGCGATTTTACGCTGAACGGGTTGTAACTCCCGAAACGGTCGTAAACTTCGATGGCGTTGCGAAGCTCCATCAGGTCTTTCGCCGGAGCCAGCACCCGCTTGCCGTCGATGTAATCGGTCACCTGCTCCAGCGTCATCGTGTTGCCCTCGATTTGCAGGGTGGACGATATGGTTTTGATGCGGCTTTCGCGCCGGAGCGACACGGGGGGCTTGGAGAGTTGCGCTCCTTCGATCATCCCCAACTTGTGGGATATTTCGGCCAACAGGCTCAATATATCCGATGTTATTTCATACTTCGGCTTCATGATAATACCATTTTGTGCGATTTTGGTAGTACCAAAGGTAGTACTTTTTTTGAACACAGAGACACAGAGCTTTCTTTTTCTATTAAGAAGAGAACCTGAATAAGAGTACACAGAGAGGGCGACTACGTCGCAGAGAAAAAACTCTGTGTCTCTGTGTCTCTGTGTTCAATAATTCATAATTCATAATTCAAATTTTCTCCCTATCCGCAATGGAAGTACTTCTTCACTAATGCCATCATTGCTTCCGGCTTGTCCTGCACTTCGCTGCGCAAGGTCTTGTCATTATATGAACGCAGTTTGCTGATAATTCCGTCAATCATTGCGGGGCTGAATACGTGGTACTGCTCGAACACGGCGCGCTGTTTTTCCAGGCAATCGGCGGAAGCGGCGCAACTATCCGGTAATTGTTCCAGTTGTTCCAGCTTGTCCTCATTCTCTTTCTTGTGAATATTCACGTTGACGTACGTCTTTTCTGCAATAGCCGGTGCGTCTTCCATTTCAAAACCGTGACGGCAAGCCACTGCCAGTCCGGCTATCAACTGGTATAAATCGGCAGAACCGTCCGGAGAACGCATTTCCACGGTTTGCTTCTGCGTGGTGTCGTAATTACTCGGACTCTCCAGGGGGTTAGCCAGCACGCACATATCTGTCTTGGCAGACCAGCCCAACGGAACACGTACCAGGACGGAACGGTTGCGGTCGCCCCAGCAAACATTAGTCGGCGCCTCCTGGTGCGGCACAAGGCGGAAATAAGAAGTAGGGTTGGTGTTACCGAAAGCCGTAATGGAAGGTGCCAGTTCCATCATTCCGGCAATGGCTTTGCGGGCTGTTTCGGAAAGTATGCCGTCTTTCAGCATCTGGTTTTGTCCGTCCTTCATGATACGCATGTGTATATGCAAACCGGAGCCGGCTTTTCCTACCGTAATCTTCGGAGCAAATGTTATATCATATCCGTACTGATAAGCGAGGTTACGAATTATCCACTTGGCTATCATCAACTGATCAGCGGCGCGGTCGGCGCGTACAGGCAGGAACTCGACTTCATTCTGTTCGTAGATTTTGCCGTCGAGCGCGAAATTACCCACTTCAGAGTGGCCGTACTTGATTTCTCCGCCTGCCCGTGCAATATACAGCATACATTCTGTGCGGAAATCATTGAACTTGGCATAAGGGGCGGATTCGTGGTAGCCTCGCTGGTCGGTAGCTGCGAATAAGCCGTCATCTTCTGAAATTACATAATATTCCAACTCGCCCATAGCCTGAAACTCCATGCCTGTGACCTCGGTAAATGCTTCACATGCCTTGCGCAAGGTGTACTCCGGGGAGCTTTGCAATGGTTCGCCATCCTTATTGAAATAAGAGCAAAGCATGGTAAGCGTGGGTTCTTCGGCAAACGGATCGATAAAGGCGGTGCAGAAGCGGGGAACCACATACAGGTCGCTACTGCCTGCTTCGATAAACGGGAAAAGGCTGGAACCGTCCACACGTTCGCCACAAGTCAATATGGCATCAAGGTATGCGGCGTTGTTGATGACGAAGTTGAGTGTTTTCAGTCGACCGTCCGCAGCAGGATACATGAAGTTTACCATACGGATTTCTTTTTCTTTGATAAAAGAAATGATGTCAACTTTGGTAAATTCGGAAGCCGGTTTCTGAAGAGCTGCCACCAACAGGTTGGCGCTCATCGATAGTTCATGATTCATAAATGCAGGTTGTTTTTTAGTTATTATATGGTTAACAGAGTATCATCTTTTTCCGTCATATCCCCACTTTAGGTAAACGGCTCCCCAGGCAAAGCCTGCTCCAAATGCTGTAAGCAGCAGGTTATCACCTTTTTTGAGTTTATCTTCAAAATCCCAGAGGCAAAGTGGGAGCGTAGCGGCGCTTGTATTGCCATAACGTTCGATATTAACCATGACCTTTTCGGATGGTACTTCCAGGCGTTGCGTTACGGCAGTGATTATACGCATGTTGGCTTGGTGCGGAATAATCCAGTCGATATCTTCTTTACTCAAGTGGTTTCTTTCCATGACGGATTTACAAGTGTCGGACATGTTAGCTACGGCATACTTGAAAACGGTGCGTCCTTCCTGGTAGATATAGTGCATGTGGTTATCCAGTGTATAGTAAGAAGGAGCGCATACGGTACCGCCCGCTTTAATATGCAGGAAAGGCAGGCCCTTGCCATCTGTCCTTAGCATGGCATCCATAATACCGAAATCCTCTGTTGTGGGTTCCAGCATGGCAGCCGCCGCGCCGTCACCAAAGATGGGGCAGGTAGCGCGGTCGGTATAGTCTACTATCGACGACATTTTTTCAGCTCCTACTACGATGATTTTTTTATAATTTCCTGAGCGGATAAAGTTTGCTCCTGTTTCCAACGCATACAGGAAACCGCTGCAAACCGCTTGCAAGTCGAAAGCAAAAGCATTCTTGAGTCCCAGTTTCTCGCATAAGATGGAAGATGTGGAAGGTAACCGGTAGTCGGGGGTGGTAGTGGCAACAATTACCAGGTCAATTTCGTCCGGATTTGATTTCGTACGCTGCATCAATTGCTTTGCTGCTTTACGAGCCATATATGAAGTTCCAAGTCCGTCTTCACGCAAGATGTGTCTTTCTTTTATGCCGATGCGTCCCATAATCCATTCATCCGTAGTATCTACCATTTTAGATATCTCGTCATTAGTCAATATGTAATCGGGTATATATCCTCCGACTCCTGTAATCACTGCATTTATATTCTTCATTACGCCCTTACATAATTTAGTTAAACCCCATTAAGATAACACAATAAGCTAAATATGAATGCAAATATATGGAAAGAGCATGAATTACAATTACCGGCTAAAGACACTTTAACGTTTCTCCAATGAAAACGAATTATTGACCAATTCCTTTCTACGGATATTGTCCGTTAACTACTCTAATCTGTAGTGTTTATAAGTGTCTTGTCATAAATGAGAATTTAGCGGTGGGAATGATTAATAGTAGTATCTCTATTCTCCTCCTCCTGGGAGGAGGAGTACCCGTAGGGGGAGGTGGTAGGTAAAATAAATACCTATTAATCATAACTCTAAGGAATTCTTTCTGCCTACCACCTCGGTACTCCTCCTCCCAGGAGGAGGAGAATAGAGATAGTCTTGCTAACCACTTATCACTAACCACTAATCACTACTCCGCTCCGCTTCGCTAAATTCTCATTTATAGTAAGCGAAGTACTTACACTATGAATAATGTAGGCTAATCTGTAGTGTTCATACAGGCTAAACCAATGCGCGATACCTTTAATTCCAACACGTGATATCTTTAGTTTCATCACGTGATACTTTTAGTTTCATCACGTGATACATTTAGTTCCAACACGTGATACTTTTAGTTTCAAAGAGTTGAAACCTTTAGTTTCATTGCGATGAAACTAAAGGTTTCATCGTATTGGAACAGATGGTTTCATTGCGATGAAACTAAAATCGCGCCCTGTCCGGTGCGGGATATATGCCTGTCCGAAGCAGGATGATGTGGGAGATAGGTGGAAGGTAGGTGGGAGATGCGTTGCAGATGTGTGGCAGATACTTTATCTGCAACACATCTGCAACGGGTATCTGCAACGCTCTAATTTGTTTATTATCAGATAGATACGAGCAAAAAGGTGGCAGATGGCAGATAAAAATCGATTTTCAACTTTATGGAGGTGTTGGCGTCCTTTGACTCCCCTCTAACTCCTGATGCATGAATAATTCAGGTTAACTCCTACGGCATGAATAATACAGGATAGGGTTTGTTTCGTGCTTTATATTTTATATTTTTGCATCACAAACGAAACAAACACTAAATCTGGTGAAGATGTATAAATGTACAATGTGTATAAAGCACAAATTCGTGTTGGTATTATTATTATTAATAGTATCAAATACAACTCTATACGGAGAATATTTCAAGCATATCGGTTTACCTGAAGGGCTTACGCAGCCTTCAGTCTTATCTATTTATCAAGATGAATTGGGAAGAATGTGGTTTGGTACACGCGAAGGGCTTAACCGGTATGACGGAAACCGGATTGTATCCTACAAAGGATGGCATAAGGCATCGGAACAGGATTCTGTGATTTGGCTGGGCAATGAAGTCACATCCATACAAGGAAATAAAGAAGGCGATATATTCTTCCTTTCCGACGGAAACATTATGAAATATGATATTCATACGGAAAAGTTCAGCCAGCTGACCAACAATTGGAATGTACCGGTTCTTGCCTGTGACCGGGGCGAAATCTGGTATATGCGCCATGATTCGTTGTTCCACTATTCGGATACGGGGCAATCTGTCTTTACGTTCAAAACAGGTATTACTTCTGCGATTCGCAGTCTGACTCTATTAACCGATAAAATATGTATTGGCACTACAGATGGCGTTTATCTGATAGACCGTATTTCTTTCCACAGTAGCCACTTCATGAAAGGCTTGGAAATATATCAGATATTTGAAAGCTCGCAAAAACAGTTGTGGATAGGTACACGTATGAAAGGCCTATATATTATAGACAAAGACGGAGGAGTGGAAAAAGCAGATATCAGTAGCCAGCAAATCAGAGAATTTGTTGAAGATAATGAATGTAATGTCTGGTTCGGCTCTTTCGACGGATTGTGGAAATACAATTATAAGACCGACCAGTTCTCGCTCATCCGGATTCCTAAATATATAGGTGGGTTGGCTCATGCGTCTATATTTTCTTTATACAAAGACCGGTTGGGCATTATCTGGATAGGTAGTTACTACGGAGGGGTCAATTATTTCAATCCTGTGCGGAGCCGTTTCGCACACTATGATTACGAGCAAAATGCTGTCAAGAAGCTCTATTATTCATACGTGGGCGAAATGGTGCAAGATAAGGATGGGCATTTATGGATATCCACCGACGGAGGGGGAATCTGTTGCGTAGATAAAGAATGGAATATTATCCATCAATTCTTTGCCGGTTCTCAAAACTCGCTTCTACACAATAACATCAAAAGTATCTGCTATGACGAAACGTACGACCGAATATATGTCGGCACCTACATGGGTGGATTGTCACGGTATGACATTCGTACGGGAAAATTCCATAACTACTTGAAGATGCGAAAAAGCGGAGACAGCAATATGCCCAACGAAGTAATCTATTGCATAAAAATGTGGGAAGGGCAGTTGTATATTTCTTCGCGCAACGGATTTTTCAAACTGGATCCTTCAACCGATACCTTTACAAAAATACATCTTCCACCCAATCTTTACGAGAATTTTGATTTAGACCCTAACGGTTATATCTATCTGGCAGCCGGCAATTATATCACTTGTGTGCCACCGGATAGCCTTGGAGAAATTGAACGTTTTACCATCAGTACAGGTCAAATAACACGTATCAAGGCAACCGGAGAAGGCGTGTACGTAGGTACACTGGGAAATGGCGTGTTTTTCTTTGACAAACACACCCGCCAAATAACTAACTATACTTTCGAGAAGAAACAACTGCCCAGCAATTATTGTTATAACATCTGCACGACGGAAGATGGAAAAGTTCTCTTCACATACAATAAAGGAGTGACGTGCTACGACCCGCAGAAAGAGAGCTTTACTACTATCAACATACCAAACTTGTCTTCATCTGCGCATATTATCAACGAATGTGGCATTCTTACAACGGCAGATAAACGTATTTACATTGGAGATACCAAAGGAATAACCACTTTTCTGGAAAGTGAGTTTGATGCTACATACAGCAATCATTCCAATTTATTCTTTTCGGAATTGCAGATAAACAACCAACCTATCTATCCGGGAGACAAGACAAACATCCTTTCCCAATCACTTCCCTATACGAAAGAACTTACGTTAAAGCATGATCAGAATAATCTTATCATCTCTTTTGCATTATCTGAGTTTAATTCGGGATTATCCAAAAATGAATTCAAATACAAATTAGAAGGATTTAGCGATGAGTGGATTAACACTAAACAGGCAGAATTGCACTACACCAACCTGTCACCCGGCAAATATACTCTACGCCTTTCCACCACTGAACGCAACCCTCAGGAAATAAGCCTGTTGATAACGATTACCTCACCGTGGTATAACACCTGGTGGGCATGGCTTTTGTATATCGGCGTAGTGGTAAGCTGTTCCTACTACTATATTTCAAGCAAAATATCCAAACGCATACTCTTGTTCTCGTTAGAAAAAGAACGCTTTGAAAAACAACATATAGAAAAAGGTAATCAAGAAAAACTCGCCTTCTTTACCAATGTCAGCCATGAGTTCAAAACACCGCTTACGCTTATCATCAGTCATATCGACTTGTTATTGCAAAACAATAAGTGCAGTTCGTTTATTTATAATCATTTACTCAAAATCAGGAAGAATGCCCACCACCTGAATACGTTGATTACCGAATTGCTTGAGTTCAGAAGGCTGGAACAGAAGCAAACACCACTTACGTTGCAATACTCCAACCTGAAGGTTTTGCTGCAAGAAATATATCTGTCATTCGTTGATTATGCACATCAACGAAATATTGTATATACGTTTGAATGTCCGGATATCCCATTCGATTGTTGGTATAATGCCCACCTAATGGAAAAGGTTTTCTTCGAGTTACTCTCCAATGCTTTTAAATATACGCCGGACAACGGGAAAATTACGTTAACCGGAAGCATAGCGGATAATAAACTGAAAATCAATATTCAAGACAATGGAGTAGGTATCTCCGAAAAAGATATCCCGATGGTATTCACGCAGTTTTTCAGAGGGGACAACAGTGTGAATGTGAACAGAACGGGTATAGGGCTGGCATTGGTAAAGAGTATCGTGGAAAGACATTATGGAACTATCTCTGTGCGAAGTACTGTCGGAGAAGGAAGTGTATTTACCATACAACTCTCTATAACAACCGAACTTTTTACTAATGACGAAAGCATCCGGCTTTCATCGGAAAATAAAGAGAACGATCCGAGGAATGGGATGCCTGACACGGAAGTTGCCGGTATGGCAGGAGAGAATAATACGGCAGTTGCCGGCAACAAACCGCCGGAAGAGAATTCGCATACTCTGCTGATTGTAGAAGACAACAGGGAACTCCTGAAAATACTCAATGAGTTGTTTTCACCTTATTATATAGTAGTTTGTGCAAGCAATGGGGTTGAGGGACTCGAAAAGGCGCGTACCCGGAAACCGGATCTTATTATCAGTGATATTATGATGCCTCAAATGAACGGTATTGAGATGTGCCTGCAAATGAAAAACAATATCGACCTTTGCCATATTCCGATTATACTGCTTACAGCCCTCAACACCATTGAACAAAGCATTGAAGGCTTGAACCGGGGAGCCGATGATTACATCACGAAACCTTTTAATACACAACTGCTGCTGGCACGAGCCAACAATCTGGTACGCAACCGTATATTGATTCGGCAACAATTTAGCAAGCAACCGCTCTCCGAGATAGATCTGACTTCCATTAATCCGTTGGACAAGGATTTGCTGATACGTGCTTCCGAAATCATTGAAAGATACATCGACAATACGGAGTTTGACGTTTCCATACTTGCAACTGAACTGATGCTCGGACGTTCCACCCTATTCCAGAAATTCAAGGCGCTTACAGGCATGACACCCAATAATTTCATCTTAAACTTCCGGTTGAAGTATGCGGCATCCTTGCTCAAACAGTCACCGGATATTCCTATTGCGGAAGTGAGTGACCTTTGCGGTTTCAGTTCACACGTTTATTTCAGTAAGTGTTTTAAGAAACTGTTCGAATACACCCCGCAACAATACAGGTTGCTGGGTGGATAACAGCTATCTCTGCCTGTTGATATACTACTTTTGGACGATTTTCATACTGCAATAGACTATTTTTATAGCCATCCTTGCTTAAGGCATGTACTTTTGCGGCGTAACATTTAGTATAATACGTATGAAAAAACTCAATTTGCATTGTAGCTTCATGCCCCAAAGATGGGTATTGGGAGCTTTGTTCATGTTGATTGCTACAAGTTCAGGATGGGCTTCGGACATTCTGTCTTCCTCTACAGACGTTGTAGCAAGTATCACTGTTAATAAGACTATAAAAGGGTCCGTAACGGACAACACAGGTGAACCGATCATCGGCGCCAATGTTGTAGTGGAAGGCACAACCAACGGGGTTATTACCGATGTCGACGGTAACTTCGTATTGGAAAATGTAGCGGACAATGCTACACTCAAAGTATCCTTTATCGGATACAAAACAAGATTGATAAAAGTAGGTACTTCCTCTTCTCTTTTAATAAGACTGGAAGACGATTCCGAAACTCTGGAAGAAGTAGTGGTTGTAGGCTATGGCGTACAGAAGAAAGTGAGTGTTTCAGGCTCTATTTCAACCGTTGGTTCCGACAAACTCGAAAACCGGCCGGTAATGAACCTTTCGAGCGCCATACAAGGACTTGCAACCGGTGTTCGCGTAACACAACAGAGTGGTGCGCCGGGTGCTGAAAATGTAGCTATCCAGGTGCGAGGCGTAACCTCTACCAACGGCAGTTCGCCCCTTGTACTTATCGACGGCACACCGGGTGACATGACTGTACTCAACTCCGAAGACGTGGAGTCCATCTCAATCCTTAAAGATGCTGCCGCTGCTGCCATATACGGTTCGCGTGCAGGTGCGGGTGTTATCCTTGTCACTACCAAGAAAGGACGTAACGAAAAGCCACGCGTTACTTTCTCCGCTCTCTTTGCGCAGACAAAACCAATGACAGACCTCTCTTTTATGTCGAGCACTGCCGACTGGATGCATCTTCACAACGTAGCCAAACGCAACGCTAACCCTACTTCGAGTTCGGATGACTATGCGCAGAGCAGCATCGACGCATGGCGCGAGGCAGACAAGAATCCCAACGGAATGTACACCAACTCTGACGGTGTCCAGATTCCAAACTGGCTTGCCTTCCCTAATACCGACTGGGCACAGGTTCTGTTCCAACCCAATCATTACCAGAAGTATAACATGTCTGTTCAGGGCGGTAACGAAAATACCACCTATATGCTCTCAATCGGTTATCAGAACAATCCCGGTACAGTGCGCAACACAGGTATGGAACGCTTTAATATACGCACAAACGTAGAGACAAAGATTGCCAAGATTTTCACTCTCGGTACCCAGACTTGGATGACGAAGGAATATAAAGATCCGGGCAGTGTCTCGATGACTTATCTTATGCAGGCTTTCCCGGGAATAACTCCTGAATATCAAGGAAAGTATGGTGCTTCCGAAGACCCAAACACTACCAATAAAGATAATATCCTCCAGCAGATTGCCGCCGAAGGCGGACAAAACGAATACACTCGCCTCAACACAACTTGGTATGCTATCGCTAACCTCGGACTGAAAGGACTGCAAGGGGAAGCGCGTTTCAACTATAACGAGTATTTCCGCAACGATAAGCATTACAGCCAGTTGCAACCCCGATACAGTTTCCGCGAAAGTCTCGAAAATCCCAAGGAAGGAAATTCAACTCTCGACCAGGCAACAACATATCGCTATAGCTACAACTCGCGTGCGTATACTGCCAACTTGTTGCTTCGTTATAACAATACGTTCGGTAAACACGACGTGTCGGGATTGTTGGGTTATGAACAGTATTGGACAGAGTCGACGGGCTTCGATGCACAAAAGAAAGGTTTGCTTGACTGGAGTGTAACAGACATTACTTCGGCTGCCGAAATGGTATCAATCGGAGCGCCGACAGATGCCGAGCTTAGAGGTTATGCAATGATTTCCTATTTCGGTCGTATCGGCTACTCTTACGACGGCAAGTATATCCTCGAATTGCACGGACGCGAAGACCAGTCATCCCGTTTTGCACCGGGGCATCGCGGTGGTTTCTTCCCGTCGGGTTCTATCGCTTGGCGCATCAGTGAAGAAAATTTCTATGCACCCGTCAAACCATACGTTAATTACCTGAAGCTCCGCGCTTCATACGGCTCGCTCGGTAACGTGGTTTCGGGCAACTATGCATGGCAGGCTCTTTACGGCAAGGTCAACAATGTGTTCAATGAGTCCATACAGAACGGTATCATTCAGCAGACACAATCTAACCTGACTCTCTCCTGGGAAAAGGTTTATACCACCAATGTGGGTTTTGAAGCACGTTTCCTTGACGACCGCCTCGGGCTTGAGTTTGAGTACTACAACCGCGATACAAAAGACATGCTTGGTGATGTTCCTATGTACCTGACAGTAGGTAACGGTATCTCGTCTCAGAAGGCGAACATGTATGAGATGAACAACAAAGGTCTGGAACTCAACCTTACATGGAACGATAGAATCAAAGATTTCAGGTATTCCGCTGTACTGAACGCTACCTACAACAGCAACAAAATTACCAAATATAACGGAGCGCTTAAATATGAGTTCGATGAAACCGTGAATGATGCATTCGGCAATTCCGGAGTATGGCGCTATACCAACCTTGCGGATGTAACAACCGGTGGCGATACCCGCCGTGTGGAAGGACACTCGATTGACGAATGGTTCCTCCAAACACCTTATAGCGGAAGCGGACAATACAAAAATGCCGACGGAACAGTCAATCCCAAAGGAGGCCCGAAAGACGGTATGATTCGTACAAAAGCTGACCTCGAATGGGTGCAACAGATGATTGCAGCAGGTTATAACTTCAGTAATACGAAAGTAGGTCCGGAAGCAGCTAACCTCTGGTACGGACAGGTGCTGATGAACGACAACAATGGCGACGGTATCTATGGCGGTACTGACGACAAGGTATTCACCGGTAAGACTACCACTCCGAAATGGTTGTTCGGTCTTAGTCTGGATGCCGAATGGAAAGGATTCGATCTCAGTATGCAATGGGCTGCACGTCTGGGCGTATATGGTTACTTGAACGAACGCGGAGCAAACGGTTCTCACCTTGGAAACGTTGGCGATACCATGCCGTCGGATGCTTATTCACTGTATTATTCTTACGATGCGATGGCTGCTTACAATGACTTTAAAGAACTTGGTCCTGCTTATGACCCCGCTACCGATTCGAATGCAAACATCAATGGGAAGTATCCAAGACTGTTGACTTCGTCATCGTCTATGACAAACTCCACATTCTATCTGTATAACATGTCTTACCTGAAACTGAAGTCATTGCAGATTGGCTACACGCTGCCCAAGAAGTGGATTGCTCCATCGGGTATCAACAACTGCCGTGTGTTCGTGGCAGGCGAGAACCTCTTGACCATTAAAAGTTCAGCCTTCCGGGGCATAGACCCCGAAGTAGGTACTTCGCTGACGGTTTATCCTATATCGAGAGTGCTTTCGTGCGGTGTTTCAGTAACATTCTAAATTTTATCAATCATGAAGAATTATATTATACTTTCGGCTACCGCCCTCTCTATAATGGCAGGCATGGTAAGCTGTACAGAACTCTTGGATACGGCTCCAAGCAATAAAATATCACAATCCACCATGTGGACTACCGAGGCTCTTGTCGATCAAGGTGTAATCGGTGTTTATTATTCGCTGCAACGTCCCATCAATGGTAATCAGATTGTCGGAGCAAGCAATGATATAGGTTACTATGGATTTGAAGCATACGGCATGACCGGTCAAGGCGAATATGGTATCGACGGTCTTTTCGCTTCGAACGTAACAGCCGGCAATACGCGCTTCTCCTACCACTGGAAATGGTGTTATTCGGGTATTAACCGTGCCAATGCTGCTATCGAACAGATTGCACTGGCTCCTATTAATAACGAAAAGAAAGCAAGATTGGTGGCGGAATGCAAAACTCTGCGTGCGTTCTTCTATATGCGGCTCAACGAAATGTTCGGTCGCGACGGGTTTGGCGTACCTCTCTACCTCGAATCGGTAGACCCTGACAAGTATGACCGCGGGCAATCGCCTGAGTCCGACGTTTGGGCTGCCATCATTCAAGACCTGACTGACGCCATCAACGAACCCAACCTGAAGAACAATGACATTCAAGGCGAAGGACGTGTAAGCAAAGGTACCGCCTATGCACTGCGCGGACGTGCGTATCTGCTTACAAAAAGCTATTCGGAAGCGGCTACCGACTTTGAAAAGGTTGGCCAGATGGGATATGGATTGTCCTCCGACTACCGTAAGTTGTTTAAGGTGGAAAACGAACGTTGTGAAGAAATGATCATGAGCGTGCAGTATATTGAAGACCCTACAGGATATGGAACGGGTATACAGAAATTTACCGCAGCCTTTCAACAAGGTGCGAAAGATTCAAGAGGCTGCTGGACAGACTTGCAGGTAACACCCATGCTTGTGGACCTTTACGAAGAAGTGGTTGATGCCAACACTGTGAGACCTTTCGACTGGAAACACTTCTTTCCCAACTGGGACGAGATCAGTGCATCGGGAACCAAGAATCGCAAGGTTTATTTTCTACGCGATAAATTGCTTGACGGTAATGAGATTACTGCCGCTACCACTACTGCAATTAATACCGAGCTTACCAAACTTGACGCAAACATTCAGGAACTCTATTTGGCGGAGGGTAACGAAGCCCGTTTGAAAGAAGCCTATGCCAATCGCGACCCGCGCTTAGCCATGAATGTAGTGACTCCTTATGCCGATTTCCGGGGTGTGAACAGTAACTCTTCCGAAGAAGCATGGTACACTTACCGTTGGCCGGTTGCAGGTAAGTATTATGCCGACCAAGCTGCTGCGGAACCTAAGACTAATACAGCGCTTCCCGCTACTTATTATACATCCGGAAGCTGTAACGCACAGGCCGAATTCAAGTACATCCATCGCAAATTTGTAGGAGAGGGACTTGAATACATGCGCCGCGAGCAAAATCCTGTCGACGAACCTATAATTCGCTATGCCGACGTGTTGCTGATGTGGGCTGAGGCAGAGGTTGAACAGGGTGGATCGGAACATTTGGCAAAGGCGAAATCACTCGTGAAGCAAATACGCGACCGTGTAGGTGTTCCTACTATGGATGCTTCGTTTGCCGACCAGACTATTGCCCGCAACTATGTACGCGATGAACGCCGTCGCGAACTGATGGGTGAGGGTGTTAACTTCTTCGACGAAATGCGATGGAAAACACTCAAGGAAACCAAATATGCGCAGGTGAATGCACAAAATGCTTGGGGCGGAACGGAAAGTACAGGTGGTACGACCTACCAGTGGCCGGGCGACTATTTCTACTGCTGGCCTGTTCCGGCTGCGGAAGTTGAGAAGAACAAGAATCTGACCAAGACTCCGGGTTGGATGTATTGATGAATTTGATTACCGGTGTGTCTGTCGTTTCGCTTCTCTGAAAGACAGATACACCGGCAAATCCGGGAATCAAGATGCCGTCGAACTCACGTTAAAAAAACAATTCATCCATGCTTATGCCATTCGTAAACAAACTGACTTCTTTCATATTGCTTGCGGTGCTTTCAATGACATTGCAATCCTACACCAAGCGCGATATACTGCAACACACTGCTGATTTGCAAAAGGTAGAATCTACCGTCGTACTCAACCAAAAATGGGTTCCGTATCCTGCCTACGCCGACCGCGAGGGCTGGAATGCGTTTTTGGGTGACTACCGCCAGCAGCTTATCGAAGATGGTGAATCTTGTCTCGACTACCGGTGGAGGTACATCAAAGCTACCGACTACATTGAATACGAACGCACGGGCAATCGTAGTATTGCCGACAATGCTTTCAGCGCCAACGTAACCGCACTCAACAAACTCTTCCTCGCAGAACTTGCTGAGGGGAAAGGACGATTCATCGACGATATTATCGACGGAGTCTATTACTTCAGCGAAATGACTTCGTGGGTATCGCCTGCACACATCGGTCCATATCAGGCTTCAAAACGCTCGTTGCCCGATACATCGTGGCATGTGATAGACCTTGCTTCCGGCGATCTTTCGGCAGTGATGGCGTGGATATACTATTACCTGAAAGCTGAAATGGACAAGGTGACCCCAACGGTATCACAACGGCTTTACAAGGAAGTAAAAGCCCGTACACTCGATGCCTACATGGGTGAGCACCCCTTTTGGTGGCAGGCGAAGAACGCCGGGGAAGGTACGCTGGTAAACAACTGGAATGTGTGGTGCAACGCCAACGTGCTGCAATGCTTCTTCCTGCTTGAGAACGACCCCGAACGACTGGCGGAAGCCGTATATACCACGATGGTTTCGGTAGACCAGTTTCTTAATTACGTAAAGGATGACGGAGCATGTGAAGAAGGTCCCTCGTATTGGGGACATGCTGCCGGAAAACTCTACGACTACCTGAAAATGCTGTCAATGGGAACTGCCGGAAAGATTGATATCTTCCATCAGCCCATTGTACGCAATCTCGGCGAATACATTGTACGTTCGTATGTAGGAGATGGCTGGGTAGTCAACTTTGCCGATGCTTCCGCCAAAGGTGGAGGCGAAGCGGGATTTGTCTACCGCTTCGGCAAGGATACGGGCAGCGAACTGATGACAGGCTACGCCGCCTACATGGAAAAGCTAAATCCCCAAAGGAAAATAAACGTCAACAGAGACATGTTCCGGCTATTACAGTCTTTCCTTTATCATAAGGAGTTGGAGACGGTTGCGGCAAACTTCCGCCATCCCGCCTATACATGGTATGCGGGCACCGAGTTCTGTTACATGACGAACGACTGCCTGTTCTTTGCAGCCAAAGGCGGATACAACGATGAAAGCCATAATCATAACGACACCGGCACATTCAATCTGTATGTTGACAACACCCCCGTGTTTATTGATGCAGGCGTAGGCACATATACCGGCAAGACGTTCGGCAGAGACAGGTACACCATCTGGACTATGCAAAGCGATTATCACAACCTGCCGCGAATCAACGGCTTTCAGCAAAGGTACGGCAAGCGATACCGCTCGGCAAACGTCAAGTTCGACAAAAACAAGAATACATTCAGTCTCGACATCGGCAAAGCATATCCGCAGGAAGGAAACATAAACTCGTGGGTGCGCACTTATGCGTTGAAGAAAAAGGGACTCCACATAACGGATCGATTTGATATAAGCAACCCCGATGTTGCGAATGTTGTGCACTTCATGACTTGGGGCGAGGCGAGAATCATAAATAAAGGAGTCATTGATATAAGTATAAAAGGTAAAACAGCAGAGCTTGTTTACGATGCGGAAGTCTTCACCGCCTCCATCGAAACCGTCAAACTCGATGACCGCCGCTTATCAAACGTCTGGGGCAGTGAGATCCACAGAATTTGTCTGACGGCAAACGGTAAGACCGCACGCGGAGAATATAAATTCAATATTCAAATTAAATAAACCCTACGATGATTAAGAAGATTTTAGGAATAGCAATATTCCTCTCGCTCGCATTGACGGCATGTGAAAACAATTCGTTCGTTCAAACCAACATTGATTTAGCAACCAGACAAATCGGCATGGAACTCGACGGTATGAAAGCCAAAGGCAAATGGCTCAATCCCGTAACGCTCAAGGCAGATGGTAGTGTCCACTATTGTGGATATTCGGACTGGCGTTCAGGTTTCTTCCCCGGTAGCCTCTGGTATCTCTACGAGATGAACGGAGATACTGCTTTCCTCACAGCCGCAAAAGCACTGACAGCAAAAATAGAAAAAGGCAAGACACTGACATGGCATCACGACGTAGGTTTCATTATCGAGTGCAGCTATGGCAACGCGCTGCGTCTGACAGGCGAACAGTACTATGCCGGCGTGATTGTCGAAGCTGCCAAGTCGCTTAGTACCCGGTTCCGTGAAATTCCGGGAGTAATTCAGAGTTGGAATGTCAACGGTAATAGCTGGCAGGCACAACGCGGTTGGGAATGTCCCGTTATTATCGACAACATGATGAATCTGGAACTCCTCTTTCACGCTACCCGTTTATCGAACGATTCAACTTATTACAAGATAGCCGTTTCGCATGCCGACCGTACTCTTCAGGAACATTTCCGTCCGGACGGAAGTTGCTACCACGTGATAGACTATAGCATTGAAAACGGAACAGTACGCCATCGCCAGACAGCGCAAGGGTATGCCGACGAATCGGCATGGGCAAGAGGGCAGGCATGGGCTATCTATGGATATACCGTATGTTACCGCGAAACCAAAGACAGAAAATATCTGGAACAGGCCGTTAAGACTTTCCGGTTTATGAAGAACCACAAGAATATGCCTGAAGACTTGGTTCCTTACTGGGATATGGATGCTCACAAGATCCCGAATGAACCGCGTGACGCTTCTTCCGCCGCTATTATCGCCTCCGCATTATATGAACTTAGCACGTCCCCCGTAGAGTCCCCCGGTGCTTACAAGGAATATGCCGACCGCATCATGAAGTCGTTGGCATCCCCCGCCTATCTGGCGCCGGTGGGGACAAACGGGAATTTCCTGCTGATGCACAGCGTGGGTAGTATTCCTCATAACAGTGAAATAGACGTTCCGCTCAACTATGCTGATTACTATTTTCTGGAAGCGCTGCAACGAAAGAGAAACATTGAAGAATGATTTACTACAGTGTACATAGTATAAACTCTGAGTGCCTCGTCATAAATAGTTTATATTATGAATGAGAATTTAGCGAAGCGGAGCGGAGCAGTGATTAGTGATTAGTATTAGTGATTAGTGATTAATGATTAATGATAAGTGATTAATGATTAGTGATTAGTGATTAATGATAAGTGATTAATGATTAGTGATTAATAAGAGTATCTCTATTCTCCTCCTCCTGGGAGGAGGAGTACCCGCAGGGGGAGGTGGTAGGTAAAATAAATACCTATTAATCATAACTCTAAGGAACTTTCTGCCTACCACCTCCCCCCTTGCGGGGTACTCCTCCTCCCAGGAGGAGGAGAATAGAGATACTACTGTTAATCACTAATCACTAAACACTAACCACTAATCACTGATCCGCTCCGCTAAACTAAACTATTTATGACGAAGTACTCTAACCTGAATTATTTATATTGTTAAAGGAGTAATCACTTTGTTAGGAACTCCTGACAAAGTGATGCTTCTTTAACTCCTCTAACCCCTAAAGTATGCGTAATGCAGACTAAAAAAAGCACTATTATGAAATATCCGATTATAGCAATCATCCTGCTTCTCTTCTGCACAACGGAGAGTAGCGCCCGAAAGAAAGTAACCCCGAGTGACAGGGAGCAATGGGTAGAATTGTGCTACCGCATTGCCGCCCCCGTGCTGGAGAATATGAGCCGCGGCGAACTGCAAAAGAACATGACGTTAGAGCTTAGCCCTACATGGGACGGGCGCGACAAACGTGTAGCCTACATGGAAACATTCGGCAGACTGATGGCAGGCATATCCCCCTGGTTCAATCTGCCTGACGATAACACCCCGGAAGGAAAGCTACGCAAACAACTACACGAATGGGCATTGCTTTCTTACAAGAATGCCGTAGATCCCGAAAGCCCCGATTTGCTGGGATGGGAAAGTACTTCTACCCAACGGCTGGTGGATGCCGCTTATCTGGCGGAAAGTTTTCTGCGTGCCCCAAAAGTTACCTGGGAACTGTTGGATACTGTAACACAACGGCGATACATTGAACGTTTCAAGGCATTGAGAACAGTACGCCCTGCTTATAACAACTGGCTTCTGTTCCGTGGAATGATTGAAGCCTTCCTGATGTTCGCCGGTGAAAAGGCAGATGAATATGCCCTCACTGTAGCAATCAACAAGATAAACGAATGGTATGCAGGCGACGGCTGGTACAACGACGGGCCGGAGTTTTCCGTTGACTATTACAACTCTTTCGTCATTCATCCCATGTATGTGGAGATACTGGAAGTACTGGCTGAGAAACGTCTCAGGTTTCCCGTAAGCACCGGTCTTGCCATCAAACGCATGCAACGCTTCAACACATTCCTCGAACGCCTCATCTCTCCCGAAGGGACTTATCCTGCTTTCGGACGCTCCATTGTTTATCGCTTGGGCGCTTTCCAGTCGTTGGCGCTGTCTGCGTGGAAATACGGTTTGCCCGAGGGAATAAGCAACGGGCAGGTACGTGCCGCGCTTACTGCCGTAATGAACAACATGTTTAAGGTAGAGGGCAACTTTAATGAAGAGGGATTCCTGCAACTGGGTTTCGCCGGGCATCAGCCGGAGCTTGCCAACTATTATACCAATAATGGAAGCCTTTACATGACTTCCCTCGTTTTCATGCCGCTGGGGCTTCCGGCAGAACATCCTTTCTGGGCAGACCCGGCAGAACCGTGGACTTCACAGAAAGCATGGAGCGGGAAACCGTTTGCGCGGGATGACCATCAGTCACTCCGGAGATGAGGTTGGCAATATGTAATCCCAGTGCAATAGATGTTGGCAAAAAGATAGCTAAAGCTCCTTTTTGCTAACTCTCCTTTCTGTTAGGAGAGGGGGAAATAGAAACTACAGATATGAGGTTTTGAATATATATGCGGATATTCTGTATAAATCGTGAGTGATATACACCAGCCTTCGGGCGGAAATATCGCATTCTAAGGCATACAGAAAATACAAAATGACATTATGATAAACGCGAGTACACTAATCAACGGTTATCCTGCTTCCGTATCCGTATCCTCTTCCGTATCCGTTCCCTCTTCCTTTTCCTTTGGTAACAATCGGGGGGATATCCTCTTCTTGGGTGTCAGGCTCATGCTGCGCAATTGTTCAGCTTGTCTCAGCACGCTTCCGTTACCTTCGGAAAGTTGGTTGCACGCCTTTTCATAGTCTCCTCGTAATCCTTTGAGACTGTCGCCGATATGAAGGAATGTATCTGTGAATCCGGCGATTTTTTCGTAAAGCAATGTGCCGCGCCTGATAATATCCTGCACGTTCTTTACTTGGTTCTCCCGTTTCCAGAGGTCGAGAGAAAGGCGGAGCGCGCTAATCAAATTTGTGGGACTCATTAGCACCACTTTCTTGTTGTAGGCGTATTCCCATAAGTTGGAGTCACCCTTAATGGCAGTCAGATAAGCAGCCTCGGTAGGGACGAACATCATGACGAAGTCCGGCGCTTTGGCATCGTAATGCGAATAGTCTTTCCGGCTGAGTTCGTCAACATGTGCCCGTACGGATTGCAGATGCGCTTTTAACCAGTGTGTCTCTTCATCTTTGTTTTCAGCAGAAGTATAAGCTGCGTAGGCGGTAAGTGAGACCTTGGAGTCGATAATCATTTCCCGTTCATCGGGGTATCTTATGATGATATCCGGCTGCATCTTCTGGCCGCTTTCTTCGTTGGTGAGCGCTTCGCCCTGTTCGTCTTTCATGAACTCCTGGCGAAAATAATGTTCACCTTCTATCAGTCCGGAGGCTTGCAGTAACCGTTCCAATACCATTTCTCCCCAGTTGCCTTGCATCTTCGAGTCGCCTTTCAGCGCACGGGTCAGGTTGTTGGCGTCTTCGCTGATGCGATTATTCAGTTCTACCAAGTCCTTGATACGTTCCTCCAGCGAAAAGCGTTGTTTGGATTCCTTGTCGTAAACCTGCTCCACCTTCTCGCGGAAATCTTTCAGGTTGTCTCCCAACGGACGGAGCAGGTTGTTGAGGTGTTCGGAGTTGAGCTTGGTGAAATCTTCCGTTTTACTTTGGAAGATACGGTTGGAGAGGTTCTCGAATTCCGTGTTCATGCGCTTGTGCAGGGCTTCGGCTTCTTTTATTTGTTGTTCCAGACGCTCTTTCCACAGTTCCCGTTGTTCCGATAATCTTGTGTTGAAAGCTCTCTCCTGTTCGGCGAGACGTTCCGTAAACAGCCTTTCCTGTTCAGCGATCCGTTCATTGTAGTGCTTCTCCTGCGAGGCAATCCATTCTTCTGCCGTTTGTTTCAGGAGGGTTTCACGTTCACGGGCTATTTGTTTCTGCATAAAGTAACCGGTTGCGATACCCGCTAAAACTCCAATTACCGCCAGCCATGCAATTTCCATACTTATTCCGTTAAATTTTTGTTTCCGTTTCCTGTTATCAGAATCATTGTTTCCACTTCTTTTATATGTAGAACAAAAGTACGGATAATATTGCTACCTGTTCATACTTTTGCGAGAAAAACAATGAGTGGATGTCGCTGCCGGACAAAAATCAATTGAAATATGGATGTGTTTCGATATATTTTCGTATGTTTGCCCACAAATTATTATTAAAATAGAACTATTATGAAGACTTTGAATAACGTGAAACTATTGTTGCTATGTGTTTTAGCTATTGGGTTGATGTCTTGTGATGATGATCAGTCCCATATAGAATCCGTAATCGTTGGGCGTGCATGGACAGGAGATATTGGTATGAATGCTGATAACGATGAACCTCTTTTCAGTACATTCCGTTTTGATAAGGACGGATTTGGTGAAGAGCATCAGTACTATTTCTCGGATGGTGATTTCTATAAACGATTTAGATTCCAATGGATGTGGGAAAATGGCTACGATAATAATCTGATATTAGATTATGGCAGGGAAGGTATATCTTATATGGATAATGTCAGAGTAATAGGAGACGAACTGAAGGGCACGTTCTATTTGACGGATGATTCTCGTGGATATGACTTTGTACTGGAGATGGAATAAGGCTGTGCCGGAAGTAAAGTACACTTCAAAAAAATATTTCTCATTCGCAGATAATGCAAATGATGCAAATGGCACAGACAACGCAGGTAATGCAGATAGCGCAGATAATGCAAATAACACAGATAATGCAGGTAATGCAAATAACACAGATTGCACAGATTAGGTTTTAAATAAATCTGCGCAATCTGTGTCATCTGCGGATGAAAGATAGTAAGTTTAGCCTTATTCTACTTTATTCACTTTCTCTTGTTTCTTTAAAAACAGCTTCTTGAAATCACCCGGATAAGGTGTCTCAAAACGCATTAACTCTCCCGTCACCGGATGATAAAAGCAGAGTTTGAAAGCGTGCAGTGCTAAACGTCCTATAGGATTCACCTCTTCCATACCATATCGACCGTCGCCGATGATTGGGTGTCCCAAGTCTTGCATGTGTACGCGTATTTGATTCCTGCGTCCGGTTTCAAGGTTCAGTTCTACGAGCGAATATCCATTGGCGCGTTTAATGGTGCGATAGTGGGTTATTGATTTTTGTCCTCCGTCGTCCGTAGGGCTGGAATAGACATAGAGAGTACGGTCGGTGAGCCAGGATGTTATACAGCCGGCATTCTTTTCCATTTCTCCGGTTACTACCGCCACATAACGACGGTCGGTTACAATATCATGCCAGTTATCCCGCAAGGTGTACTGTGTTTTTTCATCTTTGGCAAACATCATTAATCCTGAGGTATCCCGGTCAAGGCGATGCACGATATAAACCCCGTTATTTCGTCCGGAACGTTTCACATACTCGCTTAGGATGTGATATGCGGTACGCTCTTTCTGGCGGTCTGTACTAACGGAGAGCAAACCTTGCATTTTCTCTATAACAATAATATAAGCATCTTCATAGACAATCTTCAAGAGGTGGCTATGAAACTCTTTATTACCCTTTTCCCGGCTGATTTGTACCTTCATACCCGGTTTCAGCGGGAAATTATATTGAGTGGTGATTACATTATCTACGAATACAATCCGTTTGCTGAGTAGTGATTTTAACTTTGTGCGGCTGGCCTGCGGCATTTGGGAAGACAGGAAATCCATGAGTTCCATTGCCTCTTTTACGATATAGTCTGTATATTGGGCGCGCGCTCTCGCTATTAATTTTTCTCTTGCCACGTTGGTTAGTGATTAGTTGGTTAGTGATTAGTTTTTGTTTCTTAATTCCAGAAGCACTACGTTCTCTACGTGGTGGGTGTGCGGAAACATGTCTACCGGTTGCACTGCTTTTACCTCATATTTTATGTCGAGCAGTTGCAAATCTCTTGCTTGTGTGGCAGGATTACAACTAACGTACACAATACGTTTGGGTTCGGCAAACAAGATTACGTCTACTACATCCTGATGCATGCCTGCACGCGGCGGGTCGGTAATGATAACATCCGGGCGACCGTATTGATTAATGAAATCCTGCGTCAGCATATCTTTCATGTCTCCGGCAAAGAACAGGGCATTCCCGATATTATTAATCTGCGCATTTACTTTGGCGTCTTCAATAGCCTCGGGAACATATTCGATTCCGATAACTTGCCGGGCTTGCCGGGAAACGAAGTTAGCGATGGTTCCTGTTCCGGTATAGAGGTCGTACACCAGTTCTTCCCCGGTTAGTCCGGCAAAGTCACGCGCTATCTTATATAAATTGTATGCCTGTTCGGAGTTAGTCTGGTAGAATGACTTGGGGCCAATCTTAAAACGTAATCCCTCCATCTTCTCAAAAATGTGGTCTTTACCTTTAAATGTATATACGTCGAGGTCTGTAATAGTGTCGTTACACTTGTTATTGATAATGTATAAGAGTGAAGTAATCTCAGGGAAAGTGTCGGCTACATATTGAAGGAGTTGCTTGAACAAGTCCAGTTCTTCATCTTTCTCTATTTTGGAGATGAGAATAACCATTAATTCGCCGGTGGTAGAAGTACGTACAATCATATTGCGTAGCATACCTTCCTGCGTACGCAAGTTGATGAATGAATAGTTATGCTCGTAAGCATAATCACGCGCGGCATTACGGATACGGTTGGAAATATCATCCTGAAGCCAGCATTTCTCTATGGCCAGTACCTTATCGAAAGCATTGGAAATGTGAAAACCTACGGCATTCATCTGCTCGTATATTACGTTCTGTTTTACTTCTTCTTCCGTCAACCAACGCTTGTTGGAAAAAGTGTATTCCAGCTTATTCCTGTAAAACTGAATCTTTTCTGAACCTAAAATGGGCGATATTTCCGGAAGATCTATTTTCCCGATGCGGGTAAGATTGTCCGTTACTTGTTTCTGTTTATATCTGATTTGTTCGGAATAGGGGAGAATTTGCCATTTGCAGCCACCGCAAACTCCATAGTGTTGGCAAAATGGGACAGCTCTTTCGTGCGAATATTCGTGGAATTTCACTGCTACGGCTTCTGCATAATGGTTCTTTTTTCTCTTAATTTGCAGGTCTGCTACATCTCCGGGAACAACATAAGGTACGAAAATTACCAAATCATTGACCTTTGCAATGGCTTTTCCTTCGGCAGCCACATCCGTTATTGTCACCCTCTCCAGCAGAGGAAGGTCTTTTTTCTTTCTTGCCACTTCTACACCAATCTAATAAATTATTCGGCAAAAGTAGGCATTTTTTTTGGAATTCTCTCTATGAAGTGAGATATTAAAGATTGCAATGTCGAAATTGCATTTTGATATAAAGTTTTCTATTATAAAGTTTTAATAGTATGCGGAATATACTTAGCTTTGCGGATAGAAAAATAACAATTTAAACAATATAAGTTATTATTATGGACAAAAAAAGAGTTTATACCTTTGGTAACGGTCAGGCGGAGGGAAAGGCCGATATGAAAAATCTATTGGGAGGTAAAGGTGCCAATCTTGCCGAAATGAACCTGATTGGGGTTCCGGTTCCTCCCGGTTTTACGATTACGACAGACGTTTGTACCGAATATTACGAGATGGGGCAGGATAAGGTGGTTGCTCTGTTGAAAGGTGAAGTGGAAAATGCCATTGCACATGTAGAAACCCTGATGCGTTCTAAATTCGGAGATGTTGAAAACCCCTTGTTAGTGTCTGTACGTTCGGGAGCGCGCGCTTCCATGCCGGGTATGATGGATACTATTCTCAACCTGGGTTTAAATGATGAAGTTGTAGAAGGCTTGACGCGCAGAACAGGTAATGCTCGCTTTGCATGGGACTCATATCGCCGTTTCGTCCAGATGTATGGTGATGTCGTATTAGGCATGAAACCGACAAATAAAGAAGATCTCGATCCGTTTGAAGCTATCATTGAGGAAGTGAAGCATGCAAAAGGCGTGAAACTGGATAATGAACTGGAAGTTGAAGACCTTAAGAACCTGGTGAAGAAATTCAAGGCTGCCGTTAAGGAACAGACAGGTAAGGATTTCCCTACTTCTGCTTACGAGCAATTATGGGGAGCTGTTTGTGCGGTATTTAATTCCTGGATGAACGAGCGCGCCATTCTTTATCGTAAGATGGAAAGTATTCCTGATGAATGGGGTACTGCGGTAAGCGTACAGGCGATGGTATTTGGTAATATGGGTGAAACTTCCGCTACAGGTGTTTGCTTCAGCCGTGATGCCGGTACCGGAGAAGATTTGTTCAATGGCGAGTATTTAATCAATGCGCAAGGTGAAGACGTTGTGGCAGGTATCCGTACTCCGCAACAAATTACGAAGATCGGTTCGCAACGTTGGGCCGAACTGGCATGTGTCAGTGAAGAAGAACGTGCGGCTAAATATCCGTCTATGGAAGAGGCCATGCCTGAAATTTATAAAGAATTGGATGCTATCCAGACAAAACTGGAAAACCATTATAGGGATATGCAGGACATGGAGTTCACCGTTCAGGATGGTAAACTTTGGTTCCTCCAGACACGTAACGGTAAACGTACCGGTGCAGCGATGGTGAAGATTGCCGTTGATCTGCTTCATCAAGGTATGATTGATGAAAAAACTGCGTTGATGCGTTGCGAACCTAACAAGCTGGATGAATTACTCCATCCGGTGTTTGATAAGGCTGCGTTGAAGCAGGCTAAGGTGTTGACTCGTGGTCTTCCCGCATCTCCGGGCGCTGCTACGGGACAAATCGTATTCTTTGCAGACGATGCTGCCGAATGGTATGCTTCCGGTAAGCGCATAGTGATGGTTCGTATTGAAACTTCTCCTGAGGATTTGGCAGGTATGGCAGTTGCGGAAGGTATTCTTACCGCTCGTGGCGGTATGACTTCACATGCTGCTGTGGTTGCCCGCGGTATGGGTAAGTGTTGTGTTTCCGGTGCCGGTGCGTTGAATATTGATTATAAAGCCCGCACTGTAGAAATAGATGGTGTTCTATTAAAAGAAGGCGATTACATCTCATTGAACGGTAGCACGGGCGAAGTTTTTAAAGGACAGGTAGACACAAGGGCCGCCGAACTTTCAGGTGACTTTGCGGAATTGATGGAACTGGCCGATAAATATACGAAGTTGCAGGTACGTACTAATGCGGATACTCCTCATGATGCTGAAGTTGCACGTAACTTTGGCGCTGTAGGTATTGGTCTTTGCCGTACGGAACACATGTTCTTCGAAGGTGAAAAAATTAAGGCTATGCGTGAAATGATTCTTGCGGAAAATGCCGAAGGACGTCGCAAAGCATTGGCTAAGATATTACCTTATCAGCAGGACGACTTCAAGGGTATCTTTAAAGCAATGGAAGGTTACCCTGTAACCGTTCGTCTGCTCGATCCTCCTTTGCACGAATTTGTTCCCCACGATTTGAAAGGACAGCAGGAAATGGCGGATACTATGGGTGTTAGCCTGCAATATATCCAACAACGCGTAGAATCGCTTTGTGAGCATAATCCTATGTTGGGACACCGTGGCTGTCGCTTGGGTAACACTTATCCGGAAATTACCCAGATGCAAACACGTGCCATCTTAGGCGCTGCTTTGGAACTGAAAAAAGAAGGTGTAGAAACCCATCCGGAAATTATGGTTCCGTTGACCGGTATTTTATATGAGTTCAAGGAACAGGAAAAGGTAATTCGCGAAGAAGCAGTCAAGCTGTTTGCCGAAATAGGTGACAGTATTGATTTCAAAGTGGGTACGATGATTGAAATTCCTCGTGCAGCGTTAACTGCCGACCGTATTGCTTCTTCTGCCGAATTTTTCTCATTCGGAACGAACGATTTGACACAGATGACGTTCGGTTATTCTCGTGACGACATTGCTTCATTCCTTCCGGTTTATCTGGAGAAGAAGATTCTGAAGGTAGACCCGTTCCAGGTTCTCGACCAGAATGGAGTAGGGCAATTGGTACGTATGGCTACGGAAAAAGGCCGTGCTATCCGCCCGGATTTGAAATGCGGTATTTGTGGCGAACATGGTGGTGAACCTTCATCCGTGAAGTTCTGTCATAAAGTAGGCTTGAACTACGTTAGTTGTTCTCCGTTCAGAGTACCTATTGCACGTTTGGCAGCGGCTCAGGCGGTGATTGAAGGCTGAAAATAACGGGAAGACAATCCGTAAATAATTGATAATAGGCTATATAACCCTTTTGAATGGGTTGTATGGCCTATTTTATTTTTAACATATAGCATGAATTATTCAGGTTAAAGCCGATAGTCTTGTTATACGATTCACGGAGTATCGGCTTTAACTCCTTAACTACTAACGAAGTGATAACTCCTTTAACTACAGTATGAATAATGCAGGCTAAATGTATGTAATGGTAATTTATATATTTTTTATACCCTGTTGTGGAAATGTAGGAAAAATATAATGTACATTTGCAGCCATATACACATATCAATCAATTCACCAATTGAGAAAATGACTTATTTAATAAAACTGGATTCTATCGCAATTTGTGGTTTGGGGGCTACAGATTTTTTTCATAATAATGAAGTGCTACTTCTCTGTTTTGGAGTTATTATATTACTGCTCCTCATTATTATGGTCATTATATCTATCAGTAAAACCAAAAGGTTGAAGACTTTGCAGCGATTGAATGAAGTAGCAGAAGAAAGCAGATTGCTTAAGAACGCCTTTCTTGCCAACATGACGCACGAGATACGCACCCCGCTTAATGCCATCGTAGGTTTTACTAATATACTTGCGGAAACTGATAATCTGAGTAGGGAAGAGCGTATGGCTTTTCTTAAAGAAATTAATGATAATAAGGACTTTCTGATTCAGATAATCAATGATTTGCTGGACTTTTCCAAAATAGAAGCCAACACAATGGAGTATTGTGACGGAGACGTAGATGTGAATGCATTGATTCAGGAGATTTGCGCAATGGAGAATGCACATCCTCATCCTTCGGGTATTATACTTGAATTTGTGGAAAGCTTGCCTCAGTGCCGTTTGATGATAGATCGCATACGTTTTACCCAGGTAATAGGTAATTTAGTCAGGAATGCCCTGAAGTTTACGGAACAAGGTAGTATAAAAATCGGTTATCGACGTCTGAGCAATAACAATTTTTATTTCTATGTTGCCGATACGGGATGTGGTATTGATGAAGAGTACCGCAAAGAGATTTTCGAGCGTTTCATAAAGATGAATTATAATATTCGCGGAACAGGTTTAGGCCTTTCCATATCAAAATCCATTGTAGAACATTACGGCGGTGGTATTGGTGTGGAATCAAAAAAAGGTGAAGGTTCTACATTCTACTTCACCCTGCCTGCCGGAATGGAATATAAAGAATATGGGAAATTCTGATGAAAATGATTGTTGAGTTCTTCTTTCAGATAAAAAGCCTTCAATAGCCAACCTTTTTCTTTAAAATGAGGTTAGATAAGTCTTATAAAAAATGCATCTAAGAGAATTTTAAATCCTCTCAAATGCACTTTTAAGAAAAAGAATTTATGATATAGGTAGTGTTGTTATTTCATTCGATTACCTACGGCGTCCCAGTCAATGATACTCCAGAGGGCATTGATATGGTCGGCACGGCGATTTTGGTAATCCAGATAGTAAGCATGTTCCCAAACATCGAAGCCGAGCAGCGGAATAAGTCCGGAACGTACAGGATTGCTACCGTTAGCTTCTTTGGTAATATGCAGTTTTCCATCCTTATCGGCTGACAGCCAAGTCCAACCCGATCCGAATAATCCTACGGAAGCGGCTGTGAATTCTTTCTTGAAGTTATCAAAGCTTCCGAAATCATGTTTAATCGCTTCTGCCAATTTCCCTACAGCTTCTTTATGAACAGGTTTTGGAGAAAATTGCAGGAAGTAAAGCGTGTGGTTCAGGACTTGTCCGGCATTATTAAAAATAGCTCCATCCGGTGCGGAGGCTACAATAGCTGTTAAGTCTTTGTTTTCATACTCTGTTCCGGGGATGATATTGTTGATATTGTTTATGTATGTTTGCAAATGTTTGCCATAGTGAAAATCTATGGTATGCTGACTGATTACAGGTTCCAACGCATTGTTAGCGTACGGAAGTTTTGGCATTTCGTGAGTCATAATTATAAGCATTAAAGATGTTAATAACGTACCTATAATTTATCTTGAATTATAGTCCTGAAAAGATAACGCTTAATCTCACATAAATGTTCTTTGGATTTTGGTTAATTTCAATGTGGATGGCACTTGCACCCTATATATGGCACTTACACCACATATATATGGTTCGCGAACGGGATATATGTGGTTCACGCACCATATATATCCCGTTCGCGCACCATATATATCCCGTTCGTACACCATATATATCCCGTCCAGGAACCACATATATCCCGTTTAGTTACTGTGTATCAGTGTGTTACAGCCAAATCACTGGCAAAAAACAGAGTGAGAGTAACTTCTACCCTCACTCTACCCTCACGCTTACCCTCACCTATTCAAACGCCGATGAATAAAGGGATACAGGAGAAAAAGTGAGGGGTGAGGGTAGAATCGCTCAAAACCCTGGGAGGGAGAATTCGTCCTCACGGGACGAGAAATTTCGTCTCACGGAACGAGAAAATTCATCTCATGGGATGAATGAATTCGTCTCACGAGACAAAAAAATCCGTCTCATGGGATGAAAGAAACCGTCCCACGGGATGAAAGAAACCATCCCACTTTATTGTTGGTAAGTCACTTGGAGCTTTTCTGTGTTATTCTCGTCCCTTTGATCCGTCTTTTGTACCCAACGCCCGGTATGGTCATACTCATAATAGGCGTTACTGTCTATCTGGTTACCAAATTCATCATACAGGAAAATAAGCGAACCGTTGGTTGTACTCTCATTGGCAAGTGTTTTTTCGAATGCAATCTTAGTCAAGTAGCCATACGAATCGTATGTATATACATCTACTTGTTTTCTCACTTGGGAAGGGAGCGGATCTTTGGGTAACGGAAATGTTTCCTCTCTCTTTATGATTTGTCCTTCCAGGTTATACTGATTGATAATGGAAGATACCGGATTATTTTTCTCGTAGTTTCTTTCTTCCGTCAGAAGTCCTGATTGCGCATTATATTTCCTCACGGTCAGATTCCCGTTCTGATAAAATGTGGAGTCCGTCAGAACTGCGCCTAAAGTACTGAAAGTACGGAGACGTTTGTACACCTCTTTCATACCTTTCTGATTTACCTGAATTTCCTGGACGCATGCACCTTGCGGATTGTACAGGAAATTAGTCTGTAAGGTCGTAGTACCTTTATCTTCAGTAACTTCCTTGATAGTTACGAGTTTTCCCGTATCGTCATAAGTATAGGTCTTCTGAATCTTCTTCCCATTCTTTATTTCGTCGGATTTCAATAGTAGTCCCCGGCTGTACGATTGAGTAACAGTAGGGCTGCTCCATATCAATTGCTGTTCAAAAGGAATGCGGAGCTGGTTGGCCTTGTCACGGAACGTTTTGTATTTGTGAGTTTGAAGGAATTCCTTGATAAGACCCAGTTTACTTGGAGAATTCACTTCCAGTTTTAATGTTTCATAATCAATACTGTCTTTTTTATATTCCAATTTGTGGGTATGCTTTTTATCTGTTTCATTCAGATAAAGAGCCTGTTCATACTCCGTGATAGCTTGTCTGATAGAAGCGATTGCCCGTGCCTTGCAAATATTGAGATAGAGGTAATCGTCATACATGGAAAGCGCCTGAGGCATTGACTCCCGTTTGCTGCGTTCTCCAAAGAAAGAGTTAAGCTGCTCGTGCTCGAAAAACCTTTTGAAATTATTGCCGGACGGCGATTGTTGTATAGCCTGAAATAAAAGCCGGTTATATTCTATCATGGCTTCCGCCCGGTATTTACCTTCTGCGTATTCTTTCAGGTACCGTTCGCATTTCGGAATGTTTTTATTGCGAACGAAGTCCTTCCAGATTTCCTCTTCATATACATCATGCAGGTGTTTCCGGGATTCGTCGGATAATTCGTAGCCTGATGATTTAATGGCATCTACCAGTGTACCGGCGTATAACAACTTATTGGGATATTCATCTAATATGGCATTGATATTCTCTTCCGTACGTTTACGGACGACGGCAGGATCTACTTTCGCCTCCTGGCAGATAGAAAGAAAGCTGCCTTTAACGGCATCTACATAAGTTTGGAAGAAATCTTTAGCCAAACTTACCTCTTGCTGGTTCCATATCTGGTCGCACAAATCGATCAGTTTCATTTCCGCAGCAAAAGCAATAGTGGTTTCAGAATCTAATTTGTTTCGGTTTTTTGCAAATTTATCATGCTCATTATCTACAAGGAAAATCAGAAGCTTTTCTACTTTACTCTGTTTTTGCGCCATTAGAGATGGGGTACATACGAATGCAAACAAGCATATAAAGGAAATATGAAGTCGCATATTTTTGATTTGTTCCATTGTTCCTTATAATTTTAGTTGAAATAACATTGTACAAATGTAAAAAGAATATTTTAATTTTGCATACATGAATGCGAATTATATTGAGGAATTGAACGAGGGACAGCGTGCCGCAGTGCTTTATAACGAGGGGCCGTCGCTGGTTATTGCCGGCGCAGGTTCCGGAAAGACGCGGGTGTTGACCTACAAAATAGCTTATTTGCTGGAAAACGATTATCAGCCGTGGAATATTCTGGCTTTGACTTTCACCAATAAAGCCGCCCGTGAGATGAAAGAGCGTATTGCCCGGCAGGTAGGAGAACGGCGGGCGCGTTACTTGTGGATGGGTACATTCCACTCCATTTTCTTGCGTATTCTGCATACGGAAGCGGCGCATATCGGCTTTACTTCCCAATTCACTGTTTATGATACGGCTGACAGCAAGAGTCTGATTCGCTCTATCATTAAAGAAATGGGGTTGGATGATAAGATTTATAAGCCGGGTAGCGTGCAGGCGCGCATCTCTAACGCCAAGAATCATTTGGTATCCCCTGCCGGATATGCCACCAACAAGGAAGCGTATGAAAGTGACCGTGCAGCCAAGATGCCCGCTATCCGGGATATCTACAAGCGTTATTGGGATCGTTGTCGTCAGGCCGGTGCTATGGATTTTGATGATTTGCTTTTTTACACATTTATCTTATTCCGGGATCATGCAGAGGTATTGGAGCGCTATCAGGAACAATTCCGTTACATCTTGGTCGATGAGTATCAGGACACCAATTATGCGCAGCATAGCATTGTTCTGCAATTGGCGAAAAAACACCGGCACGTTTGTGTGGTAGGAGACGATGCACAAAGTATTTATTCTTTCCGGGGAGCCGATATTGATAATATTCTGTATTTTACAAAAGTATATCCCAATACGAAAGTTTTTAAGTTAGAACAGAATTATCGTTCCACTCAAACCATTGTTTCGGCTGCCAACAGCCTGATAGAAAAGAATCAGTGGCAGATACGTAAAGAGGTATTCTCCGAAAAAGAAAAAGGTGAAGCTATCGGTGTGTTCCAGGCTTACAGCGATGTGGAAGAAGGGGATATTGTGGTCAATAAGATTGCCGAATTACGCCGGAAAGAGGATTATGCCTACTCTGATTTTGCAATACTTTACCGTACTAATGCACAGAGCCGTGTGTTTGAGGAAGCCATGCGTAAGCGAGGAATGCCTTATCGTATTTATGGCGGTTTATCGTTCTATCAGCGTAAGGAAATCAAAGATGTGATAGCCTATTTCCGGTTGGTGGTCAATCCTAATGATGAGGAAGCCTTTAAGCGTATCATTAATTATCCTGCACGCGGCATTGGCGATACTACGGTTGGCAAGATTATCACTGCCGCCACGGAAAATAACGTTAGCCTTTGGTCTGTGCTTCTTACGCCGTCGACGTATGGATTGAATTTCAATAAAGGTACGCTTACCAAGCTACAAGGTTTTCGTGATTTAATAATATGTTTCATTAAGGATGTGCCGGAGAAGAATGCTTATGAAATTGGTACGGAGATTATCCGGCAATCCGGCATTATCAATGACGTATTCCTGGATAATTCGCCGGAAAGTTTGAGCCGTAAGGAAAATATTGAAGAGTTGGCTAACGGTCTGAGTGATTTTTGTGCACAACGCCAGGAAGAAGGTAACCCGAATATTTCATTGTCGGACTTCTTGTCGGAAGTATCACTGCTTACCGACCAGGACTCTGATAAAGATGGAGACGACGAGAAGATAACGCTGATGACCGTCCATTCTGCAAAAGGATTGGAGTTTAAGAATGTATTTGTAGTGGGTATGGAAGAAAATCTTTTTCCCAGCATTATGACCGGCGACTCTCCACGTGCTTTGGAGGAGGAAAGGCGTTTATTCTATGTTGCCATTACCCGTGCGGAAGAACATTGTTTCCTGTCGTATGCCCGGACTCGCTTCCGGTACGGGAAGATGGAATTCGGCAGTCCAAGCCGTTTCTTGAAAGACATCGATATCCGCTTTCTGCGCTTACCGCAGGAATCCGGTACCGGCCATAAAAAAAATGAAGAACCCGGATATTCCCGCAGGGAAAGCAGCGGCGCTTTTTCACATTTACCCCAACGTCCCAAACAGCCGATTATCGCTCCGAGTGTGCCGCGTAATCTGAAACGGGTAACAAATACTTCAACATCTGCCGTTGCACCGGCTTCCACGACAGCTTCGGTTTCCGCTTCAGGCGCTACCTCCGGCTCTATTATGAAGTTAGAACCGGGACAACTTATTGAGCACGAACGTTTCGGATTGGGAGAAGTGATGAATGTAGAAGGTGAAGGCGACAATGCCAAAGCCACTATTCGTTTCAAAAATGCGGGCGACAAACAACTATTGTTGCGTTTTGCCCGTTTTAAAGTTATTGGTTAAAATAAAAAATATGATAGATTTCGCTTGTTTGCCTTCTCCATGCTACATCATGGATGAAGAGTTGTTGAGAAAGAACCTCACATTGATAAAAAGTGTTGCCGACCGTGCGGGCGTGGAAATTATTCTGGCATTCAAATCCTTTGCTATGTGGCGCTCATTTCCGGTATTCAGGGAGTATATTGATCATTCTACGGCAAGTTCTGTTTACGAGGCACGACTGGCGCTCGAAGAGTTCGGCAGTAAGGCGCATACATATTCTCCTGCTTATACCGAAGCCGATTTTCCCGAAATTATGCGTTGCAGCAGCCATATCACGTTCAACTCTTTGGCGCAATTCCACCGTTTCCATCCTGTGGTAGAAGAAGAGAAGAGCGGTATTTCCTGTGGCATCCGTGTCAACCCGGAATATTCGGAAGTAGAAACGGAACTTTATAATCCCTGCGCTCCCGGAACCCGCTTTGGAATAACCGCCGATTTGTTACCCCGAATTTTGCCGCACGGACTTGAAGGCTTCCACTGTCATAGCCATTGCGAATCCTCATCTTACGAATTGGAACGGACGTTGCAACATTTGGAAGAGAAATTCTCTTGCTGGTTCCCGCAAATCAAATGGTTGAATTTAGGAGGAGGCCATCTGATGACGCATAAGGATTACAATGTGGAGCATTTAGTTCGGATGTTGAAAGATTTGCGCGCCCGTTATCCGCACTTGCGCATTATCCTGGAACCGGGTTCTGCTTTTACCTGGCAAACCGGTGTGCTGGTTTCCGAAGTAGTGGATATTGTGGAAAGTCGCGGCATTCGCACAGCCATCCTGAATGTCAGTTTTACCTGCCACATGCCCGACTGTCTTGAAATGCCTTACCAGCCTACCGTGCGTGGCGCCCAAATAGGTAATGACAGCGGCCGTCACGTGTACCGGTTAGGAGGTAATTCTTGTTTGAGCGGTGACTATATGGGCGATTGGAGCTTCGATCATGAATTGCATATCGGAGAACGAATCATATTTGAGGATATGATACATTATACCATCGTAAAAACAAATATGTTCAACGGAATTCATCATCCTGCAATTGCGATGTGGACAAAAGAAGGCAAAGCGGTAGTTTTCAAGCGGTTCTCTTATGAGGATTATCGCGACCGAATGAGTTGATAATCACAAGTCTGTTGCCCCTATCCGGGTGGATGTATATTTTCTTCGTGAAAAAATGAGCGGAATGTTTGCAGGTTTACGGAAAATATCTACCTTTGCATCCGCAATCGCGGAAATAGCTCAGTTGGTAGAGCATAACCTTGCCAAGGTTAGGGTCGCGAGTTCGAGTCTCGTTTTCCGCTCAATATAGATTGCATAGCCTAAAGCCCAGGTGGCGGAATTGGTAGACGCGCACGTTTCAGGTGCGTGTGTCGAGAGGCATGCAGGTTCGAGTCCTGTTCTGGGCACATTAGGCGGAAATGGTTCTTTGATAAGATGGATACGTATGGAGAGGTGGCGGAATTGGTAGACGCGCTACTTTGAGGGGGTAGTGACAGGTATGTCGTGGGAGTTCGAGTCTCCTTCTCTTCACACGGTTGTTATCATGCGGAAATAGCTCAGTTGGTAGAGCATAACCTTGCCAAGGTTAGGGTCGCGAGTTCGAGTCTCGTTTTCCGCTCAGTTTAGTAAAATTCACATTTTTAAGGAGATGATAGCAATGCCCAGGTGGCGGAATTGGTAGACGCGCACGTTTCAGGTGCGTGTGTCGAGAGGCGTGCAGGTTCGAGTCCTGTTCTGGGCACTTCTTCTTTGTGAAAAGAGGGTCATCGAATGCGGAAATAGCTCAGTTGGTAGAGCATAACCTTGCCAAGGTTAGGGTCGCGAGTTCGAGTCTCGTTTTCCGCTCGATTTTTTTCATAAAATTAATTTTAAAATGAAAAAAGCCTCGCAAATTAATTTTTGCGAGGCTTTTTGATTTCGTTTGCTCTCTTATTTTTTCTCAAGCGAGAACCCTAACATCATACCATCGTACTTACTTGCCAATGAACTGATTGTTTTTAATGTAGAGTTGGAACTCTTACTGGAGAGGGTAGTGATTAGCTTCAACAGCTTGTCCGAATCAAACAACAAGTCCATTTTGCCGGACGTACAGTTAACTTTGGCGTCCATACCTATAAGTTTTACGAACTTCAAATTGACTTTGTTGTCAGAAGCGCTGTATGAATAGCTTCCGTTTAAGGCGCGGCTTCCCAATTTTGCATTGAAGGTACTGTCGGCATTGAAGGTGAAACTCATAAGTCCGGGTTTGATACCTACTTTACTGAGTTGCTCGTTCAGTTTGGATTCGGCAGTAGAAGAAGCGACGGCGCCTCCTGCTTTCATTAACAGATTGTCCGACTCAAACTCGACGGCAGCGCCGGTATACGACCATGTACCAATCATTTCAACGGTATTTTTACCTGTGACGGCGCTAACTACCTTTTCTACATTTTCTTTGTTAAACAAATCTTTCAATGATTGTGCCTGACTGTTGGCTGATACCAGCATCAGAGTGGCAATGAGTGCCAGTGAAAATACACTTTTTTTCATTTTTGCTAATAATTTATTGAGTTTTTAATTCTCTGTTTATACTTTCTATGTAATCTAATAACTCTTTTCTTCCCATTTTGTTTTCAGAAGAGGTCACAAAATAAGGAGGAAGTTCTTCCCATTGTTCATTTAGCTTTTCAAGGTATTGTCTGATGTTGGTATTTACTTTGCCGCTTTTCAACTTGTCGGCCTTGGTAAAGACTATAGAGAAGGGTACTTCATGTTCGCCCAGCCATTCCATAAATTGAAGGTCAATGGTTTGCGGGTCAAGTCGCGAATCAATAAGCACAAAGAGGTTAGTCATTTGTTCACGTTGCAGGATGTAGTCTTCGATGATACGTTGTATCTGTGCCTGACTTTTTTGTCCGCGTTTCGCATAGCCATAGCCCGGTAAATCGACAATATACCAGCTCTTATTAATAAGGAAGTGGTTAATGAGCATGGTTTTTCCCGGAGTTGCGGATGTCATGGCAAGTCCTTTGCGTCCTGTCAACATGTTGATAAGGCTGGATTTCCCAACATTGGAACGTCCGATAAAGGCGTATTCCGGGAATATCCCCGCAGGGCATTTTTTTACGTCTGTATTACTGATAACGAATTCAGCGCTTGTAATATCCATATTCTTGTCAGTTTTAGAAAGTTTATTACTCTTTTTATATACCCGGGAAGCATTGTTAATAAATGCCTTGCACGTTTTTAAAGAATATTGCGGTCGTTTTTTAAAAACGTTGCTTGCATTCTTTAAAAACGTTGCGCCCCTTGTCAGAAGGCTGTAGTATGCGATAATATATAAATATTGACACTCTTTATAGGTAGTTCTTCATTTTTTACATCTGCAAAGGTAACACTTATTTCAAAATTCCGTGTTCCGAATGCGAAAAACTGATTATCTTTGCCACCAATAGTTGATTTTAGTATGAATGAACGATTTTCCTCCATGTTATTGGAGAAGGCGGTAAGTGAATTTGCAAAGCTACCCGGGGTAGGACGGAAGACGGCCATGCGTCTGGTGTTGCATCTTTTGCGACAGGATACGGCTGCGGTAGAAGCTTTCGGCAACGCTATTGTTACGCTGAAGCATGAAGTGCGGTATTGTAAAGTCTGCCACAATATCTCGGATACGGAAACGTGCCGTATTTGTGCTAACCCGCAACGGGATGCTTCTGTGGTTTGTGTTGTAGAGGATATCCGTGCTGCTATGGCTGTGGAAGCTACGCAACAGTTTCGTGGCGTGTACCATGTACTGGGTGGAGTTATTTCGCCGATGGATGGTATAGGACCGGGGGATTTGCAGATAGAAAGCCTTGTGCTGCGAGTTGCTGCCGGTGGGATAAAAGAAGTTATCCTGGCGCTCAGTACTACAATGGAGGGTGACACTACTAATTTTTATATTTATCGCAAATTGGAAAAGATGGGAGTGAAGCTGAGTGCCATATCACGTGGAATTTCTATCGGAGACGAGTTGGAATATGTAGACGAAATAACTCTGGGACGTAGTATTCTGAACCGGACTCCTTTTATGGGGGGAGTTGGGAGTTAGTAGTAAGTAGTTAGTAGTAAGTAGTAAGTAATAAGTAGTTAGTAGTTAGTAGTAAGTAGTAAGTAGTAAGTAGTTAGTAATAAGTAGTTAGTAATAAGTAGTTAAAGTACTCAAGTTTCGCATATTTTATGTTGTTAATAATCAGTAGTATCTCTATTCTCCTCCTCCTGGGAGGAGGAGTACCCCGCAAGGGGGGAGGTGGTAGGTAAAACAAATACCGATTAATCATAAATCTAAGGATTTCTTTCTGCCTACCACCTCCCCCCTTGCGGGGTACTCCTCCTCCCAGGAGGAGGAGAATAGAGATACTACTGATTATTA
>QMCD01000249.1_pt1 | contig 38688 bp, 31 predicted proteins | sample 1821841 | NCBI WGS metagenome assembly QMCD01 (sample SAMN01991225, study PRJNA193472) | Termite gut metagenome, whole genome shotgun sequencing project. | isolation source: worker | host: Macrotermes natalensis
CAAAAGAAGATAAGAATAAACTTACATGGAAAGAGCATTCTGATATCATACATGCTATTCATAGGGAACTAAAAGAAGAGGTATTTAATTCTGGATATATAGAATTTCCATATAGGATAGGTAGTCTAACATTATTTAAAAGTAAAGATCAGAAAGTTAAATTTGTTGACGGTAAAATTAAGATACCAAATGGTTACCTTATTGATTGGGATAGTACTCATGAACTTTGGGAGAATGACGAGGAAGCTTATGCTAATAGAACTTTAGTAAGATTTGAGGTTAAGAATCTATATAGTGTTGGCTTTAAGGCAGAGTATGGGTCATACAAAAACCAGTTGTTTTATAAATTCCAATTAGTTCGGGAGTTTAAAAAAGAAATAGCCAGACGAGCTAAAAACAATACACTTGATAATTTTTTTATAAGGAATGGCTGAGAAATATACTTCAATTAAAAACATAGCCAACTCACTGCTTAGGCATCCACTATTTTCTGATGTTACATTAGAATACATAGTGGATATTGGTGTTTCTTTTATGCGCATATTGGGTACTCCACGTGCGTTTGAAGAAAAGGTTGAAACTATAGAAATCAACGATTATAGAGGTTTATTACCATGTGATTGGTATCAAACTATACAGATTAAATATGGTGATGGCAAATGCTGGCAACCAGCCATAAGGCATAGCTCAGATAGTTTCCACTTAAAGCAAAGAGACCATAAACCTCATTCTGTTGATAAAACATTTAAAATACAGGGCGATATAATTTATACGTCTTTTAAAGATGGAAACATAGAAATGTCTTACCTTGCTATTCCTGTAGACTGTGATGGTATACCACTTATTCCAGACAACAGTAAATACATGAGAGCATTAGAGTATTATATACGTAAAGAATATTTTACCATACTTTTTGATACGGGTAAGATTTCTTTACCAATATTGCAAAACGCTCAGCAACAATATGCGTTTTATGTTGGTCAAGCACAAAGCGATATGGTTAAGCTTGATATTAGTAAAATGGAAAGTCTCATGAATGGTTATTCTGCATTACTACCAAGAGACAACAGTTTTCAACAGGGCTTTGCTAATGTTGGCAGTAGGGAACACTTAAGGATTCATAGATAATGGAAGCTAAGGTACTTAATTTTTCACTTCGTGGCATGCAACGAGATTTATCCAGGTCTAAATTTAGTCCTGAATTTTCTTATGAAAACAAGAATGTAAGGATAGTTTCACAAGGTGATGGTACTCTTTTTTCCATAGTTAACGAAAGAGGTCAAAGCAAAATTACATTACGTACTAAACAAGAAAGACTATACAATATCAAGGTGCATGGTACTATTTCAGAGAGAACGCAATCTGAAGATCCCATATATAATATATTGGTTTATGGTAATGTTTATTCAAATACAGAAGAAGAAAATATATATAATATAACTATTTCAGGGACTATAAGCGAGAATGAGCCTGAGGCACCAACGGTTCATAGTATTACAATACATGGTGATGTGTCCTATGACGATTCTGGCAGTGGTGAAACACCTATGTTTGAATTTGAGAAAAACACAATGCGTATAGGGCGCAGAAAGAGTTGGGCTGTTGTTCGATATTTAGGAAATACTGATAATTCTGTTGTATTTACACATAATTTACCATCAGAAATCTTATTTGAAGACTTAACAGGTTCTGTACAAATTAGGTCTAATTCAGGCACTTTAATACCGGTCGGAACATACACTATAAATGCTGCTTATAAAGGATTGCAAAGATCACTTCTAATTATTGTTGAAGATTGGTATTTGTCTAGCCCTGGGCTAGTTGACGATCAAATTATAATTCGTCCTGGACAAACAGTAGATACTACCATTGTAACTGGGCCTGGTATATCCGCCTCGTCAATACTTTCTGGTACAGGATCTAGGTCTTATTCATTTGTGTCTTTGCCATATGTTTATGATTCAACTAACTTGGCATTTTCAATTACAAGAGTAAACAGCAATACAATAAGATTCAGTTGTACAAGAAACGCATCAGGCAATTGGGGTACTACTGTTTTATTATCAACAGATCCAAATGTAGAGGATAGATTTGAACCATATTATTATTTTGGTACAAGCTCGGTCTTATTTAGTATGACAACATAAAATTAATATAACAATTAAACAAATATAAAATGGCTACAATACCAATATCAGATGCCATAGTTTCTGTTTTAGCAAATAATATAAGTATTGGGAATGCTATATCAGATTTTAATGGTAAGTATTCTTACACATGGAGTGTCACAGAAGATGAGTATAATTCTATTACAGATGTTGCGGCTCAAGCAAGCAAGCCTGGATATTTGTCTGGCGCAAATAGGGTTACACCGCTGCCATCGCTCACATCTGCTATAGAAAATGGGATATCTATTAATGTTGTATTAGAAAAAGAATCTCAAAATCCTCAGTTTTTCCTTAATAAATATTCTGTATACTTTAATTCTTCTGGAGGCAATAGCCCAATTATTGTCACATGTCCTGATAATACTTGGGTCGTTGAGGAGTCAAGTTCTTGGATTACTGCTACAAAAATAGATGCTTCTAATTTAAATATAGTAGCTACAGCACAACCAGTATCAGCAACAACAAAAAGGATAACAACTGTTACCGTTCGTTGGGGAGAGACGCGATTAGTTATTAATTGTGAACAAAATGCATCGACAGCAGTTACTGGCGACATTACATTTAAGGGCAGGATTACTGATATAGATACTGGTGCTGGTGTAGCAGGTATTACTGTATCTGTAAATGGTAATATATGGGTTTTTGGTGGACCAGATACACAAACTGATTCTTCCGGTTATTATTCAATGACAGAAAAAATAACAGAAGAAGATTGGAATAGATTTGTAGGATCTATATATACGACCGAAAATGCTACATATAGTGGCAATACTAAACAAATAGTAAACCCAACATATACTCAAGCAGTACAAAATGGTGTTACCACTAACCTCACTGTTCAGAATATATCAGGTAGTACATTCAGTATAACTCCAACAGATCATTCATTCTTTGGGTCTGGAGGTACAAAATCGTTTATTATAACAAAACTGCCAACAGATAATGTTACTCTTGCTCCCGGAATAGAGGCAGCATGGGCAGCGAAATTCTCAGAGCCTACAGGTCAGGATAAAAACCCAGTCTTGTCATATCAATTAGTTGATGTTGATGCAACAACTATCAGATTAGATATAACATTAACACAATGGGCTGTCGGTGTAGATTATATAATACCACTTCCTGGACAGTTGCCACCTACTATAAATATACCTCCCAAAACATTTTCTTGGACAGTTAATAGTGGCAGGGCTGATGGATTATCTGTTTCTTTCTCCATAAGGCAAGTGGCATCACAGTTTGCAAAATTACAGACAGATCCAAGAGTAGTCCAATTCAAGGCAAAAAGCGATGGCACAACCGAAGGTGATCTTAAAGAATATGTTAATGTAATGGGTATTGGCGATAGATCTTGGACTGCATCGACATCAAGTTCTTTCCTTTCATTAAGTGATTTTAGTGATCCAGATTCTTCCTTTGCTAGTGCTACTGGTAGGTTTGCCATAACGTGTCAGCCAAACACATCGCTACGAGTAAGATCCGATCAGGTTGCCGTTAGAACAACAAGTGGTATTATTGAGTCTGTAGTGGTTAATGTAACTCAAGAACCTGCAGAATTGATTATAGATCCGGGTAGCGGCATAACTGCTTCGCCAAGCAGTCTTACTTGGCTTAATAGTGAGTTTGGCTCGCAAAATGCAAAAACCACAACTGTTAGTCCTAATACAAACTGGTACCATCAGTTAATAGGTGATACAGACTTTAACTTCAGTGTGTCAAGAACAAGTAATGGGTTATCCATTTATCCTCTTTATAGGATGACTACTGGAAGAACGGGATCAATACGTGTCTATTCTGGTGAAAACGAAGCGTTTATTAATTTGACCTATTTGGCCGAACAATAAGATCTATAATAGACCAGGGGGTCTTGAAACACCCCTTGGTTACAATATTTAAACATAAAGACGTGGAAACAAATATCATAGGAATTGTATTAGGGTATGCGGTTTTAAATAAGCAATTAGTATTGTTTACTCACCTTCCTGGTGGCAATGATTATATCTACAAAATAACACAGAATGATGTTGGTTTGTATGAAATAGAAATAGTCATAGAGGGATTGCTGGGTTTCCAATTAGATTCTTATTTTGAAACATTACCTGTCTATGAAAACGAGAATGTGCAAAAGGTATATTGGGTTGATGGTGTGAATCAACCAAGATTTGTTAATATTGCAGATAAGTATGTTAGCACTGCAGAAGGTATTAATAAAATTAATTTTATACCATTATTACATCTCAAAGAAAAGGTCTCTATTATAAAAAACGAATCTGCCGGTGGGTCTTTCCCATCTGGTACAGTTCAGTATGCTATGACATACTATAATGTAAATGGTACTCAAAGCAATATATTTTATATTTCCGATTTATTTTATGCAGCACTATCTGGTTTGGGTGGTGCAGCAAATGTCATTACAAACAATGTTTTTGACATAACAATAACAGATGTAGATAAATCCTTTGATTATATAAGAATTTATTCTATAGTTAGATCTTCTGAAAATGGCACTCCAGTAGTAAAGAGGGTAACAGATATTAAGATAGGTCAGGACGACTCTTATTCATATGTTGATAATAACCTTGGTGGTTCTATAGAAGATATATCTGTTCTCATGTATGCTGGTGGAACGTCTATTATACCAAAAACCATAGAACAAAAAGATAATGTATTATTTCTTGGTAATTATGAGTTTAAAAACAAACCTATTTCTCAAGAAATTAAGGAGTCTTTAAGAAATAATATTCAGGTTTCATCTAGATATAAAACAATTCATACTGATACAAATACTGGACAATATCCATATGAGAATCAATTAAAATTTTCTGCTAAAGATATTACCTATTTGAAATACCTTGAGACTTATAGGTTTGGTGTTCAGTTTCAAGACAATACAGGCTCTTGGTCTGAAGCTGTTTGGCTTAGCGATTATAGGCAGACAAACAAACCGCTAATGGGTAACCCAATTTCTACAAACAATCTGGATATTCGTGTAAGTGATTTTATACTTCAGCCATCCTTAGCTGTTTTAAATACACTCAATCTTAATGGGTGGGTTAGGATGCGGCCTTTAATTGTATATCCAAAACCAGAAGAAAGGGAGATTGTTGCTCAAGGCATTTTATGTCCTACTGTATATAATGTAGAAGATAGATATACTAATAGTCCGTTTGCACAGTCTTCTTGGTTTTCTAGACCTAATATACCATTTGACATACTTTATACAAAGAAAGAGGTTGACAGTAGGCTTCCACAAGCAAAAGCATTGATATTAAACGAACTATACCAAAGAGCCTATAATTATAGTTTGCCAGAAAGTGTACCAGATGATTGGCCTTATAGAACACCTGTGCCGAGTCCATTTTTAAAGTCAAGTGTATTCAATGGCATGAAATGGGCTGAATTCAGGCATGATTGTCCTATCCCAGACAATAGGTTTGAAAATGCTGAGATACAAAATATAACTAAGCCAAATGGTGTTTTTATAGACCCTGATACAAATATACAAGAATTCATAAATAACAATAAACAGTTTTATTATATAGATCAGGGATTAGTAACTTTTCATTCACCAGAGTTAGAATATGAAAAAGAAGCCCATTCTAATCTATCTAATTATAAATTAAGAATTGTAGGTTCTGCTGGTCTTACTGGATCTTCCTTTAATAAAAACATAGAGACAAACACACCTACATTATCTGAAGTGTTAGCGTCAATGGTTGACGACAATAATATGACTGATTATTTTAATTCTTATGGGGAATATGAATATAATACCACTAAGAATAATATCAGTTTAGATGGTTATATGGGGTTCATCTCCCTTCCTTTATGGCTTGATAGAATGTCTGGATATGGCTTTAGGTATAACGCAGATTTTGATGAAGATAAATTCAAATTAACATCTTTTATTGTGTATCCTTGGCATAGGCAATCTTCTCTTGGAGATCAAACAAGTGCTGAAGCAACAGGAAGAGAAGGATGGGAGCCTATATATTTGTTAATGAACTCTAACTTAGATAATAAGCAGTTATTAAATTTTAGGTTTAGTGGGTATAGTGAATACTTTGATATAGCTAACATTTGGGATGATAATAATACTTTTCATAATGGTGTAAGTGATATACAGTTATTTAACAGTACAGAAAACACTGGAATAAAACTTAAGGCTCCTGTTAACTCTGGAATTAATGATCTTGTATATTATGGCAATATAGATAAGATTACATCTACACTGTCTGGTGGTGGTTATTTTCTTACGTATGGCAAAAGGGAAGCTGGTAGTAGTAAAGATTTAGATCTTGGTCTTAACTGGCTTTCTGATGATTATAAATGGAGTGAAACGCAGCTTGTTGGTGAGGATTATGGTTCTTCAGGTTTAGCAAAAGATCCTATAAGAATACAATACAAATCTTCTCCTCATGCTGTTATAGCATTAAATTACTCTACTGATGGGAAACAGAGTGTGTTGCCAACCCATTACCATATACAATCAGACATTGAAAGGAGAGATTCAGTAAGTGTCTTCACAACTTTCCAGACAGGCAGATTAAGGGGTGTAAATCCAGTCTGTTTCCAGCCTCCTAAGACAAAACGTTTTTGGGAGGATGATATCTCTATATATAAAGGATATTCTGGAGATGCTGCAACAATATTATATGCAGGAGAGGAAAAACCTAAAATAAATGTTGGAGATGATTATTCTTCTTATAGGTGGATGAATAGGACTCATTTTAATGTTACTGATTTATGGTATAACCTTGGAAATCCAACGTCAGACTTATTAAGGTACAACATGGGTCTTTGGGTTAATTTCCCGAAAGCACCCAATTCAATATATTCCTACAAAGACGAATATGCAATAACGAGGCATTTTAATAACGATAACGACTACTTAACGCCTGATATTTCTGTTAACCAAGCAGTGCTTCCGGTTAATCATGATTTTGGTTATTTCTGGATTGGCGAAATATATAACGATAATGTAACAAATAGATTTGGTGGGACATCTGAATCTGCTTTATATCAAAATGAATGGTATGTAGCCGGAGATACAGTAGGCTTAAGCGAGCCGTTGGTATATAGTAGGGGTGATACATTCATACAGAGATATGATCACTTAAAAACATATACATCTAATCCAGTTGCACCAAATTCAGTAACAGATATTGTTTCGTTTTTTTGTGAGACACATGTAAATATTGATGGTAGAACAGATAGAAATAGAGGCAATATTAACAACCTGGCTATAACACCAGAATTAATGAATCTGTTTAATCCAGTATACAATCAAAAGGATAATCTGTTTACTTATCACACACTCGATTCTACTAAGTTTAATTTAAATATATTTAGTAATAGTATTACTTGGACTAAGAAGAAGATTTTTGGTGAAGAAATAGATAGTTGGACAAATATAAATGTTGTTGATAACATAGATTTAGATGGTGAAAAAGGGCCATTAAGGACAATTACTAAATATAACAATGAGTTATTTGCTTTCCAAGATGAAGGAATAGCTAATATATTGTATAATAGCAGGACGCAGATTCCATCCACTGAGTTTTCTAATATAATCATCGGAAACAGTGGTGTGGTAGATGGTAAAGTATATATAGCTCAATTTGGAACTAACAATAGAGGTTCTATTAAATCTACACCAAATGGTATATACTTTATTGATGGACTAACAAATGGTATCTATAAGTTTGATTCTCAGGGTATTAAATGTATTTCTGATGAATTAGGATTTAGGGACTGGGTTGGAGACACTGTAAATAACACAGAATGGACGGTAAGTAAATTTGGTAATTTTGTCACCCACTATGATGAATCTACGGATGATGTGTATTTTGTAAATAAAGAGTATTGTTTAAACTATTCTGAATATTTAAACCAATTTTCATCTTTTCTGAGTTACGAGAACACTCCTCATATGTTTAATCTTAACGGTGAATTCTATTCCATATTAAATACATCTGATAACAACAGTGTGTTATTTAAGAATTTTACAGGTGAATATAATATGTTTTATAAGAATATTACAAATATTAATTCACCAATATATGAACCGTTCTATGTAACGGTTGTAGCTAACAATGAGTTAACATATGATAAGATATTTACAAATGTAGATTTCAAAGCTGATTTCTTTGATAACTATTCAAATACATACTTACCTCAAGAAACCTACGATACGCTTAATATTTGGACAGAATACCAAGATGGATCTATTAGTTTAACTGATTCTTTTGATTTTAAATCCTCGTTAAAGAAGAAGTTTAATCGCTGGAGGGCAAATATACCAAGAGACAGAACTCATAACAGACAAAGAATACGTAACAATTGGGCTTTTATTAAGTTGTCTAAGCAAGGTATAAATAGATATAGATCTGAATTACATGAGTTGTTAATTTACTATTATTCATAATTATATGAAGAGAAACAAATATGAATTTGGTGGGATAACCAATATGCCCCCAGTTGCAACAAGCTCTATCGGTACAAATTTTAGTACGCCAAATAGCGCAAATATAGCTTCTTATGCAAAGATGCAAGCGCCAGACAGGATTTCTTCTGCCCCAACAACAGGTGGTGGAGGAGGCGGTGGTGGTTTTGATCTCAGTGGCATGGGCAGTGGAGTTAATGGTATTATATCTCATTTAGGCGAGGTATCATCGGAACTTTCTGGTAAGAAATTTAAAGAACAGGCCGGTAATTATGAGCAAGGGATAAATAGCGGTGTATCTAATGGTATTAATCAAATTAGCGGTTTAATGACTAACGACTCTTTAATGAGTGGTTACAGTTCATATAATCCATTATCTGGCCCTGTTATAAAGAAAAAGAGTGCAGGAGAAACCATTGGGCAACATCTAATGGCTGGTGCAAAAGGTGCAAATGCAGGTATGTCCGTAGGCGGTCCTTGGGGTGCTCTAATTGGTGCAGTTGCTGCAAGTGTTGCAGATATTGTAGGACAAATTGGTGGTAATGCACAGCGCAAGAAGGCTCAGAAAAGGCTTGATAGGGCTACAAATAGATATAATAATATAATGGATAATAGTTTTGATACTCAGATATCAAAAGTTGATGCTTTAAACGATAGGCAGGCTATGGCTAATTTTGCTGAATTAGGAGGCTTTATACCGACAATGAGTGGCGCTATAGGTTATGATTTAGCTAATAAACAATTAGCTGTAGATAATCTTTTTGCCATGAACCAAGGTAAGTTACCAAATAATAAATTTGTAGATGGTGGCAATCTGTTTGCAAATATACCAAATATAAATAATCATGGTGGTTTATTCTCTACTGGTTTAGAGTTAATAAATGCAGGTGGTAAACATGCAAGTAATCCATTAGGTGGTGTTCCGATGGGTGTTGATGAACAAGGTATTCCCAATTTGGTTGAAGAAGGAGAAGTGAAGTGGAATGATTATATTTTTAGCAATAAACTTAAGCTAGATAAGGTTGGAGCAAGACAGAATACTATTGATAATAAATATGTTGGTAAAACCTATGCAGAAATAGCAAAAATATATAATGACGAGCCATCTGAAAGACCTAACGATCCTGTATCTAAATTGACTTTAAATGATAATTTATCAAGATTAATGTCAGCCCAAGAAGCAGACAGATCTATTGAGGAGATATCGAATGCTAATAAATATGCTGGTGGGGGTAATCTTGATCTACTTAGACAGGCTCCTATAATCGGTTCTGGCTTAATGACTGCTGCTGATGCTTTTGGTCTTACAAATAGAAGTGATTACACAAATGTTGATCTTATAAATAATCCTCCTCAATTAACGCCAATCACACCACGTAGGATAACTAATTATATGTCCTATGTTCCTCTTGATAGGGATTATTATATTAATAGGCAGAATGCTCAAACAGCAGCTACAAGAGAGGCTGTAATGAATGCATCTAATGGTAATAGGGGGGCCTTAATGAATACCCTTGCAGCTGTTGATTATGGTGGCAATATTGCTGAGGGCGCATTAGCAAGACAAGCTCAAGAAGCAGATTTACAACAGCAAATGCAGATTGCTAATTTCAATAGGGGTACAGATATGTTTAACACACAATTAGGAATGCAAGCAGATGCCGAACTTCTTCAAGCTCAAAGATATAACAATCAAACAAGAGCACAAGTAGAAATGCAAAAAGCTCAAATGAGAGATATTATAGATTCAAGGGCTGCTGCTGGTAGAAGCGCTAATTTAAATAGTTTCTTAAGCAATCTTAACGCATTGGGAAATGAAAGATTTGCAATGAATATGATAACAGAAAATCCAGGCTTATACTATACGATTAATAAGGATGGTTCTATAACATATAAGAATGGATATAATAATCTACCTGCAAATCAGAAAGCTATCGTTGATGCAGACATCGCAAACACTAAAGGAAACAAAAAAGCCTGTGGTGGTAAATTACATATAAAATCTTAATTTATGGCTGGGAATAACATTACAATTAGTGCTCAATATAATCCTTTTACATTTGATCAAATGTTGGCTGCAGTAAATATTGCAGATCAGCAACACAAACAAATGGAGGAACAAATGGCTGCACTTGCATCTGAAGCCAGTATATGGGAAAGTCTTGCTAACAATGAGCAAGATAGAGATGCTTATAATCAATATAAAGCATATGCAAACGATCTTGATGCTCAAGTGCAAGAATTATCAAGAAGTGGTCTTAATCCAAGGTCAAGGCAAGCTTTTAATCAAATGCGTACAAGATATGGGTCTGAGATAGCTCCTATTACTAATGCATATCAAACAAGGCAGAAATGGATTGAAGAGCAAAGAGAATATGCTGCTAAGCTTGGTGGTAATGCTAGATTCTCTGTTGATGCAGAAAACATAGGCTTAGGTCAATTGATTAGGGATCCATCCATGACTTATAAAGCTTGGTCTGGCGACGCTATAGCTAAAGCTACTGCAGATATGGCACAAACATTCCAAAATGAAATTAGAGATCCAAATAGTAAATATTCTACTATTCTTAATGGAATATTTGGCCCTGCCAGATATCAGAGACTCATACAGAATGGATTATCTATGGATGATGTTGTTAATACATTAAAAGGCTCAGAGCAAGGTAATGCTATTCTTAATGATATGATTAATAGCTCTTTGAATCAGTTTGGTTACAACGATGTATCAGACCAGGGTATTCGTGATTGGATGTATGAAAATGCAGGTAGGGGTGCTTATCAAGCTGTTGGCAAAACATCTATTGATGCAATAAATAATCCTGATTATGGTTGGAGACAAGATGTTGATTTAATAAATAGGAGAGCAGCCGCCTCTGGCGTAGGAAGACAACCACAGTCTAGTAGACTTCCTTATTCTGTTCGTGATATGACTACCGTTGATAAAAGTAAAAAAACAACAAAATTAAACAGCGAGGCAGATGTGATTAGAGATGCAAGAGCAACATTGTCTGCTGGAAATATAGATCAGTTTAGGGCGCAATTAGGAGATAAAGGATTATTTAGTGGTCATGAAGAAGGTTGGACACAAGCACCATATACAGGAACTGCAAATCCTGCTGCATATAGATATGCTGAAACACAAGGTAACACCCCATTTAAATATGGTGTAAATAAAGCTTTAAAAGAAGCTGGTATAAATATTAATCTTGAAACAGCAAGTCAAACTGAACTTAATGAGGCATTTGATCGTGCAGAAAAATATTATAATGATGAAATAGCTTCATCTGTAATATACGACCATATGTATAGTTTAGATCAAACAGCAAATAGTGGTTTAGCTAGCGTATTACAAGAGCAATGGGGTATGTCTCCTGATGATTCTAATTTACCATTTGTTGTTATTCAAGATGGGAAAGAAATGAACGATAAGAAAACAAGGGAGTTTTTTGAAAAAAATGAGTTTGATTTCAATAAAGGGACTGGAAATGCACATTTTAGAATTGAAGATGGATTAACTTGGGCTACTGTAATAAATGGTAAACCAGCAAAAGTTAGAATAACAGATCCATCAATATTAAATAATGTAATAGATCCAAATATTTCTGCACTCAGAAACTCAATGAATCAAATATATTCTGTTGGTGATTTTTCGCAACTCAATGAAGTTATAAAAGAGGCAGCAAAAAATAAAGATCCAATGATTTATGTGGTTGAAGAATATGATCCAGAAACAGAACAATATCACCCGGTTGAACGAGAAGGAAGTTTAGCTCAGGCTTACATTGACATGTTTATGACTGGCCTATATAATCGCGGAGTAAGAACACAAGTTCAAGGTAACACAAGTAGTAACGCAGGTCAAATACAGCAAAACCAACCAACATTTATAAATAGTTATGGCAGATAATCTCAATAACGAAATACAAGATCCAAGTAAAATTGGTGTTAGTGGATTAAATGGTATTAATAGACAATCTAATGTACAAACAGAGTCATTGGAAAGACAAGTATATATGCCAAGAAACCAACAACAACAATTAATGTATGGCATTGAAACACAGAAGCCAATTGGTTTTGTTGGGGTTAATGATAGTAGATTTGATAGAAGAATAACCAATCTATCTCAACTTGCTGATATTGAAGAGTTTCGTGCTAATGAACAAAATACATTTAATCAACTTGCTGGTGCTATTGGTCGTGGTGCAGTAATTGCTGGTACAGAGTTTGCTCGTGGATCTATTCTTGGTCTTGGGGTTAATATTGGTATGGCTATTGCAGATGAAGGATATATAGATAATCCTTTCAACAGAGCATTAAATAATATTCAGGAATGGTCAAGGGAAGTAATGCCAGAAAGACTAACAAGAAATGAACAAGAATCCCCTTGGAAAAGACGTCCAGGAAATTTCTTAGGCTCACTCATAGAAACTGGTGGCTATCAAGTTGGTAATGTTGGTGCAATGTTGGCTGGTGGTGTAGGTGCTGTATCATCTAAATTAGCAGGTGGAATAGCAAAGGCTGCTTCTGCCGGTTTAAATATGGTTAAGGCAGGTTCTGCTGCAGGACCTATTTTACAACAGTTTAATAATGCTGCTAATATTGCTAAAAATCAAGGTTGGATATCGTCTGCTTTAAGTAGTTTTGCTGGTGCTACTAGTGAAGCAACAGTTGAAAGTCTATCTGCTAAAGATGAATATATACAGAAAGGAGAACAGGAACTTAGGCAGTATGCTGAAGGAAATCCTGATTTTGATTTAGATTTTGCACTTAATAAATTAAATCAAGATGCAGACAAAATAGGACAAGCTACATATATAATGAATTTAGGCTTGCTTTCTGTGAGTAATGCAGCTCAATGGGGCAGACTTATGGCGCGTAATTTTGGAACAGCTAGAAGATCTGCAAACGCATTAAAGAATATATCAAAATTAGATATTGGTTTAAATACTGCAAGGAAAGCAATAACAGAGGGCGGAGAGGAATTGTCTCAAAGAATAGTTTCTAATGCAACAAAAGCTAAATACGGTTCTGAATTTAATAGTTTTTATGGTGATAGAATATTAGGTGAATATAATAAGGAAGGCCAAAATTTACTTAGTTCTATTTTAGATTCAAGTAAAAATGCATTAACAGATGATGAGGCTTGGTTTGAGTTTATGGCCGGTGGTCTTATGGGAGCTGGTGGTACTGTTCTGTTTAGAAAACCTGGCGTAAATACAGAGGCAGGTAAATTCCAGATGCCAATTTATGGTGAAGGTGGTATTTGGGGGGAAATAAGAGAAGCCAAAACACATAACCAAAGGGCTGAATTACTTAGAAATGAATTAAATGAATGGTTTGCTAAACCTGAGAATATTGAAAAATATCAAGGTTTTGTGAGGAGTCAAGCTTTACAAAGAGCTAAAGATATAGCGGTTGAGAAAGACGATCATTATACATTTGGAAATGCAGATCATGCACAATTATTGAGTGATATTATAATGTTTGATAAATCTGGTAGGATACAAGATTTATATGATATTATAGATAGTACCGCTAATCTGTCTGATAGTGATATAGCAGAGATTAGGGAATCAATGTATAATATTAAAACCAAGCAATCGGCTTTTGAGGGAATGGAGGATAATGAAATAAAAGAAATCGTTCAAAATCAGGCCAACAGAATTAGAAGTACTATTAAAAATTATTATAAAACAAACACTAACTTAAAAGCCATTTTAGGTAATACACTACAAAACAGAGAATTAGAAGAGCTTACATACTATATGAGTAATGTTGATAACTTCTCTGATAGATTTAAAGATATGCATGGGCGATTAAAAGAGATTTTGTCTCCATATACAGAAGCTATGTCTATGCAAGGATTATCAGAAGAACAGCAAGCTGAACTAACTGAGTTACAGCAAGTTTTAAATAGTTCTCCTGAAACTTTATTGTCATATATAATGTTAGCAAAGAACAAATTTGCTGAACTTATTGATAAATCATATAGCAACAATAGGGTTTTATTAACTCAAAATAAAGATATAGATACTGCAATTAATCACATCATACAAAACGAGAAGCTAAGTAAAAAAGATGATGTTAAATTATTTGCAGCATTAGAAAAAGCTCGTAATATTATTAAAAATAGTTCTGAGATAGATGCAAAAGCTCCTGAATTAAAGAAGATTGCAGAAGATATGATGCGTATTGCAGCAGCCAGGGCTACTTTGTTATATAAATATAATGGATTTTTAAAAGATCCTCAAGCATTAAGGGAATCTCTTAATAGGCAAGAAGAAGAAATTCTTGATGAAGATGTTAAAAAAAGTAAGAGTACATTAAAAGAAAATCTATTAGCAGCAAAAGATACTGTAGAATTTGATGCAGCCCTTAATTCTGAACCTAATGAAATTCTTAGAGATGAAGCTGTTAAAGAATTAATTAGAGAAGATAATCAAATAGCTAAAGATTATAATTCTGAATTTGATTATGTTAATAATATTCATGTACAATTAAATAAGATTGAAGATAAGGATTTAAAAACTAATGCTAAGGCTGTTTTTAATGCATTTAAGACAGCTAATCCAGGTATTGTTAACTTTGCTAACCCTAATGTAATTGCCTCACTAAATAAGGCTGATTTAGAGCTTAACGATATGTCTGACTCTGATTTTGATGCAGCTCGTAGAGAGATTATTATGTCTCAATATGAGGTTAACGAATTAGAGGCATATAAGAATAGGTTTAATTCTAATTATAGAAAACCAGAAGTTAAAAAAGATATTGAGAAAGATACTATTGAAGCAGTTGTTGAGGAGACACAAATACTTATTGGTGAAGCAAAAGAAACAGATGTAATTGCTGAACAAAATCAGATACAGGAGGAGACACAGAAGTCTAATAATAATAAATTAGACAAGTATAGAAGTGGTGATGCAAACTATTTCTATCGTCCTGCCATATCTGATTCTAAGCCTAATTTTACAAGCGCAGAAGGCGAAGCAAGATTTAATAAAATATATGATTATCTCAACGATAATGGAGCTTTTAATCTTGATTCTGAAGATATAGCAGTGGGTGATGAAATAGGATTTATGATTGATCCTGCCGTCAATACTGAGACTATATTTATGATTAAATCAAATGGTCAAGTTATTGGTAGTCTTAATGAATCTGGTAAAGCATTAAAGAATAGCAAAAATCTAAATAGACTAATAAAAACTGTTAAGAATGAATTTAGCGCTTCAGAAAATAAAACAAGTAGATTTGTCGCTTCTCCAAGTGTTCATATAACAGCTTTAATGGATGGTAAAATATTTTATTCTGAAGAAGAATTTAATCCATTACAAGCCATAGCAAACACAGAGAACCCTATTTTTGGTATTGTTAAGAATGGTATATTAAATACTAATGATAAGTTAAATTCGAATGATATAGAATTAGCTGCTCCTTTGCTTGAAAGGGAGGGTCATGTTTATTTACTTTATAAGACTATTAATGGCAATTATAGGCCCATAGCATTAAGAACTGTAAGATTTGATAAAGACACAATCAATAATCTTAAGGGTAAACCTATTTATGACAGGAGAATAAAACCAAATATAACTAGGTTAGCTTCATCTATTAATGAAGATGAAATGAGGGCTGCCTTAATGGAGCTTGGTAGAGATTTATATATCGCACCATTGCAATTTGATATGGTCGTCTCTCGCGGTAACTCTGCAATAAGAATAGAATTGCGTGGCAATAAAGAATCTGTTAAATATATACCATTAACAACAACAGCCACTATTGGTTTGTCAGATGATTTAGTTGAGGAAATACAAGAAAATAGACCAGTAGAAGATATATCTAATGATTTAGAAGTGGCTTTAAATTCCTATAATTTACCAATACAAATAAATGTAAAGGAAATAAATAAAGGTGGATACAATACTTATCTTAGAAATTCTGATGTATTATATTCTAATACAAGGAACGCTAAACCTACTTTTAATTGGTTTATTACTGAATATTTAGATGATAATGGTGATTCGCAGAATATTGCTGAAAACGATAATCAACAAATAGCTACAGAAGCTATTGCTGACAATAGTATTAGTGAAGGTGCTGTTGTTGGGTTTATTAATGATGACAATATTATTGATGAGACAGGTACTGTTGTTAACCAAAAAGGTGAAGATATTACAGATGTTATTAAGACAGAACAAACTATTGTTTCTGAAGCACCAAAATTAACACCAGAAGAAGCTCGCAATAAATTAAATACATTGAAAAAAAGATTTAGTAAACCAACACGAAAAGCTGCAGACATAGAAAATCCGGTTAAAACACAAACGAGTTTATATAATACTACAATATCTGTAAATGATATTGAAATATCAAATAAAAAAGATATTTTTGCAGTATTGGTTTTTAATGATTTATCAGATCAAAATAAAGAAGCATTAAAATCTCTTGGATGGACTGAAGATAAGTTTAATTCAGTATCACAGGAAGAAAGAAATCATGCATTAGAATGTTTAGGTTATTAATATATGGCTAAAAGTTGTTTGATACCTACGCCAGAAATTGAGGTTCTGGCAGGTAAATTTAAGGATGAAACTCCTAATAGTATAGCTAATTTAATTGGTGTCTGGCAAGAGCAAAACAACTCTTCTCAGATGCCTTCTTTTGAGCAATTAATAGAATTTAAAGAATTTATTAGGAAGAAAAATATAAGTAAGGTTGAGAACGCTTTGTCAAGACAAGATATTAATCCTACTAATTATAAGCCAAATCCTTTATCTTCAGAATATAATGCAGCAACAAGAAAAGCAAGGGTTAATCTTATTGCTCAAATGTTTTCTGATGAAGTAGATGCTGAATTATCTTCTCAAAGGGAATTACTTCAAAAACAGGTTGATTCTACAGAGAGTGATAGAGATAGATCTATTGCAAAATATAATTTAGATACATTAACCCGTAAAGATATAATAAATAATATTACTCCTGAAGGCTTGCTTTCAAGGGTAAAGGCTGCTTTTGAATCTGGTGTTGATGAAAATGTTTGGTTAGATGAAGTTGACGAAGATACAGCTAAATACTATGCTAAAGAATATCAAAAAGTAGTTGATTATTTTGATTGGTTTAAACCAGAGGTTGCTCAGGTAATTTCAATTACTGAAAACGCAATGATGTATCCGAATCAATTGTCTGCTACTGTTGTTGATTTGTCTGACATGAACTTACTTGGCGATACAGACCAAGAAGCTTCAGATCAATATACACGTGAAGAAGAATATAAAGATAATTGGATGGAACAAGTAAAATTTATAAATCCAATTACCTCTTTATCTACTGAAACAAGAAATATATTAAGACAGATTATAGATGTAGATCAAAACGGTAATGAGCTTACAGATGATATTGGTAATCCTAAGTTTTTAAGCCCAGAAAGAGCGCATTATGTTCTTATTCATGATTTATCAAACATGACTAAGGCTAATCATCTTATGAAAAGATTAAACAATCTTGCAAAGAGACACAAATGGGTTGATAGTCTTATTTTCATGCTTGAAACAGACCCTAAATTACAGAGTAAATTCTACAATGACTTTAGGAAAGATTTCCATGAGATGCGTGTTTTAGTTAGAGAAGACGGTAAAAATGGTACCTATTCATGGAAACTTGTTACCTTAAACAAATCTGGTGATATATATACTACTTTAAGTGACTGGCAATATGATCTTGAAGATAGACGTGTTCTTGATGACAACTCTATATATAATAATCGTGGAGAGATAATTAAAGATAATGTTGCTTCTGGTATTAGATTAATAAATGATTTAAAATCACAACTACATAATAAATCTACACAGGGAAAGGCGTCATTAATTAATGATGATAATTTCTTTTCTAACATCATATCTCTTTTTAATAGGATTGGTATAGGGAATAATCCTGCTGAGATAAAAACAGCACTTGAAAATGTTGTTGAAATAGATGGCCTAGAGCAAGATGCACCAATAGATAATATGTTGAATTTATTGACACTAATCTATCAAGGCGTTAATAAAAACCCTGGAATTAAAGCTCAAGATTTACTCTCTGAATACAGAACACCATATACTGCAATAGCTAGGATTATTCAGAATTCTAAAGAAGATGAAATTCAGTCTGGTGCAAGAGAGGGCGGTAAAACAAGATATTCATTTGTAGTACCGTCTTACTTCGGTAAGATGATTAAAGAATTAAAAGGCATTCATGGTAAAGAAGAGTTTAATCAATATATAGATAAAGAGTTTAAACAATATGATTGGTTCTATAATAAAGAAACTAATGAATGGTTAAATCCTTGGATTGAAGATATTGTTAACGATCCCAACGTAAGGCAGAAGCTTGATTTTCATGAACTCATATCTGCTAATGTAACAAAAGGGAAAAAAGAATATGCTGACTGGTCTCAATTAGACTATCAAACAATTCTATTGCAAGAATATTTTATTGATGGTGTAAAAACAACATCTAATAAACCCTTTGCATATTACCATGTACCCATAATGTCTGACTCTCAGACAGCCGAATTTATTCATTTTAAAAGGTACACAAATAATACTGGTGGTACAAATGAATTAGGTGAACCAATATCTTATCAGGAACAATTATTAGGCAAGATGGAGAAGCTTGTTGTACAAGAAATCAACAGAATGGCTCTTGTCCAAGAAAGAGAAGTTTCATCTGCGCTGCCTATTGTTAATTACGATATATCAAGAGATGAGAATGGTAAAATTAAATCTGGTGGCTATAATTTTAAGTTTATACCAAGATTAAATACCCTTAAAGACAATTACTTTCTTGGTAACAATAAGTTATTTATAGATAACTTCTTTGAACTAAGAGATAATAGTGATCCAAGGTTACGTGATTTTATTAAAGCTTCTATTGCTTATGTAAATGAAGAAAGATTTAATCATCAATATGAACACTGGGAAAATATAGGTTTATTTGAAAGGACTGAAAATGGTGATTTTGTTTATCTGCCTTTTGGCATTAAAGATGATGCACAAATTAAAGAAATTCTAAGAGAATATTCTTGGAATACTGCTTTTGCTACATCTCAAATTATTGAATTAACCACCACTGATTTGGCTTTCTATAAAGACGAAAACGGTAGTGTAATTGATAATTTCCAAAAGAGATATAAGGAAATTGAAGGTGCAACAAATAAACCAAATGTTAATTCTGAATACAGCAAAAAACAACAGAGATCTGTTTATCTAAAAGATCAAGATGATTTTGTATCTGATGCATTAACAGATATATCTGATGTATTAGATAGAAGGGTGTCTGATGGATTAATGACAAAAACAGAAAAATCTGCTGTACTTAATAAATTTAAAAACATCAATGTTACTGATGCTCAAGCATATATGACACTTGACTCATATAGGTCTTTTATGGATATGTTTGGCAGATGGACAGATGAGCATCAAAGAGCATTTGATAACTTTAAATCTAACACATGGAATTATGCTGACTTCTCTGTATTGTTTCAGCCTATTAAACCATTTGTGTATACACAAACAAATGTAAAACCAGGCGTAAGAGGTTATTCTGATATTAAGGTTCCAGTACAACATAAAAATGCTGTATTTCTACTTTTGGCCGCTCATGATTTAATTGCTAATTCTGAAGGTAAATCACAGAAACTTAAAGCATTGAATCAGTGGATGATAGATAAAAATATTGATGTTGTCCAATTTGAGTCTGCTGTTAAGGTTGGGGCGCAAGGTATGGTTGATATTAATAATGTTGATTCATACGATGATATATATAATGCATTAGAACAGAATAGATTAATTGATGGTATTGAGAATACAGATGTTGTACATATTATAGATTATGAAGATGTAGGTATTCAAGTTGAATTGCCACAACATACTATTGATACACAGATATTATTTGGCACTCAATTTAGAGCACTTATAATGTCCGATTTGCCAGTTAATGCAGTATTTAACATTGGTGAAAAACAATTTACTAAAGGGGAATTAATTCGTCTTTATAATGAATTGTTGGTAGAAAATATTGCTATTTCGGCACAGAATGTAGATGAGATATTCGCTAATCCATTTAGATTAAATGAGGAGATCCAAAATGAACTTAGGGGTAATCCTCGTTTTGAAATGGATTTACTTGAAGCTGTTCAACTAAAAGAAGACGGTAATCCTGTATTACCTTATTATGAAGCAGCTAATTCATTGAGAATACAGTCATTAACGGGCGCAATAGAGAAGAATAGAATTATTCGCCAAAAGATAAAAGGTGGTGCTTATGTTCAGGTTTCTAATTTTGGTCTTGTAGATGATTTAAGAATAGAATTTGAGGGTGAGGGAGACAATAGACATGTGGTGTATTGGGAGGTATATATGCCTTATTGGACTAAGAAGTTCTTTCCTAAAGAATTCTTTGATAATGGCAATATGGATATATCTAAAATACCAATAGACCTTAGAGAGGCTATTGGTTTTAGGATTCCTACAGAGAATAAATATTCTATGCCACCATTAAGAATTAAGGGATTTCTACCCCAGTCTTCTGGTGATACCATAATGATGCCAGCAGATGTTACTACTGTACTTGGATCTGACTTTGATGTCGATAAGCTGTATGTAATGATGCCTGAATTTGATGTTAAAAATAATCAAATTCAAAAGGTACAATATGATTACAGTAAACCAGCATCAGAACAGTCTTTAGCTGCAAGGAACAACGCTTTACTTGATGTTATGAGGTCTATTTTAACTAATCCCAAAATATCTGAGCAATCACTTATTCCTGGTAACTATGATTTACAAAAATATTCTGCATCTATTATTACGTTGGCTCAACAATTAAATGAATCAGAGTTAAGGAAATTACTTAATATAGATAAAGATACAGACATGTTGTCAAGTCTTAAAAGATTAAGCCTTAAGAAGATAGAGGCTCTTGCTAAATCTGTTAGAGATAAGCTTGACCCACTTGATGTTACTACACAATTATCTTTGCATGAAAGAAATATGACTGGTGCTAAGATGATTGGTATTGTGGCTAACCATAAGAAAAGCCATGCGTTAATGCAATTTACTAACCTTGCTATTAAAGAAGATAATTTATTTAATTTAAATGGTAAAAGATTATCTTCGTTGCATAATATTCTCACAGAAGATAAAAAAGCTTATATTAGTGATTCTTTGGCTGGTTTCTTGGCTTCATCTGTAGATAATGGTAAAGACCCAGTTCTTGGCTTTATGGGCTTAAATGGTTTTACAATGGATACTGCCATGCTATTGTCAAGACTTGGCCATACACAGTTAGAAGTATCACTGTTTATGAGTCAACCTATTATAAGGAAAATGTCTTCGGATTATAATAAGGGCGAAAGAAATGTAATAGATAAAACAATACAGAGTAAACTTCAAGATAGTAGTTTTGATTCAAGAGAAGAGGCTGAAGCAGCAGCTAATGCTTATTCTTTTGATAACAATATTATGTTTGATAATATCATTAAAAATAGAGAAAATATTGATAATGATTTAATCACAGCAATTACATTTGCTAAAATGAATAAAGTAGCAAATGATTTAGCTCGTATTACAAGAATTAAAGTTGATGCTCAAGATGGTGGTATAGGACAAGTATCAAATACGTTAATAGCACAAAATAAGATATATGAATTATTTAATGATGCTATATCAAATAAAGCATTTACACTTAGTGATGCGGACATAATCCGCAATAATCTTGGTGATGGGAATATGCATGACGTCAAAAGTGTTGTAATGGACAGTTACATACCATATTTCCAAATGTTTTATTCTGGAGGCCTTGAAGCAGACTCTAAACGTAGAGCACCATATTTCTATCAATATAATGATACAATGAGATATATTCATAGTATTGTTAACGACATGGCTGCAGTTAAAGAAATAAGTACAAATATATTAAACAAGATATTTAACGATTATGTTGCTTTTACTGCTACTGGCTTTAGGTTTTTTGGTCAAGATGGTGAAATGACAATTAGAGATAAGCGAGAAAATATGATGAGGTATTTTCCTGAATTCTTTAATGAGGTTGTTTCTTCTAATTCATCTATATCTAATCTGAAATTTATTAAAAGTATAAGGTCAATAAATGCTAAAGGTATACCATTTAAGGTGCTGTCTTTTGATAAAGCCAATATGTTAACCCCAAATCAAAAGCAAGACATGAAAACCGAATGGACTTCACTTGTATATAATGAGAATGAACAAATTCGTAGACTTGCTACTGGTTTAGTTAATTATTATTCATTTAGAAATGGCTTTGGTTTTAGCGCTAATTCAGCTATGAACATGGCTTCAACACCAGTCAAAATAGCTACACCACAGTATATTGATATTCATAATGCATTAATGAATAATGACTTAGATTCTGCAACTCAATTTGTTGAACAGTTTTTTAGAAATCATTTAGATGATAGGACTCTTGTTGAGTATCTGCCAAAAGAATCCTCGATTAAGTTAGCTGAGGGAAATTCTATATTAGATATTGTTACAATACCAGAGAATGATTTTAGAAGGAATTTGGGTACTTTAATTAAAGAGTTATATGTTAATAGTGGAGAAGTTTCAGTTGTGCCAAAACAATATTTTTCAATACCATACAATAATGAAACATTATTTTATAAATTAGTTGATATGACAGAAAACGGTGCTGTTTATCAAAGAATATATCCTCTTGGTGTTAAAAATCAGTTAATTGAATATGAATATGGCGAAGATGCAAATGATGTTATATCTATTATAGAAAATAATAATCCGGCATTAGAAGATACAATAGAGCCACAATATAGTGAAAATGAAGATATAGTAGAAACAGTATCTAATGATTCTAATTACATAAAGACAAAAGAAACAGATTCTATGTATGCAGATGATTTAAATGATGTTGTATTAAATTCTGTTTATGGGACAACGGTTGTTCCAGGAGATGAAAATATACCAAATAACAAAAGATCTTTGTCTGAATATGAGCCTAATAAAAAATGGAGAGATAAAGACGGTTTAGAAATATGTTAATATGAGAAAGTATTGTGCAGTAATACCAAACACAGCTATTAAAGAAGAGACAGAAGCTGGGAGTATCCTTTATAAGGAATTATTAGCTCACTTTGCTAATAATAGAGGATTGGCTTCTGATGTCTTCTGGCGTACAAAGAATGAAGATTTCATATCAGATTATTCAGAAATATTAACAAAGTATGATACTCATGATGATTTTACATTTAAATCATTATGGGATAATACTGATTTAGTTCATTGGACACCAGCTAAAAATATTATAACTAATCTTGAGAATAGATTTGGTGGCAGAAAAAATGGTGAACCAATTATATATAAGAGAATGGAAGATGCTATTCCTAAAATGAATGCATTTAATGAATCATCTAACTATTCTTCTACATATATTGCTAAAGTTGTTTTAAGAACCGATGGTAATTATGGTTTAATAATTGCTCCTAAAACACGTAGGCTTGCTCAGGATGTGGCTAAACTAAAAGCCGATGAAATGCTTAATATGAAACTTGCAAATATTCTTGCAAGAGCAGGTATGAGTATTGGTAAATTAACTGCACAAGAGAAGAAGAAAGGTGTATTTGGTGTATCTGAGGTAGATCAATTGTCTGCTAAAAGAACGGCTGATGGTCTATATGAGACAGTTAGGATAGCTGAAGGGTGGAAAGGAGCCATAGCAATACCTGAAGAAATTGCGCATTCACTTATTACTGCAACAAAACATTTACCATTAGTAAATAGATTAATTAATCACATACATGACAATAATTTAGCTAAAGAAATTATTGGTGAAAATAGGTATGAAATCTATGTAGAAGACTATAAAGGAAATTTAATGGAAGTCGCAGAAGAAGCTGCAGGTCAGCTTGTTGCAGAGAATTTCCACATAGTAAATGATGAATTAAATACACATGGTGCAAATAAATCGTTATTGCAAAGAGTTATTGAATTTATAAAGAACTTTATAAAGTCTCATTTCTCAAGTAATGAAATCAAGCAAGCCATGCTTAGTGCTAATGAAGATGCACGAGATTATGCAAGACAGGTTTTAGATAGGAGCATTTTGCCACATGTGGTTCTTAATAGCGAAAGCAATGCTAAGACAAGATCTATGATTGCTCGTGATATTGATAAGGCTAGAGAAATAGCATCTAAAGCTATTAAAAACACTAAGAAGAAGCTTGAAATTTATGGTAATGAGAGAACTACTGATTGGAATGATAGAATGCAACTTCTTATTGATCAAATGGAGAATCAGTTTGATCAAGAAAACTTTACTGAGGCATTATATCTATTCTTACAATCCGGTATAAGAGAACTTGATTTACTTGATAAGAGATTAGCTCATGTTAATGAAATAGATGCACCAATAAATGACGTTGCCTCAACATTAATGACAATATATAATTTTACTAATTCATTTGGTAATATTATAGGTGATATCAGGAGCTTCCTAAGAGATGATGCAAAATCTGAATATCCTGTACAAAAAGAAACAATGATGGATGATTTAAATAAAGTTGAATCATTGGTACAGGGATTAAGAGTTGATTTTAGTAAAATGGCTGAGCCAATTGTATGGAGACGTCTTGAACAGTTTGCAACACCTGAATTATTACAATATATTCCAAAGAATAAATTAAGAGAGCAACTATCATCGTTAGATAAGGATATTAGTTCATTTGCAAGGCATTTAGACCATACGGCAGGATTAACAAACGATAATATTGTTGGCCTTGTTGATAAGTCTATTAAAATGGCTAAATTTGAGTCTAAACAATTGTCATGGGAAGACATTAAAACCATACAAGGAGCACACAGAGCACTCGAAAAAGCGGGCGTAAAAGACACTAAGTGGATGTATGAGAAGGACGAAAATGGCGTTCCTACTGGATATATTATTGATGATATAGATTGGGTTAAATTTAATAAAGAACAAAAAGAGTTTTATGCATATTTATTTGACAAATATGGAGATAAAACTTCTTTAAATGAAGATAGATTCCAAGCAAGATGGCAAGAAATAAAAGCTTGGAATAAGGAACACTATGAAAAAAGAGATGATTATTATCTTCCTAAATATAGTAAATACCAATCAGAAAACTTTAAGAAATTAAATAAAGTACAGAAAGAATACTACAAGGAATATACAGATATATACGATAGATTAAAGTCATATTTACCTGGCTCTAAGAAATATAGAAGATTAGCACCTCAAGTCAGAAAAGATGCATTAGAAAGAATAAAAGGTGCTACAAATCCTGCAGATCTTGGTAGAGAAGCTTGGACTATTCTTTATACTGAGCAATTAAAAAGAAATACAGATGATATTGATTTTGGTGAAGGAGCTGTAGAAGATGGTGAAAAAATAACTAAATTAGTTGATTTTGCTGGTAAGCCAGTATCTCATCTACCTGTTTTCTTTACTAAAAAATTAAATAACCTTAATCACCTTTCTTTAGATGCAACATCTGGTCTTGGCGCATATGCTTCTATGGCGCATGATTTTAAGGCCATGTATAAAGATTTAGATGCTTTTGAATTAACTAGGATAGTTTTGAAGGACAGAACTATATATGATAGTCAAGGAGGTAAACCTATATTTGAGAGACTTAAAAAAGGGGATCTAAATGGTGATAGGCTTATAAAAGATCCAACTAAAGTTAATATATCAAAGCGTATTGATGATTTATATAATATGCAGATATATGGAAGGTTAAAAAAAGATGAAGGTAGTGTTCTTGGCCTTGATTTAGCTAAGTCTGTTGATGCATTAAACCGGTATACATCATTGGTGTATATGGGTGGTAATAGTCTTATGGCCTTATCAAATGTGTTTACAGCTTCTTTTCAAATGATTACAGAGGCCGCAGCAAGTGAATTTTATGGGTTCAAAAACCTATCAAATGCAAACTTCAAATATAGTAAGGAATTAACTAATTTTACGTCCCAAATAGGTCGTAGAACTAAAACAAATTTCCTTGATTTATGGAATGAAAGATTTGGTATATTAAACGATTTTAAGGAAAATATTCATAATATGAATATGGACCGTAGAACACGTGTTGGTCAATTATTTGGGATGAGCTTATTGTTCTTTCAGCAAAATGCTGGCGAGCATTGGCTGCAGTTTCAATCAGCCCTAGCAATAGCTGACACAATTAAGCTTAAAGATCAATCAGGCAAAGAATATAAATTAACTGAAGCCTATGATATTAAAATTGATAAAAACGGTATAGGTAGACTTGTTCTAAAACCTGGACTAACAAAGCTAGATGGTTCTGCCTGGACCCAAGAAGATGAATTTGCTTATGAAAGAAAAGCAAGTGCCCTAAACGAAAGGCTTCATGGTATATACAACAAAACCAATATGGCTGCTGCACAACAATATGCAGGATTTAGGCTTGCACTGATGTTTAGGGGCTGGGTTATAGAACCGTTAAAACGTAGGTATTGGAAAGGCGCTTTTAATAATGACTTAAATTCATATCAAGAAGGATATTATCTTACCACAATGAAATACATGGGTGGTGTATTAAAGGAATTAAGAAATGCTCAATGGAATTGGGTCTCAGACTTTAATAAACTATCAGCACACGAAAAAGCTAATATAAAACGTACTATATTTGATTTTGCAACTATAATGGTAATATCTGCATTATCCGGATTATTGTTTGGTGATGATGATGAAGAACCAGATACATTTGCTGCATCAATGTTACAATATCAACTAAGGCGTTTATATAGTGAAGTGATGGTATATACACCTCTTGGAATGGCTCCCGAAGGACTTAAGATGATACAATCTCCTTTTGCTGGTGCTAATATTATACAGGATGTTATGGAGGCTATACAGACTGCTAATTTGTTGAATTTCAATGAAATGTGGTTAGAGGAAATAGAAAGCGGTAGATATGAAGGTCATAGTCAAGCCTTTAAAAGATGGACTAGTTTACTACCATTAAATAATACTATTTACAAAAGTACGCACCCATTTGAAAGTATGCAATTCTATACAAATAGATAATTGACGAAGATGTAAAAAAAAGTTGGGGCAAGATTAGTTTCTTGCCCTTTCTTTATGTTAACACCTATTAAATAGTTCTGAAAACCCATTTAACATATTTCTAAATGTAGCCTTATCCTCTTCAGATCCTTCATGCCACAGAAATTCTTGATCATTAAGTTGCATATAGCAACCCATATTATTGTCTCCTTCTTCTTGCCAAAGACTTATTTTCCATTTTGCTGTATCTTCTTCCATATCTCTTTTAATTCTATTGGTTTAAGTTCGTTATTGTCAATACCCACATCGTATGACCTTGTTAAATATTGTACAAGATGATCTTCTTTTCCTCTTTTATGCGGATTTGTATGTATATGTCCATAAAAATGATATCCACCATCAAACATACCTGAATAAGACAATGTAGGATAATGTGATAAAAATATCATATCATATTTACCAGATTCATTTTGAACCCATATTTTAGTAATATCATGAACTGACTCAAACATCTCAAAAGGGATGTTTTTTTCTTTATCATGATTGCCCAAAACAAGGTGTTTCTTGCCATTTAAGGCACTTAAAATTTTGACCCATATACTCTTCTGGTCAAGGCAGAAATCGCCTAAAATAAATACTATATCATCATTAGAGATAACATTATTCCAGTTGCCTATAAGCGCTTTATTCATTTCCCATTTATCAGTAAATGGTCTATTGCACATTTTACAGATATTAAAATGAGAAAAATGAAGGTCGCTTGTAAAAAATAACTTGCGACCATCAAGATCCTCTTTTGAAAATTTAAGTTTTAGCATATCTTATACAGCCCATAAGCTAAATAATTCAATAAATTCATCAAATATAGTTTCCATAATAATTTGTTTTTAAATAAGTTTATATTTTTTAATGATTTCACCATCTTTGATTATATCAATTCTGTATGATGGTTCTGGTTGTTTTTTGATTTGTTCCATTAACTCATAATCAAGAAAAATAAACAATTGCAAAAGATTAATTTCCTCTTGAGTCATCATTTCTTAATCCTCAAATCTTTAACATCAATCTTAAGTGCATCAGCAATTTCTTGTATAGAGTATTCTTTTATGGGGCTGTTATATACTTTTCCTCTATGAAATCTTTCAACTAAAAATGGCTGTCCATCACCAACTAATTCATAATCTGTGACATAATAAAAATGACCATGACTTGCCACTAGATATCTTTTATGTCTTTCTTCTCCACAATAACAAACTTGTCCAAACTTAAATCCTTCCATGTCTTCAACTTTTTCAAAAAGAGAACAATGATACAAACCAAAAACAGATTTTAATGTAATATAATTATCTGAAATACAATTTTGTTCTACCGTATATATCTTATTGGTTTTTAAATACCATTTTAATATATCATTGTTAATTTCTTTTACTTTTACCCTATCTCCTGCTTTAAGTTTCATAATATTTAACAACTGATTTAATAAAATTACTAAGTAAAACTTTTTCTTGTTCTACATTTTGAGTAGTTATTGTTTGAGAGCGTCTATTTATTACATCAAGATTATTAGAAAGTTGATTAAGAATTTCCTTTTCTTTAATAGAAAAATTATCATAAAAACCTTTATTCATTTTATATTCTATAGCTCTTTTGTAATTATTAGCAATACAAGCTATACTAATAGCGTCATGAACAGCATTTCCTGTTGTGAGTTTTAATGCAGAGACAGACATTTTGTTTAAAACATCAAGAATACGATATTTGATCTGTTCAAATGTTTCCATTATTTATAATAACTATTAAAAGACTGATTACTAATAACTTCTGTTCTAACTTTAGAAAATTCTTCTAATGTTCTACATCCCGTATAACTCATTGCAGACCTAAGATAATGCTTGAAATTATCAACCCATTGTTCTAATGTATAATCAACAGTAACTTGTTTTTCAATACCTTCAGCTGTTTTTAGTTTTTCAGGATCTGTAACACCAAGTTCCATTTGAGCACGTTTAGTTGACATTCCATAATACATTCGAAATGGTTTCTTTTCTAAAATGTCATTCCAATTTAGGTTTTTAAAATCATTAGAATCAAGTCCTTTTTCTAAATGATAATTAGTATAAAAATTTCCACAAGCTTCTTTACATTTAGCAAAAATCTCACCTAACATACAATAATCAGCACCTAATGCTAATGCTTTGATAATCTGATCAAAGTTTTTGAAACCACCATCAGCAATTATTTTAGGAATTGATTTAAAAGGATTTTGAAAATGTCCTGTAATTTGATTAAAACACATGTTTCTAAATCTTGAATCAGAAAAAGCCCTACTTACAGCAGTGTCTTCTGTATTAAATGCAAGTTCCACAAGGTTTTTGTATTCTTTACAGTTTTCAATCAATGAAGCCATCGGGTAATGAACACCAGAATTAGCAGAAGTAGTACACGCATTACCAGAGCCTATACCAACACGAACATAATCAATCCCTACTTTAGCATATTCAAGATATGTTTCAGGATTAGCTATATTACCAGCCATTAGAACTAATTTATCACCATGAATTTCTTTAGCTCTTTTACAGAGATCAAGGAGTTTTTTCATGTGACCATTAGCTATGTCTATGCAAATATAAGACACACTATCAAGGGGTATTTTAAGACAGAATATACCCTCAAACTCATCTAATGAAAATGCACAAAAAGTACTACCCACAAGAGATACCCTACTGTTTAATGGTATGTTTCTAGGAATAATTGTTTTTATACAATTATCATTAAATACCTCAAAATTCTTATCATCAATAATACAGCTCATTGGTGCTGTGAAGAGAGGTAACTCCTTGTCTCTGCTCATATCAACATAAGGACAACATTCACTTCTACTATCTATACCTGAAACAACAGTTGGTATTATTGTTATATCATTTAATGCATAAAGCATAATTAATCGTTTTTATATGAGCTTGATAGCCAGCAACTTATAAGTAAGCTAATTGAACTCATTGTTAAACTTAATATTAGTATAAACATATCATTTTATATCTATAAATTCATTAAAATAAGGTAATTCTTCAATAAATTTACAGAATATTTTCCAGTCTTTGAGTTTATGATTTTTCCTTTGCTGATAAATATTCCTTAATTGAAGATAATTCGTTGTACAATGAACAAACAACTCAAGACCCAGAGGACAATTAGATAATATTCTCAACCAATTATCCTCTGTTTTATCTTTATTGTAAATACTTATAAGATGTTGTATATGATTTTTTGTTTCATCAGTTACATATTCGTTGTATCTATTACCTTCATTTTGCTCTATCAACCTATGCATTATAGAAGAAGATGAAACATAAACATTAAAGATATATCTCTGTAAATGTTTAGTAAAATATTGGGGATATTTAATATCATAAGAAACTAATATACCCTTCAAGAAATTTGTATGCCCTGAATTACTTGGAGATTTAGCTAATTGTATTGCTCTTTTTAAAGAATTTTCATATTCTCCTTCTGGCCAATCATATGCATTTTGAGTTCCCTCTAAATTATATTCATCGTCTAATATATATATAGGATTAACTGGTTCTATCCTCATTGCATTTCTACAGCTAATAATAGCTTCATCCAGATTGTATACTCTTACATTATTTATTTCAACCATTATACAGGATATAATTTATCAATAAATTCTTCATTATCATATTCATTAAGACATTTCTCTATTACAGTAGGAGAAAACTCTAATGCATACATAAATTTTTTAAAGATATTTAGAACTTCCCAGAAATTACAATCCCATTTAATTGTCTCTGTAATACTAATGTCATTACAAGACATTGTTATTATCTTAGGATCTGTTGCGTTCATATATTTTATCACATTTAGTTTCGTACCAATCTTCTTTTATAAAATAAGCACTTGGCCCAAAATCAAAGATCCATTTTTCATCATTAATCAGACATGAATTATCTTCAAATCCATCTAATTCTTGAAAATCCTGTATTTCAGGCCAAGTTACTATTATATATCTATCTCTCATAACTTGTGATAGCCTTTAAAACAATACTTACAACCATCATATAAGCCCGTATTAATTAGCTTTAGTGCTTCTTTTTTACGCACTTGCCTACCGTTCTTAATACAAGTTATTTTACACTGGGTTTTAACGCCTCCAAGAAAATGTATTTCATGTTTTGTTTTGCTTTCATTGATAACGTATTTCCAACCAAAGAATTTCTTAAATTTATTTACTTTCATATCCGTATTCTTCTAATATTTCATTTATACTGTCTAATGTTACGGCACCTCCAAGTCTTGCCGATGGTCTTCCTTCTGAATCAGTAAAAATTAATGTTGGTACATTTTTTATTGTATATTTCTTTACTAATTCAGGGTTTGTGTCTACATCTATTTCTTCAATAAGAACCTTATTAAAGTCTTTTAGTCTATCAGACAGTACTTTACATGGGTGACACCATGAAGCACTAAACTTGTATATTTTACTTATCATATATGTTTTTCTTCAATACCAACATAATCCTTACAATTTTCACACCAAATACATTCATCAATATGCCATTCTTCATCTTCTTTACCAGTATTCATGTGTGTCCTATGTTCCATATATAGTTCCTCAGACCCACATTGAGAACATTTATAAATTATCTTTTTAGTTTTCATATTTGAATTACTAATGGTTCATAAGTCATATCATACGATTCATCTTTTAAACTAACATTAGCAATTTTTTTACCATGCCATTCAGTTAATTTATGGTTGCCAGAATGTATATGTCCAGAAAAACAATATTTAATGTTCTTTTTCTTAATTGCTTCTCTTAATTCCATGCATCCATGATCTGGGAATCCATGTGAAGATAATTCATATTTAAGTCTTGATATATCCCTAATTTCTCCTACGCCATTTACATATTTGGGTGGGGTATGTGTAAGTAGTATATCACAATCAGGGATATTATCAAAAATTTCTTTTAATTTATCTGATTCTTGATAGAAAGCCCAACTAGAAAGTCTCGGACACCACGGTGTTCCATAAATTTTTATATCACCAAGTATTACCATAGAATCCTTGAGGTAGAATAATTTATAGCATTTTGAAACCCATTCTAACTCTTCTTTTAGAGACATGTCTTCCAATGCAAAATCATGATTGCCAGCTATTACAATAATTTGTTCTGCAGGAACTAAATTGCACCACTCTATGAATACAGTGTTTAGCCATTCCCATGAAGCTTCACGATCTCTGTCTAAACCTAATGGTGTTATATCACCACAAATACAAAGTATATCACATGGTTTTATTTGCGGTAAATCACCATGTAAATCACTTATTGCTATTACTTTACTCATTCTATAATTCCTCTGTTTCTTAACATTAATTCTATTCCTTGCCATTCAGCAAATGGTTTATCAGAAGATACAACAGTATCTACACCTACAATAGTAATTGTTGTCAATGGTATGCCAAGAGCCTTATCATCTATTAACATGTCAAAATGAGGTTTATAAACATCAAATTCCTCTTCTATTGGATTATAGTTAACACCAACAATAGGTATAGAATTTTTACCAAACCAATCTAATGCTTCGCTAAGGTGTTTGCCAGCAGGAAGCTCTATTATATAACCATCTTTTGTTCTTAAGGTTCTATCTTCATCATGATCCTGCCTACATGTATACAACATAATATCATGCCCTGATTCAATTAATTTTCTAAGAACATCTTGAGCACCAATGTCTTTGCCTTTATTAGGCCAATCATTAGTTATGCAAACTCCATCGAAATCTACTGCAATTGTCATTTTTCTCATAATAGTGGATGTTTAAAATCTAAGCCTTTTTCACCTAATCTTATAGCTATATTATTTACTGCTACAAGTATTTTGTTTTTAAAATACTTACTCATAGATAATTCATCTTCAGCACGATCCCTTGAATTATAAATAGCGGATTTAGTTCTACCTAAGAGCATTCCTATTGTTGATGTTGAGACAGCTTGTGAAAGTAATATATTTACTGTTGCAAATCTTGCTAGCTTATGGTCCTCTATTTTACTTTCAGAAATCAATGCCGTTTTAGGTATATGAAAAACATTACAAACCTCTTCTACTACTATATCTACTAAAACATCTTCAACTGCTATATTCGTTTGTTTAGGAACATAATCTTCAATTTTATTCTTTTGTAACGAAACCTCTATGATTTTATCATTATAAGATAATCTAAAATATGTATTGTAGATAACTTTTTCAAAGTCATATCCATATGACTTCCATGTAAGAGTTTTCTTTTTAAGCAATGTTTCATAATATTTCACAGCATTTTCTTCCTCATTAAAAACGTTTATATTTACTGTTTTTATAGAGCTTTTTTCCTCTTCTTTTTCTATGATAATGTATACTATATTATTCATCTATTATTAATTTATTGTAAAAATCAAATACAGCTTGATGATAGGCATAAGATGCTCTTCCATTGTGTATTACAAGAGCTAGATGCAAATCCCATTCTGGATTTAATATTTTATTGGTATTTTTAAACATCTCTATAGATTTATATCTATCAAATCTATCTTCATATGTATAATTGTAACCCCATTCATTAAGCTGATCAACATATATTGGTGTTATTTGCAAATATCCAACAGCATCTGTGTTAGGATTTACAATAGAATCATTCCAAGAACTTTCAACAAATGCAAGTGCTTTAATAAATTTATTTATATTCTCTTGCTGTCTAATCACTGGTTTAGATAATGAATCTATTGTAGTTTCATATTCAATTACATTACATTTAAGACCATCAAGTTCTTCTTTGTAATCATCACGTTTACTTGCAGCAATGACCAGAAATACAAATGTCATAAACCACAATCCTAATATACTAGATATAAATGCATATTTTTTCATAATAATTCTCCTATTGGTAATTTATCTTCAATTAATTTCTCAAGTTTATTTTTATCTAATTTAATATCAACAACTTCAAATAGCTTGTCAAAAAATTTATATGACAGCACAGTACAATAATTAGCTATTCTATATGCTCCCATTTCTTTTCTGCCATACTCATCGCTTGTAATTACTATTTTGCGGCTTTCTTCGCTTATTGTAAGCGTTATTAATAGATCTAAATTTCTATTAATTTTATATGATGAGTCTATAAGCTTTACATCATCATATATAATTTGATAGCTCCCCATATCATAGTGAGACACTATGATATTTGCTAATCCTTCATATTGTTCATCTGTAAGTTTCATATTTTTAGTAGCCAGCCAGCATATCATTACTAGCCGGCTTTTATTTTAATGTGAATCTAAATAACTTAAAAACAATGCATTACACATCGTGTGTGATAAATGTGGTAAACCAGATTCTGGGTCATTTATTTCACCTGATTGCCAAGCGGTAAGATGTCTCAATAAGGCAGCAAGATACCTCTGTTTATCTACAAGCATCCAATTATTTGGTAAATATTTTTTCGCACCAAATGTCATTATTTCAACAATCTTTTGTACTTCAGACAGGGGGATTAGCGACCAGTCTGGCTTATCGCTATCATATTTTAAACCTTCTCCCATATTAGTTATTAAATATATTTGGCCACCGTTCAGTCATTTCTTTATATATTTTAGTTATCACCATATCCCTTTCCCTATATGTTTTAAGAGCCTTATCATCTTCCTCCTTTGCTTTTGCAAGATTACCATTAGAAACTAATAAATCATAATTATATTTTTTTAAGCCTATAATTACATTATGTAGACTTTCTATGAGGTGTAACATGCTCTCGCAAGTGTATACCGTACCATCATCCATTATGAATTTATGTAACTCTTTCTTTACCTTTAAATCTTCTACATCTCTCATTCTAAAAAAGTGTTTGTTGTTTTTGTGTTATCTTTGAAACTATCAAGCTTGCTTTTTTTATATAATAATCATAATCTGGCTCAGGTAAATTATCTGTCATATTTGTACAGAAATATTCCCCAAATTCATTTTTACACTTATAAGACCTTGCAAATGTTGTTGGTGTTTTTGTCTTACAACAAAAATCATATATATTATCATGATTCACAATTGCGTCCCTTAATGATACTCCATTTCTGAAATATTCTTTTAGTGCTATTTTTATGACTTTATCAGATAGATTTTTATAATGATCATCATCTAAATTGAAACAACCTTTACCATAAGCATCAAAAATATCTTCTAACAAATAATTACTACCATCAAGTATGGTTATTTTATCATATATATCAAACCTGATTTGTAAACCACAAAATTCATACATATAATCACATATTCTTTTTGTTTGCTTACTATCTGTTGATTTTATTTTAGCACATACACAATCAGTATTTACAAACAAAAATTCCACACCATCTATTGCACTTAATTTCTCAATAAAAACACACATAAACATCTGTGCCATAAATGAAATTTTATATTGTGCACCCGGATCATAAACCCACTCATTATCATTGCCTAGTTTTCCCCAGATTGGATTTAAGCCTCTTTTTAGTAGATTTGATAACTCTTCATTTTTATCGGTGTTAGACATTGCTGAAAGCCTTAAATTAACCAAATCGCCATAAATATGCCCAAAAACAGGACTTAAATGGCTTGGTCTTATTTCAAGGTTTTTCATTATTGATGGGAACATTGCCTTTACATCCATCATTACTATGTTGTATCCTTCTTGCTCATAAACACCAGGTTCAACACAGCCTTGTAAACCTTTCAAATCAAACTTAATCGGAAAATAAGGCTTATCAACAACATAGTGAAATGCTTTATCATTAAGATTAATTGTTTTACAACTTATCTCATTAAAAGCTTTCTTAAAGTCCTGATCATCAAATTCTATTTGTTTTGAAATACATTGAGATAAATCAACAGAATTCTGTTTCCTTATATCTTTATATATAGATTCTTTGTTTGTTTTTATTTCACGACAATACTCTCTTAGTAATATTTGATTTACTATTTGTTTATCATTTAAGTTAGAAAAATCATAACCATACTTTTCAGATAAAACATCTCTCGATAAAACCTTGTTCTTACCTTTGTATAGCTTGTTTTTTGTGTTACCAAGAGTGTCTTCAAGGAGAAGCCTGATAGCCTCAACATTGTCTTGGGAATACATCAGCAATTTGTGTAGTCTTTCCTCTGTTGTTTCCTGACGCTTATCAGTATATGGACATTTTATATTTTTAAACCTAAAATTAAATTTAAGTTCATCAATAGAAATTGGTTTATCCTTATTTGTAAAATCCCAAATATTAGCTAAATCTATTTGCTGAAAAATCTTTTTACTATGTAAGATGTCTTTTTTCTTGTTTTCATCCAACAAATATTCAGTAGAAAACCTAAATAAATTGTTTGCTATTAAACCTCCAGACATACTGCTTAGAGACATGTTGTTGTCTACTATGTAATACAATATAGGATAATTATTTATGATACAGTTATATCCAACCTGAATATATTCATCAGCATTCCTAAACAGATGTTCAAACAATTCATTGAAATCATTTTGTACTTTATTAATCACAAATTGACAATGTTTATCTTCTGTTATAGAATACCCAGAGTACACAAAAGTATCAGATAAACATTGTATATCATAAAGTTCTATTATCATATCTTTGCGTACATCAAATGGTTTTTAAAATCTAAAATAAATTTATTGTCATATAAAAATTTCCTTCCAATAACACCAGATATTTTAATGCCGTGGAAATCCTGGTATTGAGACATTATGCCATCACAATCACCAACAGAATATACAACATCCGCAAATAAGACATCATTAATTAATGTGTGTATCAAAAAATCATAGTATTGTTCAGAATTCCCTGTAATTCCATTTATGTCATATGCTCTAAATGGATTTAATTCTGGTGGTGCATACAAATCAAAAAACTTATTACTAAGTATTCCCGCTTCTGAGCCACAATCAACCAACATATACACATCGTGATTAAATAATGTAATTTTTATTATTGGCTCTTTTTTTGTCTCAAATGGTATGATTATTAAATCATCTGTATTTTCTGGTTTTTTTAATATACTATTAATGTGTTTAATGTCCATTTCTTTATTTTTTACCAGTAGAACCAAATCCTCCCCTATTTGTTCCACTTAAATTATTTACTTCTACAAATTTAATTTTGCTTGTAAACAGCCATTTAATTTTAGTCCAAATTGATGCAAACTGTGATGGCTGTATCCTAAATTGAGCAATTCTATCTCCTTGATTAATTTTTGATGATTTTACTCCAACTACAGTTACCTTCCATTGATCATCGTTGCCACAATAAGAGTTATCTATGACACCAATGCTATTTGCTAACATGAAGCCATAAGCTTTAAAACTACTGCTTCTTGGTGCTATGATTGCCTCAAATCCTTTTGGCAGTTGCATCGCAATACCTAATGGTATTGTTGCTGACGTGAATTTAATTAAACCACCAGAATCTTTTATCACCTCTGCTCCATATATGTTGGTAGATGAAGCGGCTCTTAAATCTATCCAATCACCTTTTCTTAAATAAGATTCTGTGTCTAAACTTTTAGTTGCTGATATATATTTTACTTTTATTTTCATATTAATTTCATTATACCATTTTGTTGATATGCTTCGATAGGATACTTAAATTTATTATGACTCATATGCCAATCATATCTTTCAACCAACTGGCACCATGACTCATATATATCTCCCTTATATTCTCTCTCAACAATTGAAAAACATCTATTATCTTCCCAAATAACAGGCGATAATCCATTTTTATTTATACACACAAATTTAAAGGGCAATAATTTATATTCCTTAAACTCAGGATGTGCTTTGATTAATTCTTTTACAATATATGTATATAACTGAGATTGAATATAATAACCCCATTTATAAAATGAATCATTAAATTTTAATTCATTATCACTCGTTGTTTTTAAATCAATTAATTGTATTTTCT
>QMCD01000250.1_pt1 | contig 38632 bp, 26 predicted proteins | sample 1821841 | NCBI WGS metagenome assembly QMCD01 (sample SAMN01991225, study PRJNA193472) | Termite gut metagenome, whole genome shotgun sequencing project. | isolation source: worker | host: Macrotermes natalensis
ATCTATTGTTTTTCCAAACAACTCAATTTGTACGGATTTTTCGTGTAAAATGCCAATGGCTCGTTCGATTTGTTCATGTGTGAATTCCATAATTTTAGATATTTAGTTTTATAATTTTAGATATTTATTTCGAGGCTGATATGGGATTCGAACCCATATCCAAGTGGACAATTCATAAATCAATATGTTCCACGGCTCTAACCCATTGAGCTAATCAGCCTGCCAACCTCTGCGTTTAGGCTTCGGTGCTATCCTCTTTCGGATATTGCTTAATTTGGCTCGTTCCATCGTTCGGAACCAAAACATCGGCGGTGTATTTCCACTTTTCACCTTCCGCAGTGCTGTAGGTTTGTTCCATAGAGAACACACAACGTTCAATCAGGATTCCCTTATTTTCAGGATCTTCCGGAGTGAGGCGTACAGCATACTCTCCCGAAACAACACCATCGTTGTCATTGAATGGTTTTGTACGACCTTTTACCGCACGCAATTCAAATGCAAACGTGTACTTGTTTTTTCCGTAGCGAACGGCTTCGTTCGATCCACCTTCGACAGGAGCTTCTTTCTTTTCGCCTTTCTCCGTCGTTAATTGTGTGCTGTCAAGCACAGGTGTAGGCAATTCTTGCCAAGTCATTGGAGACTCGCCCAATTTAGCAAACTCGATTTTTGGCTTACCCCAAGACAATGGGGTTTTTTCATTTGTCGTTGACATAATTTTTCTTTTTTTAATTGTTAAAAATTGTTAATTTTGTGAATACGTTGTATCGAAGAAGTCCCGCAACTTCTTTTCGATATCATCGATTCGTTTTTTGTTTTTCTCCGAAATTCCGTCAACCGTGATTAGAGGAACACAAATGTTTATGGAAACAACGCCTGCGGATACTTCATTATCCATAGATGTGGGTGTTACCACAATTTGCTTGCTCCGTTTCGGCAGTTTGCCGGTTTTCGGTTTTTCCAATTCCTTCAACTTGTTTTCCGCTTTTACTTTTGCGTTGCGGGAAGCATCCAAATCGGATTGGAAAGGTTTGAGAAGTTTCTCTGCCGATGCAACTACACCTTCAATTTGATTCTCCTCTGTAACTTGCGCAGCCAAAAATGTGGAAACGCCCGTCAATACTTGCTCGCTGAACCCCAAATTCGCGTATTTGGTTTTCAATTCGGCTAAGATCTGTGCTGAAATGTTCATACGTAAATAATTTTATTTTTTATTAAATAGGTCGTATGGAGCCTGCATGCCTATTTTTCATCTCTTCGAGTGAAATTTTATTCATTGCAGGGTTCATGCTTTTTTTGTTTTTTAAGTTTCGACTGCAAAATTACAACATGAAAAATGAATAAAGGCAAAAATGTCAAAAACTCGTAAAAAAGGTTCTTGACAAATTATCTTGACCTTATTTTTTTGTTTTATATGTTGTATATTTCGTTATTTTTTTATATCTTTGCAGAAAAAACCGTAAGTAATGGAAAAATCTACAAAAAAGGAGTTTGGCAAATTTTTGATTGACATTGCAAAGTATATCATTACAGCTATTGTTGTGAGTTCTTTCTTCAAATCTTTTGGCGATTCGTGGATTATCTACGTTTTCGGTTCTTTAACTGCGGGGGTTTTAATTGCAGGGGGATTTTGGGTTCTTAATCAATCAAACAAAAAGGAATAATTATGGAAACAATCATCGTTTTATCAATGCTTAATCTATTTGTGATTTGTTCTGTGATTTACATAAAAATCACGGACAAAAAACACATTCCCGCACATTAGCAGGCTTTTGTTGCTTTGTGTCTTGCTCGGTGTTCTCATCGAGTTAGGGGTGTCGTGTTTCTTGACCAAATTACAGCGTAATATGTCGGTTTATGTACATAGTCTGCCCACCCTGTTTACCCAACGACGGGCAAAAAAAAACGAAACGCAATGCGTTTCGTTTTTTTTATTTAGTTCGAGGAAACCGTGTATCAATACACAATCTTCACAGATTTCTCGCCCGATCGAATGATATAAGTTTGTTGTGTTGCTTGCGAAGTCCGAAGATCTACAGATGCAACATCAGAACCCGCAACGGCTTGATGAACCAAAGTTCCTTGAATAGTGTACACGCTCCATTGTTGTCCTGCGGTTAGTCCGCCAACGTACAATTTCCCGTCTTGCACCCACGCAGACAGCGTGTCGGAAGAAATTTGCGAATCTCGAATACCGGAAGGTGGGTCAGTAGAAGGATCTGCGATAGTCAACAGATAAGATTTACCGGTTTCAGTCGAAAATCTGATCAAATCATTGCCTTCAGCGGTTGGAGTTATTTTTACATTATTTTCATCCGTAATTGTACAATTCTTGATGCCTTTGAAAAATACCCTGCATTCTTTTCCGGAGAACGAACGGATCGTAACGTGCGTTTCTCTGCCTTTTTCCCAATCGATATTAACCTCGAAATTATCCACAGCACGCAATCCTTTCACACTTCCTTTCTCCCAAGCCGAAGGCAGTGCAGGAAGAATTTGCAAGGTTCCGATATGGCTTTGCAACAGCATTTCCGCAATACCTGCACAAGCGCCAAAGTTTCCGTCAATTTGGAAAGGTGCGTGAGAGTCGAATAGATTTTGATAAATACCTCCATCGTTTTGATTGTTTCCTGTTGTCTTTGACAGGCGTAGTGCGAGGTTTAGGATTTTTCGTGCATGGTCGCCATCCAATGCACGCGCCCAAAGATTGATTTTCCAACCCATCGACCAGCCTGTGCTTTGATCGCCTCTGTCGATAAGCGTTTTTTTCATTGCTTCAAAATAGGTATTGTCGATTAACGGTGAGATTTGATTTCCGGGATACAAGCCAATGGCGTGAGAGATGTGGCGATGTCCTTTTTCTCCTGCGGAATTGTCGGAATACTTCCATTCCTTGAGTTGTCCGGTGGAGGTTTCTACGGCTAACCCCTTATCCAAATTCTGAAACTTGTTTTTCAAATCTGCAAGGAAAGCTGCATCCACAGTGCTTTCGCCCAATACGGCGATGGCTTGAAGTGTGTTGTTGAACAAATCCCATACGAGTTGTTGCGAATGAGCCGTTGCATTTGAGCTACCCGGACCGTGTTCGGGAGAATATTCATTCGGACACTCATACGTTCCGTCGCTCGCTCTTTTCAAACGTTCCAACCAAAAATCGCTACAGGTTTTCATTGCAGGGAAAGCGGTGTTTCGCAGATAATCCTCGTCTAATGTGTAACGGTAGTGCTGCCACAGGTGCATACAGTACCACGCATTGGCAATCACGTAGTTGTGCATAAAACCTCCGTGCCACCCGAAGATATTGTTTTCGGTGTATAAAGTCCAACCTTTGCTTTGTCCGGAATTTTTCGCATTTTGTTTCCATTGACTATGGTTAACCGCCTCGTTGTGAATGTAATTCAAGAATGTTAAATGCAGTTCGGACAGGTTGGTGTTTTCCGATGCCCAATAATTCATCTGAACATTGATATTACTGTGAATATCAGAGCTCCAAGGCGGATTGTTGATGTGATTCCAAATCCCTTGCAAGTTGGATGGCAAGTTCACGCCACGTTCGGAAGATATGGCTAAATAACGTCCATAATGGAAATAGAGTTCTTCCAAAAAGAGATTTTTGTAGTTGTTGGTATTGTAATCTGTAATCAATTCATCGGTTGGAAGTGTGTTTTCAGTTCCTTCGAGGTTGAACGAAACACGGTCGAAGTATTTTTTGTAATCAGTCGTATGCCGTTCTTTCAGTTCAGAATAGGGACGCTCTATCGCATTGGAAACAATGCTATTCACACGAGGTTCCAGTCCCGATTCGGGATAAATATAAGTTGGAGAAGTTGCGGAATAATTTGTTCCTCCACGCAGAACGAGGGTTACTGCATCCGCATTTTCAATCTTTATTCCGTTCGCAGAAGACGACACTGTTCCACCTTCATTCTTCACATTCAATGTGGCACGATAGGACACCAAATTCAGTTTTCCTCCAAACGTTGCGCCGGTTCCGGAATAGGTAACCGAACTGTTGTGCGAACTTTTTAGTGTTATGTTTGTGTTGATTTTTCCCGCTTCCGAAGCATAGAGGCGAATGATGATCGCACTGTCGGGAAGACTTGAGAAATACTCTCTCGTAAAAACAACGCCATCCGATATAAAGGTAACTTTTGCCAAAGCGTTCTCCAAATCCAATTCACGACGATAGTTGGAAACTGTTGTCAGACCGTTGTCTTCCAAAAACAGACTTCCAAAATTTTGATATGCGCCATACGAGGTCGTATTGCCCGACCACAAAGTTTTGTCGTTGAATTGCACTTCATCTTTTCGAATTCCTCCAAAAATCATTCCTCCAAATTCTCCGTTTCCGATGGGCAATGCGTGGGTCATCCACTGCATAGCAGGTTCTCTGTACCAAAGACTATACTTGGATTCCGGAGGTGTCGCCTCACCAAGGATTTCCGCCTCTGCATCAACTTTCGATTGCTCGATAAACTGCAAAGGATTGTTGGCATTTCCGGCACTGTATTCGCCGAGTTCTCTGCCGATTCCTGCACCACCGTTTTGATTCATACTGTTCGTGCTTGAAGAGCGTTGCAATTCCCATGCGGGATAATGAGTCGTGTTGGTTGTGGCAACTATTTTGAATGTCGTTGTTGTTGAATATGCTGCGATAAAACGATTGCCATCAAAGTATATCCGTCGACCGTTTTTCCCTACAATTGCGTAATTGTCCTTGGTACCGGTTATTTTCCAGAGTTGTCCCGTACTCATTGTTGCCCTTTGGGTCAGCAAATTTTTGTTTGCACCCATATCCTGAATCATACCGCCACCATTTTTGAATTGAATATAATACCACGTTTCATCGGAATTGTCTTCCGAACTGATTTTGGGCATCGTAACCAAAAGCTCATTTTGCGCAACAAACATTAGGGGATTGTTCGCATCGCCTGCAGTCCATTCGCCGAGTTGTTTGTCAACACCGGCACCTCCGAACTGGTTCATACACGAACCGGATGTGGTTCGTTGGATTTCCCATGCAGGAGAATAAGTGGCGTTAGATGAAGACAGCAGTCGGAGCGTCACAGAAGAGGTAGAGCTGGCTCTAAAACGCTCCGATGCAAAACTGATTTTTCGACCACTTTTTCCTTCAAAGACGTAATTATCTTCACTGCCGGTTACTTTCCACAATTGGTCGTCGGCATTTTCAAGACGTTTGGCTTTCGTCAACAGGTTGACATTATCGCCCATGTCTTGAAGCACGGCGTTGCCATTTTTGAACTGAATGTAATACCACACATCGCCGTTTTGATCTGCGAGAGGATTTCCAATAGCAGGACTGATGATTGGACGTGTTAAGGTTTGCGCTTGCAGCAAAACAGAGCTACACAAGAACAAACAAGCCGACAATAAAAATGCTGTTTTTTTCATACGATTACTATTTTTACAAAAATACATAACCACAAAGATACAAAAAAAAATGAAACTACGTTTCATTTTTTGTTTAACTGTTGAATTGTTGAATCGTTTAGTTGTTGATTGGGTTATTTGTTTGATAAACGGTTAAATTCGTAATTCGTAATTCGTAATTCGTAATTTTTTCGTATCTTTGTAGATACATCAAAAACTTTTAATCCCATGAAAAAGCACCTACTCTCCGCCCTAATCGTAGCAATCGTCCTTTGTTTGGGCGTATTTGCGCAAAGCAACGAACGATTCCTTGTGAACGAAGCCGTTCGTTCGTTTGACTTTATTGTTGCAAAAGACGGAACAGGCAACGGAAAAACCATTCAATCTGCACTGAATAGTGCACCAAACGATGGCTCGAGATTTCTCATCTTTGTTAAAAACGGCATCTACGAAGAAGGCGTTTCTGTGACGAGAGATAAGGTATCTATCATCGGACAAGACCCTGACAGTGTTATCGTTCGTTATCACTCGAACAATGGCGTTTCGAGTACGGTTGCAGCACTCATTGTGAACGGAAATCATTTCTACACCGAGAACATCACATGGCAAGACCCTCGCACGCAAGCACAAGCCAATCAAGCTCCTGCGCATCTCGACAAAGGCAAGTACAACGCCTATAAAAACACACGTTTTCGTGGGCAACAAGATACTGAAGTAACCGGCGACAATGGCTTGCAATACTATCACAAATGCTATTTTGAAGGCACGGTTGATTTCATCTGCGGAGGTGGAACAATGTTTTTCGACACTTGCACGCTGTTTTGCTTGGGGGCAGAGGTCGGACGTAATAACGGATCAGTTATCTGCGCTCCTGCAACACGTGCAGAATCGCCCTACGGATACGTGTTCAACCGTTGTACGATCAAAGGCGGAAGTGGACAATCGGGCAGATTGCAACTCGGTCGTCCTTGGAAAAACGCACCCAGAGCCGTTTATCTCAATACCATTATGGAGGCTTTGCCTACCCGAGAGGGTTGGGCGGATATGCAAACGGCTCCCGCGCTTTTTGCGGAATACCGCAGTGTGAACGCCAAAGGAGATACCGTCAACTTAAAAAATCGGAAGAAAGATTACTTCGTTAATAATCAAAAAGTGGGTACAAGTCAAACCGTTTTGAGTGCAGAAGAAGCCGCGGAGTACACCCTTGAGAATGTTCTCGGCAAGGATTGGTCTCCCCTATCCATCACGAAAAGCACCGATGCTCCCCGGATTTCTTTGGAGAACGGAACGCTCATTTGGGACACTGTGGAACACGCCGTTTCTTACGTGATTTTCCGTGAAAACGAAATGGTCGGATTTACAACAGAGCATTCTTTCATTCCGCCATTTAACGACAGTGCTATATCCTACACCGTTCGTGCTGCAACGGAATACGGAGCATTAAGTGCAATATCCAACGCAGTAATCCGCTCCGGAATATCCGCCTCTGTGCAGATTTCCGAAAACACCGATTTAGGAGTTGTGTTCTATGCAAACAACGGAACGCTGTATTTGAAGCAGCTTCCTCAAAATGCACTTGTAGAACTCTTCGAGCTTTCCGGACAAAAACTGTTCTCTCAACGTGCAAAGAGTAGCGAAATGAGCATTCCTGCCCAAGGACTTGTTATTGTAAACGTCCGTGTTGCGAAAAAAACGCAATCCTGTAAGATCTTTGTTGATTGAATTTACTTTCCCCTATTTAGCACAAGCAAAATAAGAAACCGCATTCCCAAAAATATCCTGTGTTTTTTCGCCGTGGATATTCTTGAAAAGATTGTTTTCATAGCGTTCGCTGTGCCCCATCTTACCGAGGATTTGTCCGTTTTTGCTAATGATTCCTTCAATCGCATAGAGCGAACCATTCGGGTTGAAAGGTGCTTCGGCAGTGATGTTCCCGTTGAGGTCAACATATTGAAAAGCCACTTGTCCGTTGGCAAAAAGTTCTTTTGCCATCTGTTCGCTGACAACGAATTTCCCTTCGCCGTGACTCATCGCTATGGCGTGTTCTTCGCCCAACATGAAACTCGACAACCACGGAGAATTTACAGAAGATACACGGGTTTGAGAAATTTGTGAGATGTGTCGATTGATGTCGTTTCTGAACAACGTTGGAGATTCTTTCGTAAGCATTCCCAAACGTCCGTAGGGCAAAAGCCCTGATTTCACTAAGGCTTGAAAACCATTACAGATGCCGAGAATCAAACCTCCTCGATCAAGGAGCTTGTGAATTTCGTCTGCGATAACTTGATTATTCAGTACGTTGACGATAAATTTTCCACTTCCATCGGGTTCATCACCCGAGGAAAAACCGCCACTCAACGCCAAGATATGACATTTGCTGATGTTTTCTCGCATCTCTTCGATGGAGCGGAAAACATCTTCACTTTTAAGGTCGCAAAAAACTGTGCTGACTACCTTTGCGCCCGCTCTTTCAAAGGCTTTCGCAGTATCGTAGTCGCAGTTTGTTCCGGGAAAAACAGGCAAGTAGGCAACAACTTTTTCAACAGGTGTACCGGTATATTCAAACACTGTTTTTTGTGGTGTGCTTTCCATCACAGATGCCTCATTATTTCCCTTGTCGGGATAAATCTCCGTGAATTTTTCGGTGTTTGTCTTATGTAATTTCTCTAAGGAAATTTTTGTTCCGTTAATCGTTAAATCCGCATCAGACACGGTGTTTCCAAGATAAACTGCATTCGCAAAATTCAATTTTTGTGTGGACTCAATCAGTATGGAACCGTAGGAATAATCAAACAAAGATTTTTCATCTGTTTCCACCGTTGCGCCAATGTTGTTTCCAAACGCCATCTTCGCCAAAGCCTCGCCAACACCGCCAAAGCCGATGGCATACGCCGATACAATATCTTTGTTGTGGATGTTTTTCGTAACAAAATTCCAATTTTCTTTCAGTTGTTTTGTATCGGGCATATAATTCGCAAGAGGCGTATGTTTCAAGAGATACAGATGATTTCCCGGACTCTTAAATTCCGGACTGATGACTTTTCCTGCATCAACCGTAGTGATACCAAAGGCGATGAGCGTTGGAGGAACGTTGATATCTTTGAATGTTCCGCTCATCGAATCTTTTCCTCCAATAGCGGGAAGTCCAAGTTCCACCTGCATTTTCAGTGTTCCGAGAAGTGCACACAATGGTTTTCCCCACGTGTGACTGTCTTTGCTCATTCGTTCAAAATATTCCTGATATGAAAAACGCATTTTTTCGTAGGATGCGCCCGCAGCAACCACTTTCGTTACTGCCTCCACAACTGCGTAAGCCGCACTGTGATAGGGACTCCACGAGGCAAGGAAAGGATTGTAGCCAAATGCCATCACACTCGCCGTGTCGGTATAGCCTTTCCGAACAGGAATTTTTTGCACGGATACCTGCGTTTCCGTGTGCTGTGTTTTCCCGCCAAACGGCATCAAAACCGTAGATGTGCCAATGGTTGCATCGAACATTTCAATAAGACCTTTTTGCGAAACAACATTGTCATCGCTGAGGTTGTTCAGAATTTTTTCTTCGATGTTCGCACCTTTGATATTTCGCAAGAATGGATTTTGTTCGTCAACCTTTCCGATTGTCGCTTTTGCGTAGTGTTTCGCACCTGCACTGTCGATAAATTCACGTGCTAAATCAACCACAAGTTTTCCATTATTGAACATCTTCAAACGGTTGTTATCCGTAACATCTGCAACGTGCGTAACTTCGATATTTTCTTCCGCACAATAGCGTTCAAACTCGGCTTTACATTGGGGTTCAACAACTACAGCCATACGCTCTTGCGATTCACTGATGGCGAGTTCCGTAGAATTTAGCCCCTTGTATTTTACCGGTACACGGTCGAGATAAATATCCAAACCATCGGTCAATTCGCCGATTGCCACACTCACACCGCCTGCTCCGAAATCGTTGGATTTCTTGATTAGTCGGGTTACTTCCGGTCTGCGAAACAAACGTTCGAGTTTGCGTTCTTCGGGAGCATTGCCTTTTTGCACTTCGCTACTGCACATTTCCAACGATTGTGATGTATGTTCTTTGGAAGAACCTGTTGCTCCTCCTATACCATCACGTCCGGTTCGACCTCCCAAAAGCAACACAATATCGCCTTTCACAGGCGATTCCCGTCTTACGTGTTCGGCTTTCACTGCGCCTACAACAGCACCCACTTCAAGCCTTTTCGCAACATAATTGGGATGATAGATTTCACGAACGTGCGTTGTTGCCAAGCCGATTTGATTACCATAACTTGAATAACCGTGTGCCGCTTTCGCACTGATGACACGCTGTGGCAACTTGCCCTCCATCGTTTCGCTAACCGGTTTGTAGATGTCGCCCGCACCGGTTACACGCATCGCTTGATACACATAACTTCTTCCGGACAAAGGGTCGCGAATAGCACCTCCCAAACAGGTGGATGCACCTCCGAAAGGCTCGATTTCCGTAGGATGATTGTGTGTTTCGTTCTTGAATTGCAACAACCATTTTTCAGGTTTTCCGTCCACATCTACGTTGATGAAAATGCTGCACGCATTGTTTTCTTCACTCACTTCCAAATCCTCGAGTAGTCCTTTCTTTCGCAGATAACGTGCGCCAATCGTAGCCATATCCATCAGGCATACGCTCTTTTCCGAACGTCCCAATTCCTTGCGAATACGATGATAAAGATCTAAGGAATCTTGCAATTCCGATTTCATAAAAGACTCGTCAATCGTGATTTCTTCGAGTTCCGTAGAGAATGTCGTATGGCGACAATGATCACTCCAATAGGTATCAAGAATGCGTAATTCCGTTTCAAAAGGATCACGTCCTTCATTTTTGAAATAACGAACAACCTCACGCAAATCGTCAGTATTCATCGCTAATCCGTGATCTTTGCAATACTGTTGCAGTATAGACAAGGCATGCCTTGTCTCTACCAATTCTCTAAACCCTGTCAATACAGGAACAGGAGCGATCTCCGCATTTTCCGTATCATCCAAAACAGACAGATTTTTTTCACGAGATTCGATCGCATTGATGTAGTATTTTCGGATTCTTTCGAAGTCCGAATCGCTGATGTTATCATCGAAAATCAGCAGTCGAGAACTTTTGATATGTATATCCGCCGTAGGGTCTATCAACTTCACGCAATCCACCGCAGAACTTGCTCTTTGGTCGAATTGACCGGGCAGATACTCCACAGCGAGGTATTTTTTTCCTTGCAAATCACAAGCATCTTCAACGCTATCGGTAACGATTTCGCCAAACACACCGTAACGACTCTTTTCCAACAAATCGGGAGTAAAACCGAACAGATCGTAAACGTTCAGCAGGCTTAAGTTTTTCAAGGAAAGCCCGAGATTACTGTTCAACTCTTCTTTCAGACTTCTCGCCTCAACTTGATATTGTGGATGTTTTTCAACAAAAATGCGATAATTATTCACTGTTTTATTCTATTAGTTGTTCATCTGATAAATATCCGTTCTATCCATTTGACTGTCGCCAATCAAATGTTCGGAAAAATAGTCTGCCATACGCCAGAAATAGTACTCGGTCATATCGCCGTAGCTGTGGCGTTGCGTAGGAAGTACAATGAGATCGAAACGTTTGTTTGCTTTGATTAAAGCGTGAACAACACGCATCGTGTTTGCAGGATGAACGTTGTTGTCAATCTCTCCCGTTGTCAGCAACAATTTGCCTTTAAGATTTTTCGCAAGACTTTGGTTGGTCGGCATTTGATATTTGAAAACCGTGTCTTGTTTGGTTCCGGTGGTATCTTTTTTATCTTTCACGATTTCTTCCAAGATACCGTGATGTTTCTCGCTCCACCAACGGTTGTAAATGTTGTTGTCGTGATTTCCCGCATTTGATACAGCCACTTTGAAGAAGTCGGGATAAGACAAAATCGCAGCAGTACTCATAAATCCTCCGCCCGAATGTCCTGTTATACCAACTTTGTTGATGTCGATAAACGGATGACGATTGGCTAATTGTTGTACGGCAACAATTTTATCTTTCAAACCGTAGTCGCGCAAATTTCCGTAACCGTAGTTGTGATACCATTTTGAGCGACTGGGGTGTCCTCCGCGATTACCGATAGAAATAACGATCATACCCATTTGTGCGAGGCGATCCACACGATCCATACGTTTGGTGAACATAATGTTGTTGCCCTCCGTTTGCGGACCGGGATACACGTATTCCACAATCGGATAAAGTTTCGTTGAATCGAAGTCGAAAGGTTTGTACATCACGCCATACAAGTCCGTGATTCCATCGGCAGCTTTCACTTTGATCGGCTCGGGGAATTTATAACCGGCTTCGAAAAGCAGAGATAAATCGGCTGTTTCCAAGGATGTGATCACACGACCGGAGGCATCCATCAAATCCGTTTTTGGAACGGTATTTACTCGTGAATAATTGTTCACAAAATGTGTGCAATTATCATTCACACTCACGCTGTGAAAGAAGTCGCCTTTGTTCAAAAGTTTGATTCCTGAGCCGTCCAACTTCACGCTGTAAAGGTGTTCGTAGTAGGGATTTTCGCCCTTTTCACGGGAGTTTGCGGTAAAATACAGTGTGCGTGTTTTCGTATCTACGCCTGCGATATTTTCGCAGTGAAACGGTCCCGAAGTGATTGCGTTTTTCAGATTGCCATTTGCATCATACAGATAAAAATGTCCCCAACCGCTACGTTCGCTCCAATGAATCAATTCGCCTGTACCCTCTACGATACGCAGGTTTCGGATTTCAACATACGTATTCAAACGTTCTTCGATGAGAGTCTTACAAGTCGCGTTGTTCACGTCCACTTCGCAAATGTCGATGCGTTTCAAATCACGACTTGTGCGTTGAATGTAAAATTTATCGTTAAAGCCCAACCAAATGGCGGGATTGTAATCGTTGTCGTAGTCTTTTTTAGGCAATGGTTTACGGAAGATACCCATTGTTTGATCTTTGAATGCCGAAGCGTCCACTATTTTCGATGTTTTTTCGGCGTTCTCAAACAGGTAGAGATATTCGATAGTCGCATTTGCCTCTCCGGGCATGTGATACTTGTAGGATTCCAGCGTAGGGCGCGGGTTTGCGATGCTGTTGATGACCCACATTTCACCGAGATGACGCTCGTCTTCACGAATAAGGCTGAAATGCTTGGAATCGGGCGACCACGAAGCATAGCAGGGATAACGATTGTCTTTGTTTTTCTTCTTATCAACGTTGGTTTCGTAGCCTCCCGAAAAATACGTAACACCCCACGAAAAATACTCCTCGCCATCGTCGGTAATTTTGTGTTCAACAATGGTTGTGTCTTTCTCGTCTTTACGGGCTTTTTCAAAGTTTTCTTTATCCATCCAATAGAGTTGATGGTGTTTCATAAAAAGCACCGTGTTTCCATCAGGCGAAATGTTCGCCCAACGCGGATATTTCTTTTCAGGGTCGTAGTCTTTCAACTCCGTAAGTTTGCCGTTTTGCAAATCGTATTCAAACCAAAAGATTTTTTTCTTTTTAGCCTCCTCGCTGTCGGCGGGTTCATTGGATTTTTTGTCGTCTTTTTTATCTTCGTCCAACGAACTCTTGATACCGAAACGCAATTTGGTTTCGTTGTCGATAAATTTCAAATCTTGAATAGGCAGATGTTGTGCATCGAAAGGATCTTTCACGACTAACATTACTTCTTCCGCCATTTTTACAGCATCGAACAATTCTTTTTTCGCACCTGTTGCGGCGTCCACAATGTAGAATTTTTTGCCTTCGGGCGTACTGTATTCATACCAAAAACGGTTTGAATTTTTCAACCAATGCGGTGCTATTGTAGTGGAGAACACCATTTTGTCAACTTTTTCCGGAGAAAACCGAGCTGCGAGGTCATAGTTTGCTTTTGTAATGGGTGTATTCTGCGCAAACAGCACTGCCGTAGCGATACAGAAAACAGAAATGAATACTTTCTTCATAATGTATAAAATTTATTATCTTGCAAAGATACAAAAAAAAAATGAAACGGAGTTTCGTTTTTTTGTGGATTTGCTTATTTGTTGATTTGCTTATTTGTTGTCATCAAAAATAATTTGCCAATTCAAAAAAAAATCGTATCTTTGCATTTCAAAAGTGTAAAATAAAATATTGAAAAAATGTAAAATAAAATGCTAAAAAATCGTAAAACAAAATATTCAAAAATTGCAAAATAAACCACCATGAAATATCTTAAACGAATTACAGACAGCGAATTACACAAAAAGGTAAATTCCTCGGGAGCAGTACTCATTCGAGGGGCGAAAGCTTGTGGCAAAACGGAATCTGCAAAGCAGATTTCAAGCAGTATTTTGAATGTTGATCAAGATGAACAAGTTTCCATTTTAATGGAAGTGGAGCCCAAACGATTATTGATCGGGAAAACACCCCGACTGATTGACGAATGGCAAGAACAACCCAAACTTTGGAACTACATTCGCCACGAGATTGATGACCGGAAACAAACTGCACAGTTTATTCTTACCGGTTCTGCAAATCCCGAAGAGAGTGTTAAAATGCACTCCGGAGCCGGACGATTCACAACGTTGGATATGCGGACAATGTCGTGGCAAGAGTTGGGTTTTTCTACCGGTAAAGTTAGTATGGAAAGTCTATTTGAAGGCACAAAAATTGATATTTACGATGAAGCAACAGAGTTGGAATTGATTATTGATAGAATAATTATCGGTGGTTTTCCTGCTCTAATAGGGAAAAGCACAAGTCAAGCCATTGATTTGAATCGAGCCTATATAGACTTACTTGCAGAGGTGGATATGAGTAGAGTTTCTAACATCAAACGAGATCCAATTAAAGTTAAAAATCTGTTGCGTTCTATTGCACGAAATACGGCAACCATCGTAGAAGTGTCCACTTTTTCAAACGATATTCGAGATAAAGAAAACGATGAACTTTCACGTCCGACCATCTACGAATATCTGAATACTCTCGATCGCTTGATGATTATTGAGGATCAGCCGGCTTGGAACACTCATATTCGATCATCTTCGTCATTACGCAAAGCTCCTAAACGCCATTTTACCGACGTCAGTCTTTCGGTTGCAGCACTTGGAGCAAATGCAAAATCGCTATTCGCAGACCTCAAATTTACCGGATTTTTATTTGAATCTATGGTTACGCACGACCTGCGAGTTTATGCTCAAGCGAATGATGCGAAAGTTTTTCATTACCGAGATTCAAGCGATTTGGAAGTGGATGCTATTGTACAAAAATACAACGGAGACTGGGTTGCATTTGAAATCAAACTCGGAACCGGACAGATTGAAGAAGCCGCAGCTTCCCTCATAAAATTTGCGAACATTATAGATACCTCCAAAACCAAACCGCCAAAATCACTCAATATAATTACAGGAACCGGGATCAGTTACACTCGTCCGGACGGGATAAATGTGATTTCTCTTGCATCTTTGGGAATGTAGGCATTTCCCGCAGGGACGAGGGTGCCCCCCTACTCCCTTACCAACCCCTTCTTTTTCACAACCTCAACATTGCCAAATGCCGATAACATTTTTTTGTTAATCGTTTTCAGATCGCCGTAAACCGTATAAACAAGCGGTTTCCCTTTGATATAAGAGTTGTAAAACGACACAATATCATCAAAGGTCAGATTTTGATAAACATCGTATTGAAGTTTTCTCGGATCTTCCGTGCAAGCATTGTTTTTCCACGCACAAACCACAGAACCCAAATCCCGCATCGTAGGAGCAGTGGTGTTGATATTTTGTATTAAACTTTGCTTGATAATCTCCAAACGATCCGGTTTCTCCGGCATATCCTGAAACAAACCGGTCATCACGTCCAACGCATCAATGGTTTTGTCGTTTTGCGTTTGCAACCACCCGTAGAAATAGGTGGGTTTGTCGTTATAGATGTATGGATTGTTCACGTAGCGCGCACTCGCACCATACGCCATTGAGCGAAATTCACGGATTTCCTGAAATACCAACGAAGACATTCCTAATCCGAAATATTGGTTGAAAGCGTTGCCAATCGCACGTTGTCGAAGATCTACACCGGTCGTATTTCCCAAAATATGAAGCTGACTTTGCATCACTTTTTTATCATCCACAACAATAATTTTCGATTTTGAATATTCTGTAACGGAACGATATGCAGGCGTTTCAGAAGGTTTCGGAGATGTGGAAAACAAAGTTTGTTGAGTCATCACGTCCTTCACTTTTTCAAATGAAAGTGTTCCGCAATACAAAACATCGGCACTGTAATTCAGTATATTTTTCAAGTCATTCAGAAGATCTGCAGAGGTGAGTTTTTTCACATCTTTGACAGATAACGATGAAAGATATTTCGATTTTTGACCGTATAAAACATACTCACGCATCACTTCTCCTCCAATCATATCGGGCATTTCAAGAATGGATTTGTAATTTAGTTTTGCACCTTCAACCAATTTTTCCAATTGTTTATCATCGGGATTAGGCTGATTTAACAAGAGATTCAGAAGCTTCACACTTTCCTCGAAATGTTTGTCGTAGCCGGTCATTTTCACCGAAAAAATTGTTTCGTCGCAGAATACGGTAATTTCAGCACCGAGAGCTTGCAGTTGTCTTCGATACTGATCGAATGTTTGTTCGCCCGCACCGATTAAATTCAGATATTCTGCGGTGTACTGCGCTTTCGGTTGGGACAGAGTAGACGTGCGATAATTGATTTGCAAAGTGAAAATTTCATTTTCTGTGTTTGGCGTAACATACAAATCCACACCGTTTTGCAAAGTTTGTATAGAAAGGTCTTTTTGAAAATCAATAAACGTTGGAGCAACGGTTTTTTCCGTGATATTATCCAATAGTTTCGCATACGTTGATTGAACTTCCGTGTTTTTTGGAATGATCGGTTTGAAGTCGGGTTTTGCAATTTTTTGTGCTGAAATTTTACCCATCTTTGAGCGTAAAATTAGATAATTGTCATTTCCGTAATATCTTTTTGCAATTGCCATAATGTCGGCTTTGCTTACGGCTTCAATTTGTTTAGGAGTTTGCAATATCCTTTCCCAAGGCGTGTTTGTAGAAATGGCTTGCATAATCAACTGTGAGCGTTGATTGAGATCTTCCAACTGCATCAGCAATTCTTTTTCTTTTGCGAGTTTGATAGAGGCGAGCTGACTTTCGTCGAAATTCCCATTTATCAAGCTATCCAGCGCATCGAAAACAATTTTTTCCGCACTTTCAAATTTTTGTCCGATGAGTTTGGGGACATACAAAAATGCGTTCACACCGTAGTCGAAGAATGCAATGGGGACAGGTTGAACCGCAAGCAGTTCATTGTTCATAACAGCCTTGTCGAGCAGTCCTGTTGCTCCATTCGTGAGAAGTTGATTGCAGATCTGCAATGGAATTTCGTCGGGATGATTTGTGGGAACAGAGCGAAACGTAAGCACACCCATCGCCACAGGCGTTGCTTTTTCCGTGATGATTTCTCCTTTGAGTGGCTCTTCTTTCGGCACTTCAAAAGTGGGGACATCGCCACTGCGCAAACTTCCAAACTTCGCTTCTATTAAGGGTTTTACGGTTTCCGCATCCACATCTCCGGCTAACAAAAGAATCATATTGTTTGCCACATAATAGGTGTCGAAAAATTGTTGCATCTTGGAAATGCTCGGATTTTTTAGGTGTTCCACTGTTCCGATGAGCGGTTGTTGTCCGTAGGGATGTTTTTTATATACATTTTTAAGGAACACGTCGAAAATCAAGGTCTGAAACAGATTGTCCGCCATACGGTTTTTCTCTTCATACACGGTTTCAAGTTCCGACTGAAAAAGCCGAAAAACGGGCTTTCTGAAACGTTCGCTGTAAATATCCAACCAGTGTTCGATGCGTGATGAAGGGAAGGTGTTGAAGTAAACGGTTTGGTCGAAACTTGTTCCGGCGTTTACATTCACACCACCATATTTTTTGATCAACTTATCCACTTCGTTAGGGATGGCGTAGTCAGCAGCTTTTATGGAGAGTTCGTTGATTTCACGTTGGATGATTGTTCGTTGATTTTCATCGCTTGTAAGTGCCAATTCATCGTACTTTTCAGCGATTTGATCCAGATATTTTTTTTCGGATTCGTAGTCGATTGTTCCGATTTTATCCGTACCTTTGAACATAATATGTTCAAAATAGTGAGCCACTCCGGTGGCATCTTTCGGGTCGTTTTTTGCGCCCGCTTTCACGATCATAGCACCAAAAACTTTGGGAGTGGAATGATCTTCGTTGACATAGACTTGAAGTCCGTTAGATAGCGTAAAATGTTTCACAGATGTTTTTTGAGATTGTCCAAAAGCCCCGCCTATTAAGGGAAATAAACAGAGAGCTGATGAGATAAATGAGTACTTCATTTTTTTCTTGTTTTTGACTATCCTGCAAAGATACGAAAAAAAATTGAGATTAGAAATTATCAAAAATCAAATCCAAAAGCAAAATTCCAAACACGCTTTTGGAAATGTCCGTTTTCTATGCCGTTTCCTCTGTCGATGCGAAGAAAATAACCAAACAGCTCCGTGCGCAAGCCAAAGCCCACGCCGGCAACAAATGGCGATAAATCTTTCTGAACAGTTACGACAACACCGTTTAAGTCGATTATCTTTTTGTAGATCAGATTATCCTTATTCCACGGATTATACCCCACCCAAGCCGATCCTGCATCCACAAAGCCCACCAATTGCAGGTTTTGCAGCCATTGCGCATTCACGGGTTTGGAAAACAAACAAGAGATAATGGGAAATCTCAATTCGCTGCTCAATACCACGAATGTGTTGCCGTTTCGGATATTCTGCGTGAAACCGCGCATACTCGTTGCTAAAGTTTGATAGGCATAATTCTGCGTTTGGTCAACCGCAATATCCTGATTGAATTTCGGCAAAAGCTGGTCATCCACACCGCCCATATAGTAGATGAGTTTCGACTGTCCGAACGAGTTACTTCCTGCCACACGATTTGCCCAAATAAACGTTCTCCAAATCCGCATATAATGCCTATAATCAGCACCTACGACAAACATACTCGATTTTTTTTCGGTCATACTTTGATAGTATTCAAAAAACACTTTCGAGCGTGCGCCTAAATGCAAATTTTTCCCCAGCGGACGCGTGTGGTCATACACCAATTCTCCTCGCAAACCGCCCCAGATGCGCCATTCATCGGGTTCTCGCAAACTCAAATCATCGGCGGCTTTGACCATCAATTTGTCGGTACGCCCAATTAACGTGCCTTTCAGCAACAACACTTCCGTCAGAGGATGTTTCAAAATGAAATAACCGTTGTGCGAAATTTGTTTGTAAGTGAAACCGTAATACGGATCGGTTTCTTTGATTGCCTGACGATGGAACACAAACTGCCGTCCGGTGCGAGGTTCAAGGTTTTCATAACTCAACAGATATTCCGTATTGCTGAAATCAAATGAGAGCCTGTAACCTGCAATAAGACGATGATTTTCCATCAAGTCCGATGCTCCTATTTTCAAAAAACCGGTTGCTCCCGGATTGAGATAAATGGGACTATTTCCGCCTGTAAACGCTTGATATGAGCTGTTTAGAAAACTAAAACCGACCTGCGTTGTTGCTTCATTGATGGAGTATTCCACATTGTAGATGCGCCTTGCAGGATTGATTGTGGGCTTCGCCGTATCGCTGATTTCCTTGCTTAAACCCAACAGTTGAATGAAACGTTGGCGTAATTGCGAACGAACAGAATCTTGCGAAAGCATTGTCGTATCAGCCTGTTCAGAGCTTGCTGATAGTTGAACAACTTCTTCAACCAATTCATTTACCATATCGTTGTTCGTGGCTTGACGTAATCTCGGCTTTCCCTTTACAGATAAGGAATCCACCGCTTTCAAAGAGTCTGCCAAACGTTGTTCTTCGATATTTTTTTTACGCAATGCAGATTCAAACATTCGGAATTTGGTCTTCGTAGGTACTACAGCTTCAAGGCTTTCCGAAGGTTCTGCCTCCGTTCGTATGAGCAAATCCTTGTTCTTATACGTTATCAATTCCGCAAGTTCTTGTGTGATCGGGCTTACATCCTGTTCCTTGATGCTGCGTTCCGAATTGCTTACCGTTCTCCAATCGGTTGTGTAGCGATAGTGAATGGCAGTATCCACGCTGGCAACAACGCTATCTATAACACCTATTGCACGATTGTTCACACCACTTTCATCCGTCAAAAATGCAAACGTTCCATTTTCATATTCCACAGGAAAGGAAAAATGGGTCAGCGAATCATCTGTAACCCGCATCAATGTTGTGTTTTTCGTGTTAAAATCGTAAATAAACAAATTATGATTGGGATTCAACAAAGGTGCATTGGAATAACGTTCATTGCGTGATAGCGTGTCGGACAAGCGATTGGAACTAAATATAATTTGAGTTCCGTTTTTCAGAAACTGCGGATGTGCATCGTCGTAAATATCTTTGGTTATGGGTGTTAATACCTTCGTTCCCATATTGTAGTGGAAGATGTCGGAATAACCGTTTTGAACGGCGGAAATGGCGAGTGCACGACCGTTTGGAGCATATTGTATGGATAGGATTTTGTCGAGCGATTCGAGGTTTAACCACGTGTATGTACGTGTGTTCACATCGTAGAGAAACAAACTTGTGAGCCCTTTATGTTCTGCTGCTATCGCCAAGATTTCTCCGCCCGGATGCCACGCCAAAGCCGGATAGGTGTAGTCGGGATGGTCGTTGATGGCATATCCGATTTTCATCAATATCTTATGTTTCCCTGTTTTCAGATTGCGCAGATGCACACGTGCACGCCCCACTTCATTGGATATATAGGCAACGTGATCGCCATCGGGATTCAGTTTGAATTGATAGTGCTTGCGCTCTTTCTGTTTCACACGTCGAAGACCTTTCTTCGGGTCTATCTTCTCTGTATCGCCCTCGAATTGCGTGTTTTGAAGATAGTATTTCTGCCATTCCCGCATCAATTCCTTGTAGGAAAGATTGAGTGCGTATTTGATGGCATTGTTGATTTTTTTCTGTACGGTTGCTACACGCAAAAGGTGCTGAATTGAGCTTTCTCCGTAGGTTTCTGCGACATATCTAAACAGTGAATGTCCTGCCATTTTTGCATCTTCTCCTTCCAATGCTGCGATATAGCGGTATTTTCGAGAAAGCATTGCATCACGCAGAATGTCGTCGTATTCCGTGTTCCAAGGTCTTGAAAGATATGAAATGATACCGTATTCAAACCATTTTGGAACAGCCATCGTTGTGTTGTTCTTTACCTGTGCCACCAAACTTGTTCCGAAGAGAACCTGTTTAACGAGTATTTCCGTGATTCCCTCTCGAATTTGACGTTCAAAATCAACATAATCCCCATTGAAAAAGAGAAAAACTTTCTTACCGAGAATTTTCGTAATGCCACCTGAATTGTAGTTTTCTTCTTCCAAATAGCCGATATTGCTTTGCTTATAGTCTGTTAGGCGATTAAAGATGATGAATTGCAATTGGTCTGCAACGGTTTCTCCGACTTTCTGTTCGATTCCCGACAGGTTATTTTGCACGAATGATGCTGTGTAGAGTGCTAAATTCTTGCCGTTTCGGTTGAAATAGACATCGAAACCCTCGAAACGATAATACGACCAAAAAAAAGTTTCATATTGCACACGTTTTCGCCCGAATGTCATATTCGAACCGGTGTAGAACTGCGCAAAACCGGCGAATGACAAACAAAAGAAAGTTGATATAAACAAAAGGCGTTTCACAAATGCAAAGTGTATATTCTTACAAAGATACGAAAAAAAAATGAAACTACCGCAAAACCTCAATTTTTCCTAACTTTCCCGCAGGAGAAAAACCCAATTCCAACAGATTGTTATACGTGTCTTCCCAAAGCAAATTCAAATCCGAAGGAGCGTGAGCATCGCTCGACACAATCACAGGAACATTCAGTTTTTTCAGGCGTTTCAGAATATCAACAGAAGGGAAATAATCATTGTGTCGCCCTTTGTAAATCCCTCTCGTATTGACTTCCACAATGACGTTTTTTTGCTTAATCAAATCAATGGTTTCATTCACTAAATCGTTGTACCATTTCTCATCTTCTTGAAAAAAACGCCCTTTGTTGTTCATCTTTACTTTGTCGAAATGCCCAATAATATCAAGGCTTTCCGTTTCGATCATCCGATTGGTTTGATGATAAAACGCTCTAACGGCTTTGCGAATATCGCCATCGAAAAATTTATGAAAACCGTTGTCATACTGCGCAATGTCGCCTCCATCGGTAAACCATAAATCGTCTGCCGTTTGCACCGGATTTCGTCCTGCAATCAAGTGTACGGAACCCAAAATATAGTCGAAATTCCATTGTTTTGCGACTTCTGCCATTGGGCGTGTCAAGCCCGGAATATATTCAAACTCAAAACTTAAAAGAATCTCAATTTGCTCTTCAAATTCACGTTTCAGCGCATTGACTTCATCGCAATACTTGGGAACATCGGCGTGCTTGATGCTAAAACCATTATCGTCTGCAATCGGCGAATGGCTTGTGAAACCAATGGTTTTGAAATTATTTTTTATTGCTTCCAACACATATTCACGGAGGGGCGAACTTCCATCGCAGTAGGAACAGTGGGTGTGATAATTGGTTTTTATCATCGTTTGATTGTATTAAAATGTTGTTAATTCTTCAAACAATTCAATCGCTACCCGATCGGTCAGTGAGGCGAGAAAGTCAATGATTGCCTGAATATAATCTGTTCGTTTGGTTAAATCGTAAAGAATTTCGTTTTGAAATTTGCTGTCATTTTTCCAGCGAAGTTGCAAGGTGTAGTATTTCAGCCAACGCGAAAAAGCATCGGATAATTTCGGATGTATATTCGCAGATTTATCAATGTTTTCAAGGGTTTTAACGCCCTCATACAACTCCGACAAGGTTTCATAAATCGTGTTGATAATCAAATCTGCATACTTCACATAATTGTTCAAACGCTTGTGTTTGTAGATGTATTTGTAGTTAAATTTCTTTACTTCATCCATCAAATACACAAATTCGTCCGACAACAAAATCCCTTTTTCCGGCGAACTATGTTCACACAAATCCACAACAAAATTGTGCATCAAGGTTGTGTTGTTGAGATGTTTAATCTTCGTATGTCCGAGAATATCCCGAAATTCCGAAAGTTGTTCATCGTTCAGGATATTCATTCGCAAGGCATCTTCAATATCTCTTCCGAGATAAGAAATCTTGTCGGAAATTTTTACCACACAGCCTTCCCACGTGTAGGGAGGCAGACTTCCGGGTTGACGAATATCGTTCAGGTTGATGTTTTCATTTCTTGGGATAATCGAGTGTTCATCGACTTCTCCGCAATGTGAAACGATTCCATCACGCACGGCATAAGTCAAATTCAAGTTCAACAATTTGGCATCGGAATTTTCCAAAAGTTCGATTTTATCAATCACACGCAAGGAATTCCGTTCGTGCCAAAAATTATCATTCAATTCTTCTTTGATGATTTTCTTTAGGATATTTTCTCCGGAATGCCCGAATGGCGCGTGTCCGAGGTCGTGTCCTATGGCGATGGCATTAGTCAATTCGGTGTTCAGTCCGAGGTTTTCGGAAATGGTGTAACTCACGGCTGTAACGTGGTTCACGTGTTCGATCCGCGTGCAAACGTTTTCATCTTTCGGGCTAAAAAACACTTGTGTTTTGTGTTTCAATCGCCGATATGCCGTGCAATGCAGAACACGGTTGTAGTCGCGCGTAAAATCCGTGCGTATCTCTCCCGGCTTGTTCTCTATCGGTATTTGTCGTGCGATAGATTCTTGCCATTTTGGATTTTCCGGTTTTATGGCTACGTTTTGAAATTTTTTCACTATTTTTTGTTTAATTGTTTTTTTGTTTGATGGGCAGTGTGGTTCATTACCCACCGACCTTTTTGGTTTTGTATCCCATTTTTAACAAAATGTCGCAGACCTTATCTCGGATATCGCCTTGAATAACGATTTCGCCGTCTTTTGCACTCCCGCCTACGCCACATTTGGTTTTTAATTCTTTCGCTAATTTTTGTAAATCGGCATCTTCTCCGATAAAATTCCGGATGATAATCGCAGTTTTCCCGCCACGATGCTTGGTTTCTCGATGTATGCGCAATTCCTGACGTTCGGGGGCTATCGTTTCGACCTTTTCGGGTTCATCAAATTTGAAATTCGGATTGGTGGAAAAAACTATACTCATTTTTTGTTTGGATTTAACAGATTATTTTCAAAGATTTAGGAACGACAGAAACCGTTATTTCACGGGGCATCCAGACTGCTTCCCCATCGATATTCATCCATCCCGGATTTTTGCGTTTCAATTTCACATGGTCGCTTTGCTCGATTTGACAATACTTTGAACGATCTATGCGATTTCTCAAAAAACGGAACATCGAAAACGGACTCAAAAAAATATGTGGTTTTCGCAGGATGACAATATCCATCAAACCGTCCGTCAGATCTGCGTTTGGAGAGATTTGAAAACCGTATCCGAATTGATTGCTGTTCGCAAAATTGATCATCAACGCACGTGTTTTCAGTTTACGTCCTTCAAACCGTAACGCATATTTCTTCGGATAATACAACAAAAATTGCCCTATTGCGATTGTGGAATAGCTAACAAATCCACGTCGTTTACTTTTGTTGAAGATGTCTGCAATGTCCGCATCGAAGCCTAAACCTGCAATACTCACGAAAGGCAGGTCGTTTGCAAGCAAGGTATCGATGGTCTGTACGGTTCCGTTTTTCAAATGTTCCAGAGCATTGTTCATATCTAACGGGATTCCCAAATGCCGTGCCAATCCATTGCCCGAACCGCTTGGAATAATCCCTAAAATTTTATCCGTTCCAATCAGTGCTTTCGCAACATCGTTCACAGAACCGTCGCCTCCCACTGCAACGATAATGTCGCAAGTTTTCATTGCCTCCAAAGCCTGATGTGTTCCGTCTTTCGGTGCTTGTGTGTAGAAAATCCGCACATCAAAGCGCAACGCATCGAAACAATTTTTGATCGTTTGTTCGATGCCTTCCTGCCTGCCAATGCCGGAAATCGGATTGATGATGAATGCGATATTTTGCAATGTTTGCATTTCGCAAAGATACGAAAAAAAAATGACATCTAATTTGTTTTTTTTTCGTATCTTTGCTTGTTTATCCATACTTCATCACACACTATGCAACAGATCATTCGGGATATATTGCTAAAATACTGGGGGTATCCGCGTTTTCGTGAGATGCAGGAGGATATTATTATGTCTGTTCTGACCGGGAACGACACTTTGGCTCTATTGCCCACCGGTGGCGGAAAATCCATCTGTTTTCAAGTGCCCGGATTGGCTTTGGAGGGCTTGTGTTTGGTTGTTTCTCCGCTCATTGCATTGATGAAAGATCAGGTGGAAAACCTTGCAAAACGGGATATACCTGCCGCTGCAATCGTTTCGGGGATGAATCGGTTTGAAATAGAATTGGTGATGAATAAAGCCATTACGCATCAATTAAAATTTCTGTATGTATCTCCCGAACGCCTTGAATCAGAAACATTCTTGAACAATCTGCCCTTAATGAAAATCGGTCTTTTGGCGATTGATGAAGCACATTGTATTTCACAGTGGGGATACGATTTTCGTCCGCCGTATCTGCGTATTGCAAACATTCGAGATCTTTTGCCCGATGTTCCGCTTATCGCACTCACAGCAACAGCTACACCCTCTGTAGTTGTTGACATACAAGACAAATTAGCATTCAAAAAACGCAATGTTTTTCAACAAAGTTTTGCACGAAATAACCTAACCTATTACGTGTTCCACGAAGAGGATAAAATGGGGCGTTTGTTGAAAATTATTCAAACTGTGAACGGTGCGGGAGTGGTGTATGTTCGCAATCGAAAGAAAACACAAGAAATTGCGGATTATCTCACAGAGCAAGGGTTTCGTGCGGCTTGCTATCATGCAGGATTAGACCCCAAAACCCGCAATCAACGGCAGTATAATTGGATTCACGATCACACGCCAATCATCGTGGCAACGAATGCGTTCGGTATGGGTATCGACAAACCGAACTGCCGTTTTGTAATACATTTAGACCTCCCCGATTCGCTGGAAGCCTACTTTCAAGAGGCAGGGCGAGGAGGACGTGATGGACAAAGAGCACACGCCGTAGTGCTTTTCTCCGATGTAGATAAATTAAATTTAGAGAAAAATTTTGCAGAAACCTATCCCGATATTCAACTGATCAAAACCGTTTATGACAAATTGGGCGACTACTGCAATATCCCCATTGGTAGCGGTGTTGGTGCAAGCCTTGATTTCCTTTTGGCAGATTTTACACAAACATACAATCTCCCGACAGTGCCTACATATCACGCTTTGCGTTTACTCGAAAGACAAGGATTGATAGGATTTACAGAAGATCTGAACATGCCATCAAAACTTTGGATTCGTGCAACAAAAGATTTTTTGTACGAGTTTCAAGTCAAGAACGAGAAGTATGCCACATTCGTGGAAGCCGTATTGCGTTCGTATGGCGGGCTTTTTTCGGATTTTGTAAAAATTCGTGAAATAGATTTGGCACGTCGTTTGAAAATTTCGGAAGAGCAAGTTGTGATTGCCTTGCAAAACCTAACGAAATGGGGTATTATGGAATACATTCCTTCTCCGAAAAAACCGCAGGTGCAGTATCTTCACGAACGCTTGAAATCGGCGAACATACAGCTTGATCCGGAAGTTTATCGCAAACGTAAAGAGGCTGCCCGAGAGCGATTGGATGCTGTTTTGTATTATGCGCAATCGAACAATCGTTGTCGAAGTCAGATGCTGTTAGCCTATTTCGGAGAGAATGACAGCAAGCGTTGTGGACGTTGCGACTATTGCATAGAGCGAAACAAAGCCGAGTTGAGCGATGTGGAATTTGATCAGATGCTCGAAATTATCAAACCTTTACTTCGCTCAAAAACCGCATCAATAGCAGAGATACAGGAATGTCTAACTCTTTTCAGCGAGCGAAAAATACTCAATTTTTTGCAATGGCTTTTGGATAATGACAAGATTCGGCAGAATAACGAAGGGGAATATCTTTGGAAGAATTGATTTTTTTTCGTATCTTTGCAGAAAAACACTCAAAATACATGCATCATCAAGACGGCACTTTCGAATCCGCACTCACCGAACGTTCGGGCATTGCACGCCCGGATATTGTCAATCCTGCTTTTCTCACGTCGCGCGTGAAGAAAAAAGTGTTGACGGTGGACGATTATGTTACCGGCATTTTGTCGGGCGACCGTGTGATTTTAAGTCGTGCCATCACACTTGTGGAGAGTTCTCTTCCGGAGCATCAAATCGTTGCACAAGCCGTGATAGAGCGGTGTTTGCCACATTCGGGAAACAGCATACGTTTGGGCATCACAGGCGTTCCGGGAGCAGGGAAAAGCACGTTTATAGAGGCTTTGGGAGTGATGCTCGTGCGCAAAGGACATAAACTCGCCGTTCTTGCCGTAGATCCGAGTAGTGAACGCTCAAAAGGAAGTATTTTAGGAGATAAAACACGAATGGAAGAACTGTCGGGAATGCCGAACGCTTTCATCCGTCCTTCTCCTTCGGCAGGCTCGTTGGGCGGAGTAGCACGTAAAACCCGTGAAACGATTGTGCTTTGCGAGGCTGCAGGATTCGACATTACGTTTGTGGAAACAGTCGGAGTGGGACAATCCGAAACGGCTGTACACGGAATGGTAGATTTTTTCCTGCTCATTCAACTTGCCAACACCGGCGATGAATTGCAAGGCATCAAACGTGGCATTATGGAAATGGCAGATGCCATCGCAATCAACAAAGCCGATGGCGACAACCTGCCCAAAGCAAAGGTTGCACGCACACAGTTCAGCAATGCTCTACATCTCTTTCCTCCTACGGAATCGGGTTGGACACCCGTTGTAGAAACCTGCTCGGCATACACCAAAGACGGTGTCGAAAAGATTTGGGACATCGTTCAAGAGTACATTCAATACACGCGATCCAATTCGTATTTTGAACACAAACGCCGAGAACAATCCCGTCGTATTCTCTCCGAAACCATCGACGAGGCTTTGCTCGCCCATTTCTATCGCAATCCCGAAATCAAAGAGCGTCTAAAATCCGCCATAGACGAGGTTTTGCAAGGACGTATCAGTCCATACGTGGCAGCACAGGAATTGTTGCAAAAGTATTTAGGGCACCCAAATAATTAAAAATAAAAAAAGTAGAGGTAAAAAACCTCTACTTTTTTTTAGAAAACTTATTGCCTTAGCGTTAGAATTTTCGTGTTGATCTGAAATCGCGGTCGCGGTCACGTCCGTTGTTTCGGTTGAAACCACCGCCACCACGGTTATCACGTCCGTATCCGCCTCTGCTGTCAGGACGACGTTCTGTACGCTCTTTGGCTACATTGACAATCAATGGCTTGCCTCCGTTAACTTCACGACCGTTCAGTTCTTCGATCGCGGTTTGTCCTGCTTTCACATCAGGCATTTCTACGAAACCAAAACCTCTTGATTTTTGGGTAAAGCTATCCATGATAACTTTTGCTGACGTAACCTCGCCGTAAGCTGCGAATAAATTTGTTAAGTCTGCATCGTTCATGCTATAACTTAATCCTGCAATGTAAATGTTCATTGAATTTTGTTATTAAATTGTGTTTTATTTTTTCTTTGAAGTAGCAGCAGGAGATCTTCTCGGGCGACGGTTAGCGTCTTTCTCGCCTTCGCCTCTCGGAGCTCGTCTGCTCTTTTTTCCTTCTTCGGAATCCTCATCATCGGAATCCATATCACGTTGATTTTCGGTTTCCTCTTCTTCCGGAGTATTGTCCTTGTCGAACTTACGTTCTGCCAAGCCTTCTTCGATGGCTTTCACCATAGCCTCAACGATAAGGGTAATGGATTTGGATGCATCGTCATTAGCAGGGATTGGGAAGTCCACAGATTCCGGGTTTGCGTTGGTATCTACCATAGCGAACGTAGGAATATTCAGACGTTTAGCTTCTGCAACAGCGATATGTTCTTTCAAAATATCCACGATGAAAACGGCAGCCGGTAAACGTGCCAAATCTGCGATAGAACCCAAGTTCTTTTCGAGATTAGCCTTTTCACGTGTGATTTGCAAACGTTCACGTTTCGAGATTTGTTCAAACGTTTTTTCGCCCATCAATTTGTCGATTGCCGACATTTTTTTCACGGCTTTACGGATGGTTGCGAAGTTGGTTAGCATACCACCGGGCCAACGTTCCGTAACGTATGGCATTCCTGTTGGAGAAACCAATTCGGAAACGATTGATTTCGCTTGTTTTTTTGTTGCAACGAAAAGGATTTTTTTGCCTGACTTTGCAATTTGTTTCAGTGCTGCTGCTGCAACTTCTGCTCTCTCAACAGTTGTGTTGAGGTCGATAATATGGATTCCGTTTTTCTCCATAAAGATGTAGGGAGCCATTTTGGGATTCCATTTGCGTTTCAAGTGACCGAAGTGAACGCCTGCTTCAAGTAATTGGTCGAAATTTACTCTACTCATGATATTTTTTTATTTTGTTTACGTTCGAAGATGGCAATCGCAAGGTAGTTACGAAAGTAAGTCGATGCGATTTTGATGCTAAACAAATTTGTAAGGGCAAGGCATGCCTTGCCCTTACAATTATAATTCTAACGTTTGGAGAATTGGAAACGTTTACGAGCTTTCGGACGACCCGGTTTTTTACGTTCCACCATTCGGCTGTCGCGGGTCAAAAGTCCTTTCACTTTCAAAGCGGGACGATTTTCCTCGCTCACTTCGCAAAGTGCACGAGCGATACCCATACGAAGGGCTTCCGCTTGACCTTTTACTCCACCTCCATCGAGATTTGCAACAACATCGTATTGTTCGCCTGCATTCACTGTTTCGAGTGATTGACGTGCAATGTATTGCATAATTGCTGTCGGAAAATACTCTTTATAGTCTTTTCCGTTGATCGTGATGTTTCCCGATCCGGGTTTGAGATAAACGCGCGCTACGGCTGTTTTGCGACGACCGGTTTTGTTGATTGCTTCCATGCTTATTTCAAGTCTTTAATATTAACTAATTTAGGCTGTTGTGCCTCGAATTTATGCTCCGCTCCAACAACTACGTGCAGGTGCGTATAGATCTTATTTCCGAGTTTATTCTTCGGCAACATTCCTTTTACTGCTTTTTCAACGATTGCGTAAGGCTTTTTAGCCAAGAGCTCAACAGGAGTCGCAAAGCGTTGTCCACCCGGGTATCCGGTATGACGAACGTATTGCTTTTCCGTCATTTTATTGCCTGTCAAACGAACCTTTTCCGCATTGATAACAATAACATGGTCGCCACAATCTGCGTGTGGAGTGTAATTGGTTTTGTATTTTCCGCGCAATAAATTTGCTACTTCGGAAGCCAAACGGCCTAAATGTTGGTTCTCAGCATCAACAACCACCCACTCTTTATTTGCTGTGGCGGTGTTCGCAGAAATGGTTCTGTAGGTTAACGTATTCATCTTTTTTATTGTTTTTCAATAAGATACTTTTTTCCGCTTAAAAAACGGGAGTGCAAAGATACGAAAAATTTTTAAGATAGCCAAATTTTACTTACATTTTTTTTGTAAAAAGATTATTCAGCAAGTTTTCATCGACCAAATTCGGGAGCGTTACTTTCAACTGCGGATTGACTTGCATCGCCCGTTTGATGGCGAATATAGCCCCTTCATTACGTGCCCACGAACGGCGAGAAATACCATTATTCACATCCCAAAACAACATCGACTTCAAACGACGATCGGCATCGTCCGAACCATCCAAAAGCATTCCAAAGCCTCCGTTGATCACTTCTCCCCAACCCACTCCGCCTCCGTTGTGGATGCTGACCCAGGTTGCGCCACGGAAGGAATCGCCAATCACATTGTGAATCGCCATATCTGCCGTAAAACTCGAACCATCATAGATATTCGAGGTTTCTCTGAACGGCGAATCCGTTCCCGAAACATCGTGATGATCACGCCCTAACACAATCGGAGCAGAGATTTTTCCTGCCTTGATTGCTTGATTGAACGCCTCCGCAATTTTCATACGACCTTCCGCATCGGCATACAGGATGCGGGCTTGCGAGCCTACAACCAATTTATTTTCTTTCGCCCCGTTGATCCATTGAATGTTATCACGCATCTGCTGTTGAATTTCGGAGGGCGATTGCTTGGCGATTGTTTCCAAAACATCCATCGCAATTTGATCGGACATATCCAAATCTTCCGTTTTTCCGGACGTACACACCCATCGGAAAGGTCCGAATCCGTAATCAAAACACATCGGTCCCATAATATCTTGCACGTAGGACGGATATTTGAACAAACCTTTCTCGTTCAAAATATCTGCTCCTGCACGACTTGCTTCTAACAGAAAAGCGTTACCGTAGTCGAAGAAATAAGTTCCGTTCTTCACACAGGCATTTACAGCGTTCACGTGTCTGCGCAAGGTTTCTTGCACTTTTTGCTTGAACACGTCGGGCTGTTCTGCCATCATTTTGTTGGACTCTTCGAAGGTTTGTCCGGCGGGATAATAACCGCCTGCCCAAGGGTTGTGCAACGAGGTTTGGTCGGATCCGATATCAACTTTGATATTCTGTTTAGCGCAGTATTCCCACAAGTCCACAACATTGCCCTGATAAGCGAATGAGCGGATTTCTTTGGCATTTTGCACTTCTTTCACTCGTGCGAAAAGATTATCCAAGTTGTCGTGCACTTCATCCACCCAGCCTTGCGAATGGCGTGTGTGTGTAGCTTTCGGATTGATTTCAGCAGTAATCGAAACGCAACCTGCGATATTTCCGGCTTTGGGTTGTGCTCCGGACATACCGCCTAATCCTGCGGTGATGAACAACATTGGCGATTGGGTTTCAACCCCGCCCCTACCTGCGATTTTGCGTGCAGCGTTCATCACAGTAATAGTAGTGCCGTGAACAATGCCTTGCGGTCCGATATACATATATGATCCTGCCGTCATTTGTCCGTATTGCGTAACTCCCAGAGCATTGAAACGCTCCCAATCGTCGGGTTTGGAGTAGTTCGGAATCATCATACCGTTAGTAACAACCACACGAGGAGCATCTTTATGTGAGGGGAACAAGCCCATCGGGTGTCCGCTGTACATAACCAAAGTTTGTTCATCGGTCATCTCCGAAAGGTATTTCATCGTGAGCAGATACTGTGCCCAATTTTGGAACACGGCTCCATTTCCTCCGTAGGTAATCAGTTCGTGTGGATGTTGCGCAACAGCGTAGTCCAAGTTGTTTTGAATCATCAGCATAATTGCTGCGGCTTGTCGGGATTTCGCAGGATATTCCTCAATCGGACGTGCATACATTTTGTACGTCGGACGCAAGCGATACATATAGATTCGTCCATATTTTTCCAACTCTTCCGTAAACTCCGGCAAAAGCACAGCGTGGTGTTTGGCATCAAAATATCTCAACGCATTGCGAAGAGCGAGTTTTTTTTCATCCGCAGTCAGGACGTCTTTTCGTTTAGGTGCGTGGTTCACGCTTGTGTCATACAGTTGAGGTTCCGGAAGAACATCCGGAATACCTTGTCGAATAGAAGATTGAAAATCGATCATTGTTTTTTATTTTTTTGCAAAGATACAAAAAAATATAGAAACTGAAAGAAAGTGCCCAAAAAGCACAGACATTCATTGAACGATTAACTGATATTCGACGGAAATAAGTGCGCCTTGATCATTCTCAAATCAGCCTTTATTTCTGCCAATTCTTCCTCCAAGCGACGCAACTCTTTTCGTTTGAATTGATAACTAAACGAATCTTTCACGCTATTCACCAAGGGCTTTTCAGTTAAGAGACTTGACTCACTAACCTCGAAATAGTCGGCGATTTGTCGCAACCGAGACAATGAAATATCCGCCTTGCCTTTCTCTATCCGCCCATAAGCAGTTAGTGAAATACCCAAGTCATTGGCTACGTTTTCTTGTGTCAATTCGCGCAACCCTCGAAGTCGCCGAATATTGTTTGATATTGCTTCTATTCCCATAGTACAAAGTTACACATTAAACTTCACTTTTATAAAATAGTATAAATTCCTAAATTAAAAACTTATACTGCTTATTTTGAATAAATACAAAGTTAAAATTTATATCGCACAATCAAAGTGTCTCCCGAAAAAAACGGGAATTAACAAATAAGCAAATCCACAAATACGCAAATCAACAAAAAGATAAAACATAGTTTCATTTTTTTTTGTATCTTTGCAATCTAAATTTTATTTTATTTATGGAGGTAACCCGAATTTTCGACTTACTGCCTTACATCAAACAGAATTTTGCTTGGCAGGACGATCAATTAGCCGGAAAAGTCAACGGCGAATGGAAAAAATACTCGATTGACGACTATATTGAATATGCAAACAATATCAGTTATGGCTTACTCGCATTAGGTATTCGCAAAGGAGATAAGATCGCTGTAATCAGCGGAAACCGTCCCGAATGGAACTTTTTGGATATGGGCATTCAACAAATCGGTGCGATCAATGTCCCGATTTATCCGACCATAAGCGAAAGCGATTATGCCTACATTTTGCAACACGCCGAAATCAAAATCATTTTCTCGGAAGGTGCGGAATTGCTGGCAAAACTGCAAGGTATTTTGGATACATTACCCACCCTGCAAGAGTTATTCACGTTCGTGGATCGCGGGCAATACCGCTACTTTGCACAGCTGGTTGAACTCGGAAAACAAAATCCTCAACCTGAATTACTTGAAGAGTTAAAATCCACTATTAAGTCTGACGATATGGCAACGATGATTTTCACATCGGGAACAACAGGCAGACAAAAAGGTGTGATGTTGCGCCATTCCAACATCGTTCAAAATTTCAAGTGTTGTGTTTCCATTCCTCCTCCTCCGGCAGGCTCTCACGCATTGAGTTTCTTGCCTTTGTGCCACGTCTATGAACGAATGATTTGCTACTTGTGGCACTACAAAGGATATGCTATTTATTATGCTGAAAATGTGGGGACTATTGCCAATGATGCGCAATCCGTGAAACCCGAAGCAATGACCACCGTTCCTCGTGTTTTGGAAAAGGTTTACGACAAAATGTACACCGCAGGAGAAACGATGCCCTTTTTCCGAAAAAAAATTTATTATTGGGCTTTGGAACTTGCAATGCACTACAAATTGCAACATCGCACGTGGTTCTATAATTTGGAACATCGTATTGCGGACAAACTTGTGTATCGCAAACTTCGTGAGGTTTTAGGTGGAAAATTGGCACTTGTCATCAGTGGTGGTGCAGCGATTCAAGAGCGTTTGGCACGATTTTTCACGGCAATTGGAGTGCCTATTTTGGAAGGATATGGACTTACGGAAACTTCGCCCGTGATTGCTGTCAGCAATTTTACCAAGTACGGCAGGGCGTTTGGAACTGTTGGACCTCCGCTCGAAGGTTTGGATGTGAAAATTGCTCCCGATGGCGAGATTCTTTGCAAAGGACATAACGTGATGATTGGCTATTACAAGAATCCGGAAGAAACCGCCGCTGTTATGGATGAAGATGGATATTTCCACACGGGCGACCTCGGAAGGCTTGAAAAACACGGACTTCTACGCATCACAGGACGTAAAAAATCCGTTTTCAAAACCTCGTTCGGAAAATATGTGAATCCAATTTTGGTTGAAGAAAAATTCAAAGAGTCGCCTTTTATTGATAACTTGATGATTACAGGCGAAGGACAAAAGTTTGCAGCGGCAATCATCACATTGGATTGGACATTCATTCCGGCATGGTGGAAACGCCACAAAATAGGCGATTATCCGAAAAATCGACAAGAGGTTGTAGAGCATCCGATTCTAAAAAAACGGATAATGAAAGAAGTTACGAAATACAATCGTTATTTCGGCGATTACGAGCAAGTCAAAAAACACATCATTATCACCGATGAATGGACTCCCGAAACTCGTGAATTGACGCCGACTTTGAAACTCCGCCGTGAGCTTCTTGAAGGTCGCTATCAGGATATTATTGAGAAATTATTTGCGTAAGTTTTATTTTTTTTTGTATCTTTGCAAACAAAAAAACAAAACCGATGAATAAATCTCAAACTGCGGTCATCGCAAAATCCTTTGTTGCCCCGTTCATCCTTGTTACTTCGCTGTTTGCGTTGTGGGGCTTTGCCAACGACATCACCAATCCTATGGTGGCTGCGTTCAAAAACATTCTTCTTATCACGAATTTCGAGAGCTCGCTCGTGCAGTTCGCATTCTATGGCGGTTACTGCTTTATGGCTATTCCGGCAGCGTTATTCATCAAAAAATTCAGCTACAAAAAAGGTATTCTTACCGGATTGGCACTGTATTCCATCGGTTGCCTGCTGTTTCTCCCTGCCGGAAATATGATGGCGTTTTGGGCGTTTCTAATCGCTTATTTCATTATGACCTGCGGATTGGCGTTTTTGGAAACAACATCTAATCCTTACATCCTTTCGATGGGTGCGGAAGAAACCGCCACACGTCGTCTGAACCTCGCACAGGCATTCAATCCTATCGGTTCTCTAACAGGAATGTTAATCGCCAAAGAATTTATTTTAGCCCGATTAAATTCGGCAAGCGAAGCCGAACGCAAAATCCTACAAGACACAAATCCACAGGCATTTGAAGAGATTCAACGCGGCGATCTTTCCGTGGTTAGCGGTCCGTATCTCATCTTGGGATTGGTCGTATTGGCTTTCTTCATCATCTTCTTAATCGCACGATTACCTAAGGAAAACACAGAAGAACATCCACACTTGAATACAAAAGATACCGTGAAACGCTTGTTGAGCAACAAACGTTACGTGGGAGGTGTGATTGCTCAAACGTTCTATGTGGGTGTGCAGATTATGGTTTGGACTTTCATCATTCAGTATGCCGGAGCGGAATTGGGTATGAGCAAAGCCGATGCGCAAGGCTACAATATGATTGCTATGGGGATCTTCGTTTGCAGTCGTTTCATCTGCACGTTTTTGCTAAAATACTTCAAGCCGAGTGCACTGCTGTTGGGTTTGGCTATGGCAGGAAGTGTTTGCACGCTTGGTGCGATATTCCTGCACGGAATGCCGGGATTATACAGTTTGATTGCTATCTCCGCTTGTATGTCGTTGATGTTCCCCACCATCTACGGAATGGCTCTGAAAGGTTTGGGCGATGATGCCAAATTAGGTTCTGCCGGACTTATTTTAGCTATCGGTGGCGGTTGCTTGATGCCTCCGCTACAAGGCTTGTTAATCGACCAAGCAACGTGGTTTGAAGCCCTTTCTTCGGTGCGTATATCGTTCTTCCTGCCCTTGATTTGCTTTGCTGTGATTGCGCTTTATGGTCGCCGAATGAGCAGGATGCAATTAACAATTAACAATTAATAATTAATCACTAATCACCGCCGAAAACCACATCCACAAATATCGGCAAGTGGTCGCTGAAACCACCGATATAGCGAGGGCCGACGTAGGTTCGGAAAGGTTTCTTGCCCATATTCACAGGATCGTCCTGTAACAAGAAATCGGGCGAAAAAATATGCGCTTTCTGTTCGATAACGGATATGCCTGCAAGTCCTCGAATAAGGGATTTTGAAATCATCATTTGATCAATGATACTCCATGTTTCCTGATATTTATGCGAACCTCTTTTCCCCTCGAATCGGCACATTAAATTGAGCATATCGCCGGGCTGAAAGCTCGAGGTGTCGCATCGTGCACGATAGGCTACCGACATACTTTCATCGGAAGGTTCATCGTTGAAATCTCCCATTGTGATGATGTTTGCCCGAGGATTTTGCAAGAAAATACTATCCACTTTCTCACGCAACAAATACCCCGCAAAAGCCCGTCGTTCCTTTGTTTGCATCAATCCTCCATATTTGGATGGAAAATGACAAACGATGATATGCAAGGTGTCTGTCTGAAACAAAACACCTTTTACATACAAAAAATCACGTGTCCGAGATACTGAATCCGGAGGGATTATCAGCGGTATCGGGCGATGTTCAAGCACTTCAAACAAATCCGAACGATAAATCATTGCCACACTGATTCCTCGCGCATCGGCAGATTTGTGGAATATGTGTTTGTATTTATGCACTCGCAAAGGCGTTCCGCGTGTCAAGTCCAACAGAACTTTCGGATTTTCGACCTCACAAAGTCCAAGAATTGCAAGGGGTTGAGCACTTCCCAAAGCAGAAATGGATTTGAACAGATTTTTCACTTTTCGTTCGTAGCGCTCTTTCGTGAAATGATTCATCCCACGAGGAGTAAAGGCATCATCGTTTCGTGTGGAATCATCAAAGTAGTCGAAAAAATTTTCCACATTGTAGAAAGCAATGCGAGCTGTATCTCCGAAAGTTTTATTTGCTGTGCTTTTCAGCGATAAGAAAAGCAAGATTAGGACGAGTATTTTTTGCATATTCTTTTTTTTGCAAAAATAAGCAAAATAAGTAGCATAAACAAGCCCGAAATTGTTAAAAATTGTTAAAAATAATGCAAAAATTGGCTATTTCAGTTTTTTTTTCGTATTTTTGCAAGAAATATAATTATTTTATTCAAAACAACATGTCAGAAGATAAATTCAAAAATACATATCGCATACCTCCTGCACGTGCACAATGGTGGGATTATGGGCGAAACGCAGCCTATTTTATTACCGTTTGCACTGCATATCGAGAGCATTTTTTTGGAAATATCGTGGATAATCAAATGCAACTGTCTCCTGTCGGTGTAATTGCGAGTTCGTTTTGGTATGAAATAAAGAAACACGCGAAATTTGTCGATCTAGGAGAATTTGTTGTGATGCCTAATCATATTCATGGAATTTTGATTTTAGACAAACCGCATATACCCAATGTTAACAACAACGTACCAAACGTATCGATTATCCCGGTAGAGACAAGGCATGCCTTGTCTCTACAATCCCAATCCCAATCCCAACCCCCTGAATTAACGTGCGGACAAAAACGTTTTCAAAATCAGGGGAAAAATACCATTTCATCCATTGTTGGTGCGTACAAATCTGCCGTAACAAATTACGCTCACAAATTAGGTTATAATTTTAAATGGCAACCTCGTTTTCACGACACCATTGTAAAAAACAATGATGATTATAATCGTATTGCAAATTATATTAGAAATAACCCCGAGAATTGGGGTATAGATGAATTATACAAATGTTAACGACTATCAATCCCTATCGTCCCGACTTCCCTATCCTATCCCAATCCATGAACGGGAAACCCTTGATATATTTAGATAACGCAGCAACTACGCAAAAGCCCAATGTGGTCATCGAGCGTGTTGCGGAATACTACAAAACCGTCAACAGCAACGTTCATCGGGGTGTTCACAAACTCAGTCAGGAAGCGACAGAAGCGATGGAACACGCACGTGAAACCGTTCGACAATTCATCCATGCGAAAGATACGAGCGAAATTATTTTTACCAAAGGCACTACGGAAAGTATCAATTTGGTCGCACAAACCTTTGGAGAACAATCCCTTGAAGAAGGCGACAGCATCTTGATTTCCGCAATGGAACATCACGCCAATATCGTGCCTTGGCAACAAATCTGCAAGAAAAAAAAGGCAAATCTACAAGTTATTCCGATTTCAGACAACGGCGAATTGGATTTATCCAACATAGATGAGCTGCTTTCAAAAAACGTGAAACTCCTTGCTATTACGCATATTTCAAACGTTTTAGGAACAATCAATCCAATTGAATTATTGATAGAGAAATCCCACAAAAAACATATTCCGGTATTGATTGATGCGGCGCAAAGCGTGGCGCACGAAACGGTTGATGTGCAGAAATTAGATTGTGATTTTTTGGTATTTTCCGGTCATAAAATGTACGCCCCAATGGGCATTGGCGTGCTTTACGGAAAAGCCGAATGGCTCGAAAAACTTCCGCCTTATCAGTTTGGAGGAGAAATGATTTCCGAAGTGCGTTTTGAGGAAACAACTTTTAACGAATTGCCGTTTAAGTTTGAAGCCGGAACACCGAATGTTGAAGGTATTTTGGGTTTGGAAACAGCTATTCAATATCTTCAAGACATAGGATTAGTGCGGATTTCAGAATATGAACACGAACTACTGAGCTACACCACACAAAAATTAAGCGAGATTGAGGGCATCATTTTTCACGGAACATCCAAGCGTAAATCTGCTGTTTTGAGTTTTAA